>Ga0049105_1000984_pt1 | contig 11600 bp, 5 predicted proteins | sample WorMetvaBAHAMAS1_FD_61260 | JGI IMG/M metagenome (GOLD analysis project Ga0049105, IMG submission 61260) | Worm MetaG Olavius vacuus BAHAMAS.1 | ecosystem: Host-associated > Annelida > Digestive system > Unclassified | place: Germany: Marburg | collected 2013-04-09 | reverse complement strand
AAAGAATATACAATATACAGATGATAGAAAATTTATTGATGTATACATGTGCCAAACATTGTCATAAAAGATGAAGTTCTGACAAAGCTATTGCAAAAATAAAACGGTGCAGTTTTTTTTGCCTCACAGTGTACAATGGTTAGTAGTAGTAGTAGTAGTAGTAGTAGCACGACAACAACAAATCAGTTACAGGTATGAATACAATGCTAAACTAACACCATGCAAACAAGGCCCTCACAGCAGTTCACAACTTATAATCTGAGGACCGTAATTACAATTATACATAAACAGGAGTAAATAAGCAAATGAAACAATTCAACTGACAAAAGAAGTTACAGCAGCCAGTCATACCTCTACTATCTAATTAACTAAGCAGCAGATTCTTCAATTTACGTCTAAAAGTATTTAAACTTGTTACAGACTTAATATTGCTATCCAGCTAATTCCACAATAACGGTCCTGCAATACGAATGATATAATGCAACAATATGGTTTTCACAAGATACAGTTTTTACGTTACAAAGGCTGCAACAAAATGACGAAACAAATTCTTCATCTACCGGTACAACAATTTCATAAGCAGACACTTCTACATAAAATGCTGCTGTTCCACGAATCTTTTAAAGACGACCAAACTCGATCATGCCTTGTTACACAGACTTATTACAACTACAGATATGTGACATAACTTCCTCTACTGTGCAACATATATTTGTGACAGTACCACTTTGTAATAATAATAATAATAATAACAATAACATTTAACTCCCAAACCTGGAAGAAAATTAATTCACCTACACATGACAGCTATTTATTACAAACTAAAAACGTATTAAGTACATATACATGTGCCGGTAGCTATGTTACATGATGTTACAGCACATAAGACACAACAAGCTATAAATAGCATAGCCTGTAAGTAAGTAAGTAAGTAAGTAAGTAAGTAGAACATTTATAAAGCGCATTACGCAATGCCTCTAATGAGCCTGATCCATCAAGGTTCTCTTTTAAAAATTCCCGGATCTAGACCTAAATTACTCCCAAATCTATTGCACTAAGAGCTATTCCTTCCCAGAATTTACGATATTCATCCATCACATCGTAGTAATCAATCCTGCTGACAGATGAAACAATTCAAGGCCTTGAAGTTTTGTTTGAGACTTGTGTCACCATAAAATTCGTGGATGATGATGACGATGACGAACTGCATAACCTCTGCTGCAGAGATAATAAACAGCTATGCAAGTGCTGGATAACAAAAGCGCGTATTACTTGATAAGGATCTTTTGCAATGTCGTAGAAACTGATGAAACCGGTGATGAATTCGCAGTAGAGGAAGTTGTGGGTGTCATTGACAGTTCTCAGACACCAGTAAGTGTTGTTGTTTGAGTTCGGACACAGGCAGAAAGGACCATCTGTCAAACAGTAGCTAAATGTAGTAGGCTAAGTAAGTAAGTCAGAACATTCGTAAACTGCACTAAAATCACAAACGTCACAGTGACGCCAGCTGGCGTTCGTCACTGTCTAAAAACAGTTTTTAGCCACTGCCCAAACATGTTTGGCAACAGGCTACTGCCACACAGATGGTAAACTGTTACATACTATCAAACAACAGAAAGCAAAACTCCCTTCCGGTATGAGGTACGCTGGTTTACATTTCTCTAAACATGAGGTTTAACCATAGATCTGTATAAATATTCTATCCAGATGCCGTACCTCCTATTCATAGCGAATCATATCATGTAGCTACCGATAAGGTCCCCTCCATAGATGGCGGCAAGTTCCGGTCTATTTTTAGCGACAATCTACAACCAATCGCAACTCGCGGAAAGAAAGCACGTGGCACGCAGTATTGGTCGATAAACACTGCCGCAACGGCTGTTCCATTAAGCGCGCACCCCTCTCTGTTAGTTATTACAACGAAATTAGCAACGGCCATATTGGGAGTTCCGTTGTTCGGAGAAGGGGCTCTGCCGGCCCAGTACTACCCCTGTGGGTTTAACTGTACACCCCAGAATATGCATTCAGCTGTACTCACGAGTCCAGTATGGTGGTACTTTCCAATGATTGTTGTCCATCCTTGAACACTCCAGTCCATGAACTTGGCATAACGGATCATGCCGTGGTCGACTAGACCGAAACAGGTCGTTACCTGTATACACAAAACCACACATCTACTAGTGATCAGAACTTCTAATAGCTAATTTTCCGATAACTAATGATTAATTAAGCAATGTGTCGTTCAAATACGACATGACCTGAACAACTATACAGTCATTAGCACTGAACCGAAATTGGAGGTGCTGGACATTGACACTGATAAGTAGACTAGATTTTGCTGTGGTTTAAGACTTCCCTTAAATATATCGCCAGCTCAATAATTGCAAAGAAGATTGGTGAGAACAATACCCGACACAAATTCTTCAAACAAATCTTCACATGACCCATCAAAACCATCACAGTCGAACGAACTAAGAGGAGGTCGCTTTTCCAACCGGCGGTTTCTGCGCTTCATATGACCTGGCAACAGAGATCCGTCACAGATGCAAATTACATGTTTAGTATTTCTCTCTGAGAGACGTAACGACGAAAGCACTCATAAAATAAACCGAACTATTCTACTTCGACTACAGTTTTTATTATCACTAAATTCAATATGGCAATCTGACCACAGGACAAAACTGTAGCTATTTAATCTTCTGAGTTCTTTTCATGTCCATGTAAGACATACAAACAGCACCAGAATTAACTGCATCATACGTCTCTGCTTGCGCTGCTCAACTTTTCTTCTTCGTCGTTCTTCTCTTTGTTCTTTATTTGCTGCACGACGAGCAATCATCTCCAACGACCTTCTGCTCTCACTGACAAATTAACAGGCACAGCAAGTCCAACTGACAGTGTGTTGTTATCGTTAATAGACACAGTTAAGTGTTAACAATTTTAAACCACTAAACAGAATTCACGTTATACTTCATCAAAAGAAAACAAATACAAAGTCATTTATTATATTCTGAAATTTTAAGGCAGTATTTACACAGTGTAACATCTCGGACATAACAGCATTCTACTACTACATTACTACTACTACTACTACTATTCTGACACATTAGCCATGGAAACGGGCACTGAAGACGTTTCTGTTTGTTTGAGACCGCGGCGCGACTGTGACGTTTTCGCTTAAGGCGCGCCGGATATAAATTTTCGGACATACATACATACATACATACATACAAAGCTTTCCAGTAACTGAAATGACCCTTATCCTTGAGACCACTCAAGGTCGTCAACAATGATACTTCCAAATATTATCATTAAAAAATTGCAAATATTTATGGATTCAAAAACGCACTGTATCCAACAAAGTCAAACCTGGACTCGGCTTGCTCGTCATAATCACAGATACATTCCTCGTAGTCTGTGTCGAGGCTGTCGACAGCATTAGCACCGTCACCGCTCTCATCAGTTGCACCGACATCACGTTCTGTCGTCGATGATTCGGTGCTAGCAACAACGGTGCTGTGAACGCTGTGAGATGATGATGATGACGGTGATGATGATGGTGATGGTGATGGTGATGACAGTGATGAAGATGATGGTGGCGGTGCAAGCGTTGTCATGGCAACTGGCTCTGCATCAGTGACATGTCGTGATGACGCTGGCCGTGACTCCGCAAGGTGCTGCCGCACTCGCTGCCATCGCACACATCAACAACAGTAACGAAAGCAAGATTTCCGTGTATAAGAACTGTTACTAGCCTAACTGCATCACCAATAACCGTGTGCCGTAATGTTCTTATCAACTGTTGTTACCTATCGTATTTGTGTAATTGATTATCTTAGATTAATCATCTTTTTAAACGTTATAGCACCTAGGCCTGTAATGTGCTCTTTTATGCTTATATGCCAATGTTGCTTTGCGATTGTTAAAGTTTTATTAAAGAAAGTTACTTACTTATGCAAAGTGTAAACCACTGGATGGAGCCCATCCCCTTCAGCACCTGCAGCCGATAACCATTAGGCCTACTCGATAAAGCTAGTATTATTACCCACATTAACCAAACGTTTTACACATTTTTTATTTGCACTTTTTACATTCTATTCTAGTCTACAATTTTTACAGTGGTATAAAATAGAAACCGCAAGCTCCATTTAAAAAATTAGAAATTAAACAAAACCAGTCACAGTGCAATTACTGGAAATGACTGACAATATAAGTTTTGAGAAGCCGGTGGATAGGTAACAGTGTCTGTGCTCAAACAATATCGTCAGGTGAACTGTTCCAAATTCATGTCGTAGCAGCCAACCCTTCGACTCCCCTTACCTCCCCTCCCCTTTCCTCTTCTCCCCTTCTTTCCCCTTCCCCTCCCTTTAGAAGTAGGCCCCTTAGGGCCTAGAAGTAGGCCCCTTAGGGCCTACTTCTAAAGCAGTTAGGGAGTCTGGGGACTCTGGTGCATTTTAGCCTTTAAATCTGACATGCAGTGGCAATATTTTCATGATTTTCCTGAGAATTAACTGCCCAAATTCCACCACTCCCCTGCCGACTAGGGGGTCTTAGGAGCGTTGTAACATTCTCCTATGAACTGTGAGCAACAAATATCCTATACACCCTGCAGCTTGCTGTTATGCTTAAAATATTAATTATTGCATTTGCATTTGTAATGTAGATCATGTAGGCCAGCTGGCATAGTGTGTCAAAACAAAAAGCCACATGCCAGTGTCCAGTAGCTTCACGACGGCTTCACCAAAACCTTTGGCTGACCAGCTAGGATACTAAATATGAAAGTGCTTATCGTTTAAACCAAACATTACATGTAGGCCTACACAAAACTTGTGGTTTGTGAAGGTTTTCTCAACGTTCAGACGTCAAAACAGCGTGGTAAAAAATTGGCAGTTGGTCAGGGGCCCCCTGGCGGCGGGGGCCCCTCCCATGGTACAACCGACACAATGGTTAATCCGGCACTGGGCAGTGTTTTTCACAAGCTCTGCAGAATAGCAGTATCAGGGTAGCAAAGGTAGATATCATTGTGACTTTCATGATAAACCACATTTTGCAAATGGTGAGATTCATTTCCGGGATCTCACGCAATGCAGTCAGTCGTGTCACTACAATATCACTGCGAGTGCTATGAAGTGCTCAACACTGTGGACACCTTCAGGTGCACGATGCGTCGCCGGTAAGCGTGAAGAATGCGATCAATCTTGTCGCGCTGTGCTTTCCACTCGTCAACGCTTGTGTAGACATAACGCTGGCACTCCACTGTGCCATTCAGCAACAGTCGACACGGGATTGCCACGTAATCGTCTGCAGTTAATCACAGACAACACAACTTCACACGAATGCTCGAAACTGATCTCTGCTAACAATGTCATCGGTAAATCTGTCAAGCCTTTTAGATACAAATACAAGACAGTAATTTAGACGATTTCAAAGTTATTTAGCAACAACTTCCCAAGACTGCAATACCTTCAATAGCACTCCAGTCTGTTCCTATATGTGGTGATGTTGGAAAAAATTCCACGTCATCTTCAGCGTTGTAGTACTCATCATGGAAAACATCATCAGTTCCCTCTGAAGCCCACAAATACACAGTAGTCTAAATCATGTGCTACTCTATCGTTAAATGCACTGTTTATGTAACAATAACGACGTTCACTTTGCTGTGTGCGGTTACAGTTGCACGCATTTGATACTGGCCACGATAATCGAATTTATGCAACAACTTTTAGCAGTTTAGCACTAAGAACAGAATACATAATTTCAGAAACCTGAACTGTTTACAAAAGCATCGTTTCGTTTCGTTGATGATATTTAATGCTAAGTGTGTTAGACTAAGCCGACTCTTGGCTTTTGAATGCACTTTAAATCACTGCACTTTCATTCTTTCATTCATTCATTTTTTGTCATTTTCCCGGCACATTCAGTAAGATTAATTGACAAGACCACGGTTTACTTTCTGGACCACCCTGTCTAGACATGTTATGCTGTTTCTCCTTTATGAACAGTCTCTTCAAACCTCAGCTAAATTACGTTTAAAAATATGGCTTGGTCTTTCCTGTAGTCGTGGTGACGTGTTAAACTAAGTATAACTTCAAAACACTTATTCACTGAATGCCACTAAACCGAATTATCGCATTTTATTAGTAATGATTAGCAGTGCCAGAAGATGCAACATAGAGATGTAATGCTGTCGCTTGAATTTGTACCGACTGCTTAATTTTAAAGTTTTTTTGTATACTGGTAAATGTCAAATATGATATGAATGACTAACCATTATATACCAAAGTTATAGAGAATTCCCTGAAACGCCGAGATCTAATGTTATCTCCGAGGGGGGACCCCGAAACCAAAAGTGTGGGAAATTTGATGAAACGTAAACATCAGACACTTAAATTTGCCTAGGGGGACGGGAAGTGCCCGAAAAAAGCGAAAAACGAAAAATACACAATTTTGACTAAGGACCGGGATGGACATGGGAAGTGGACAAAATAACGCTAAGAAAACAGGGCAACCAAAAATAATAGGAAAATTTAACCTAAGGGCCCGGACTCCTACACATTCACATACTATGTCTGCAAACCTCGCACAGCAGACGTTGTGAGAATGGAATTGTCCGTGACACCAATGGCAACATCAGGCTGTGACGCATCTCTTCGATATCGTCCTGGAATGAACTTTGGTTCCTCCAGATTGGCTGCTGCACATACACACTCACACTGACATCATTCTGTAGCAGGCTAAAGGCACATCTTTTTAGTATGTCCTACGGGCGCGCACTCGTGACTGCTTAGGCTGTAAGAACTCGCGCGTTATAAATTTTCTTATACATACATACATACACACGCACAACACTCAGCACTGGATTGTATGCCTACCACTTAGCAGCAGAGTATCAGTCAACAGTTACAGAGTGACGCCACTGATAAATATTTAAGTACATGAACACTCGACACAAACGTGGCTGAAAACCATGAAGCAGCATACACTAACAGATATCTGAACTCATGATGTAGCCATCACTGACCAAAACAGCCACACCAGGTCTTCACTTCATAGCACACCCTAAGCACGCTCATGGTAGCATGCTGAGTTCGCCTGTGCACACGGTACTGGCCCACTATTTTGAAGGTCCACCATTTGCGTTAGGCGTTAGGGTTAGCGGACCGGGTTGGTCGGAATAGCAGACCTTCAGAATACCTTGGAACAGCGGACTGGAATTGAGCATGCAGCAGACTGGCAACTTGCTGTTTGCACTGTACATAGCTATGTCTTCTCATGAGATTGTAAATTGTTCAACAGCTGCAGACTGGCTGTAGCAAAGTTCTTGTCACCGACAGTAACACACCTCAACAATGCAGAAATACTGGTAAACCTAGTTTTGCATAAGAAATCTAGAAAAGTGCGGAAAGTGAAGATGTCTGACGTCTATTGACATGATGCTGTAAGAAGTCGAGCTGCCTCTGCATCTCAAGAGCATCCATCACTCCGTCTCCCTGCATCACCGACGACGGGCACCTGCATCGTCTCTGACTGGATGACGACAACGAGCTGTCGGTAGTGCTGTCACTTGATCGACACTTGTACACACGCAACTTGTTCTGTTCATTGCGTCGACACTCCCATTGCTGTCGACACAACGGCACATCACTGCCTGTCACCGCTATCATCAGCACTGCTCTAAGTACGATGGTCTACAAAACTAAGTGTATGTGCTATCAAAAGCCTGTAACAAATTCACAGACATAATACTACACTGTGAGCCATGAGCGACTATGACTCCAGCGTTTCTCGAGCGGATTTTACTATTCATGACTTCACGACATCATATCTGTGTCATGTCACGATATTTTACTTCAGAGAGGTACTTCTTAGAATTAAGTATGCCGAGTAATGAAGATAAATTGCGATCAAAAAACCTGTGCAATCTAAAATTTTCTGCCCAAAGACTGACAAAAATGTCAATAAGAATTGGAAAAAGCAAACGTTCAACAACTTAGGGCACATGTTGCGAACAACCACTTCAGTCAAATACACTCCAGGAAGCAGTCAGCGAAGGTGGTCTCAAATTGCAGATAACAGTGTTGCAGTTGCAATTTTGTGACACGTAGTTAATGTCTTTACGACATTATCAAGCCATTAGGTTAGCATACTTCAGAATAATCATTTCTGTTTCCACTGGTACAAAAAAATCGTAAAAATTGCTTTTAAAAATGGCAGAGTTATAGTCAAAAAAGTGAGAGGTTTTTTATGGCTCACTATGTACCGCATTTAGTTTGCTGCCAAGCACTACTACCGGTAACCACCAGTACTACCACATTTCGATTTTGCTTCACCAGTGAATAATGCTGTGTTTAATGACCTTTGAGGCATATCTAAGTCAATAAATAAGTAAGTAAGTAAGTCAAGACATTTGTAAATGGCAACGTCATTGAAAATACAAAAACATACACCTGAACATGCACATATTCTGTATTGTATTTTTATCAAGTAGATTAAAGTGGTAAATTCGGTAAAATTTGCACAGCGGTTTGTATGTAAGGTATCTAGTACAAACTTTCAGCATATATGTAATAATCATGAATAAACGGTCCCTGCCATGCCTACATGGGGCTGGCTATCATCAGTTACTAACTGTCCTCTCTGTCGTACCTGGCCAGGTTTACATGGTGATTGATACTGTGGCTTCAAGCATTCTTCCTCCAGTCTCTGATCCTTCGTCACCACCAGTCGATTCACTTGCGCTTCTAGTTTCTCTTGAACTTTCAACTTTCTCGACGTCAGCTTCCTGTCGAGAAAAATTCAGAGAAACATTAACGAAGACATTAAATAAACTGCACAAACAGTTAAGTAAAAAGCCACATTAATGAAGCACAGCAAACGTATTTACCCACGTTCGACTAGAAACGTGTCGCGCCATACCCGGACGTTTCGCCTCCGAACCCCGGCGGAGCTGAAATTCACAAATTTACATCTTTGTTACTGCTACAGGCTACAGCAAAATGTACTACAGCGGCAGCAAATGACGCCAACGGTAGGACTACAAATTATCAACAGACAGCACGATATTTTTTTCAGATTTTTACTGTGTTGTAGCACTTCTGGAGCTGTTTGGACTTAATTAACAGTTACAGTTTTAACGGTTAACTGCAAATTTAACGACTAATTACTTTAACTGTTATTAATTTGATTAACAGGTATTTGACAAAACGACTTTGGGTTGACACATTTTCTTAAAATTTAAAAAATATATTCCATCTATATGCTCAAACACCTCAGCATAGTTACAACTGACAGGATAAACGACGCAGTGATGTCAAAGTGCAACAAAAACCATCAGAACACGTCTCCTCCGCGGAGTCTTTGTGAATACAATCTCTCAACTACTAGAATTCTCTTTGGAGAGATTTTTCCAGCCAACTGTTATGAGGCTAATTCTGTTGGATTATCAAAGTTATCGAGCTCGTGTCAGTGAAACATACACAAAAAAAATTTACGGACAAACTTGTTGGTAATCATGATTTCACACTTCTGCTCGACACGTTGTCTTAGTGTTCCTGTGTTTCTGTCGTGGCAGTTGTGTGTATCTTTCTGTAGCTGTAGTTTTTTCAGTCTTTCAGTTATTATGTACGATGCATATTTATAATAAATATACACAATGGTGTTTCTATGAAGGAAACATTCAGTTACGTTCAGGGTTGTGGTCTCGGTCTCGACGTCTCGGTCTCGAGACGTACCAACAAAAAGTGAAAGATAACATCTAGGCTTGTTATTGCAATCAAAAATAACTTGTACTTTAACGTCTCGATCACGCCTCGAGAGCTACAAACATCTCGTCCCGGTCTCGTCTCGATCTCGAGCTTTTACGTCTCGTGCCCATCTCTGGTTATGTTACAGGACGAGGTCGTCTGGCACCTGCAACATAACGAAGTCTTATAATGAGGAAAATGGCAGTAATCAAGTACACTGTAGTCCCCAGTTAGGCCCCAGCCATCTTGCCTTGGAACCATAACCATAACCATAAGTACTAGCTTTATGAAAGGATGAGCAGGGGCCCAGCACTTCAAGTGCAGCAAGGTCAGCTCAGAACACACAATATGTCAACTATGCCATGAATACATCATACATGGCACATTTACCCATAGGAATCATAATGTCCATCAAACAGTTTCAATACTGAGTTGCCATCCATGTGATCGGGAATCGGAACACCAGCAATGTCGAGTATCGTCGGTGCTATGTCGACATTTAGCACGATGTGCGGCATCCTACAAGGCACATGTCAAACCAGCATTAAACAGACACACAGAGACAGACAACGGTCAAAACAGATGGCTTGACACAATGAGATGTAGAACCAAGGCCTAAACGTACAATAGCCTTATCATCAATTCAACCCAAGGGAAAACAGAGAGGCAGCAGACAGACATTTTGGATACTCAAAATCCAAATATGAGTATAAGCATGAGTACTTATCTCTGGTGGAAAATCATAATGAGGCTGTCGAGCATATTCCAGTATTTTCACCAAGGTAATTCAAGTAAGTCAGATGTGAATTCAATTAACAGATTATATAAACACATAATTTCTGCAAACCAACTGTCTGCTTTCCACACCGTATATATTTAGTCCAGAAATTACATTCATTTATCTCGTTATATAAGTGTGCGTTAATAGATGTTGACTGAATGTGTTCCGTATAAATGGACTTAATTACTTACTTACTTACTAAAAAAAATTGCAAAGATAAAAGCTCGATTCACGAATATAGGCTGAGAAATATTTTCAGCACATGAAACAACAAAATGAATCATTACTTATCATAATACAGCACATCAGTTGCAGCCCAGCAAGACTTGCCAACAATGCTTTAATTAAAAACATACCTAACACCAGCAGGAATCTTTGGTCCTCTGATAAGGAACGGAACACGGATGTCAAATTCGTACGGCATAGCTTTGCCCTTGGCCACTCCATACTGACCAAGATGATAGCCATGATCTGACGTGTAGATGATGTACGTATTGTCCAATTCACCGATATCTTCCAACTCCTCACAGAGCTACAGCAACGTTCATTCAAACCAATTCAAGCCATTGTGGTATCTAACCTTTCCTCCAGCTTCGTCATCCCAATGACTATAAGAACCCCATACCTGCCCAGTTCGGGGCACTGCCGCAGAAAATTTCCGAAAATCATAATCATAACATCTGTACATTCTTGCAAGCTGAAGGACGCTACGATATTGTAAGTATATACCTGATGACTGCATGGCACTGTGGCAGCTGGGATATGGATATGGCCAGCTGCCCTTCTCCTTTTCGTATGCTAGAAACATCCATGTTTATGATCTAACAAAAGTTAATATAATCATATCTGAGGTCTGCACAGGCCCATTTGCTCGGCAAGGCACGGCCCAGCCCAGGGCCTACTACGAAGGGGATGATGGAGGCAAACTGTCTCCAATTTCAGCCAGGGGGGGGGAATTTTTGCACCTTGGGGGGGATTCAAAACATTTTTGTTTGGCAAACATTACGGGATTTTCTTGGAACAATAACTTAATCAGACTGTTACTTAGCCAGTTTTACGTAATTTAGTTTTAGTTT
>Ga0049105_1000983_pt1 | contig 11601 bp, 9 predicted proteins | sample WorMetvaBAHAMAS1_FD_61260 | JGI IMG/M metagenome (GOLD analysis project Ga0049105, IMG submission 61260) | Worm MetaG Olavius vacuus BAHAMAS.1 | ecosystem: Host-associated > Annelida > Digestive system > Unclassified | place: Germany: Marburg | collected 2013-04-09 | reverse complement strand
TTACGGCTGAGGAGCTACGAGCGATTATTGGTTGAAAATCGGCGATTTTGCTCGAATGGGGGTCGGTTGACCCAAAATTTCACCTAGAAGGGGTCGCCCCCAGCAACCATTCTTCTTCTCAGAAAACTAGGCTAAATGTTCTTTCGTATGGTATAAAAATCTGGACCGATCTTTCTTCGTTTTGTCACAAATCACGCGTCTGACAGACAGACAGACAGACAGACGGACGGACGGACACACGGACAGACAGACAGAAATCTCATCACAATACCGCGTCTGCATTACATGCAGCGCGGTAATAACCGACTGAACAAAAAAGGACAACTCACAGCCACAGCCAGCCCAGCCCAGCCGCGGCGTCCCGAAATTCTACGACTGGCTACGGCTACGGCTTTCTACGGCGGCGGCGGAAACTTTGTACGGCTGGCTTATGAACTCTACGGCGGCTTACGGCGGCGGCTCGGGGGTCTACTGCAAGACATCACCGCCATGCAGTAGCCGAGCTGTCGCAGAGACCGCGCTGCAGGGTGAGTCAAATATAAGTGGAAGACGATATTCTGCATAAAACGTTGTCAGTGCCAGAAAACTGAAAGCATTGATATTTTTACATGATATCAAAATACCAGCATGACAGCATTGTGAATGCATCAGTTGTCAACAATGCTGAAATAACATATAGTATAAAATATAGTAATTTTAGGGATGCAGGCCTGCTGAATAAATAAATAATAATTAAATAATGTTAATGTACTGTCAGTGTCACTTTGGTAAAGTAAACTCAAGTGAATGTTCAAGTGTACAGACTGGAGCTGCAGCTCAGTTACGTTATATAGCAGACAGGAAATGGTAAACGAATGGGCTATCATACAAATGTGTTCACTCCACAACGATTTTCTCCGTGGAAATCCGCGATCTCAGAATGCATCCACATACCTCACATGGGTTACGTATTCGCCGTCATTATAAATTTCATACTGCACTATAATCACTGCAATGCAAATAGGGCATGCATCGAATATTGGGGCTTAGGGGCAACATATGCGGTTCATCTTAGGGTGACTGAAAAGTGCATAGTGGACTTCCTATTACTCATAACTTAACTTTTTCACTAAGTGTTAAGACTGAGGCACTACAAGCAAAAATTTATTGAAATTAGTTTTTTTGAAGGGGGTTGGTCAGTTTCTGTAAAATTTCAGGTAGAATGGGAGGTCCCCCACCAACCATTTTTGCACAGTTAGAGAGGCTTACAACTATGCTGCTGACAGTTTTTGCACACAGAAACTTTGTAGCAGACTTTCTTCCAAAAAAGTACTTTTTTAACGAAAAACGGCCATTTAGTGTTTTTCAGCCTCCCCTTTTGGGGGCTTACAGGCAACGCAAGCTGTTCATCTCAGGCTCATTGGACAGCGCATAGTGGAATTCCTATTAGTGATAACTGAACTTTTTTCGCTAGGTATTACGGCAGAGTTGATACGAGCTAAAATCGAGTGAAAATTGGTGTTTTCGAAGGGGGTGGGTCAGTATGACCCAAAATTTCGCACAGAAGGGGTCGTCCCCCACCAACCATTCTTTGTGTCGGAAAACAAGGATCATCGATCTTTTATATGGTATAAAAAAGTGGGCAGACGTTTCTTCGTTTTGTCACAATTCACGTGTTCGACAAACAGACAGACAGAAATTTCACTCACGGCTAAGACCACCTGCGTAGATGCAGTGTGGTAGAAACTATTTCAAAAAGTAACTGTAGGACACTGCTTACCGAGCCTTTCTTGCCGGGAAAACTGAAGAATTCATCAGGGCCATGTCGCTGAGGCATTTGATGCAAAACTCGCAGTAGTTTAGTTGAGTGTCTCGGCTGCAATATCCACATATAACCACACACACATCATCACGTCATCTGCAGTATGTACACTTCTATTACAACTGGAGCCAGTTCTGGTGAAATGCATATGCTGAGGGCCTGTAGTGGCAGGAAATGTCACCTCAAAACACACCAGTTTTGTTGCCTCTGCCACAGAGAGTATGTTACATTTCTGTGTCGGTATGTTTGTTGCACTCTAGGATTATTCACAAAGTTAGAGACTAAAGTTTTGTGACAACTGATATCTCATTTGATTTGTTGGCATGCTCTGGATCTAGAACAAGAAACTATCTAATCGCTTTCAATTGCTTCACATGACACCTCGTGATTCACAGCTCAGTCTGCACTGCTTTAAGATCGGTGTGTAATGAAAAGCAAAAATGCCCAGAATACAACCACTTTGCATTATTTTTGTCAGCCATCAGTCATCTCAAAAGTATTCCACAAAACAAAACGTTCTCAATTTTTCATCAAACGTCTTTATTTGTTTCCTGCAAAAGGAAACATATTTACATCTAATGTAAAACTATTTGTCATTATAACTGATAACAAACTGACCCATTTGTTTCCAGTGATGCGCAGAAGACTGAAGAGTGTTCTCAGCTCACTCACTGTTATGCTGTAGCTGGCGAGCACACAGAGAAGATCAATTAGCAGATCTACAACAAACCACATAATAACATAATTAATATTATGATAATAACATGTGCTCAAAGCTGAAAAAGCCAGATATATCTAGCATACAGCAAAATAAAAAGCTGTTAAAATTATTAAAACTAAAAAACCAACAAGCAGAATGAATCAAAAACACAGTCGCAGAGTCCGCAGGTCGATAATGGCAAAAGTAACCAGTAAGTTTTTAGCCCAAAAATTACCTTCTGATTATTCATGTCACAGAATTACACAGCAACCAGCACAGTAAGCAACAGCTGTCACAAAGTCAGCAGCAAATGATTATAGCCTCGTGGTCAATTTTTAAATTTTTTTTAATAAATGAAAATCAAATATGCAATTAAAATGACACACATGGTAAAAAGCAGCTACAGGAATACTAGGCAACTGACTTACAGCGATGTGTGGGTGAGCCTTACAAATAAAGATAATAATAGTAAGAGTACTTAGTGACGTCTGATCCACATACACATACATGCAGCATTCACTAAGTACTTGCAGTGTACTGGTACTCACTACGAAGTAACTTACACACAATCATCATCATCATCATCATCATCCACGAATTTCATGGCGACAAGTCTCAATTTAAACAAAACTTCAGGGCCGCAGTAAATGTCACGTATTAGGCTAGTGTCAATGCTGCTGTTGCCGATAGTGTACGTTGTCGTGCGATCTGCAAAACAGTTCCATCTTCAATGCATGCTTGAAAGTCTGCAGCGGCAATGGGGATGGCACAGTCGCCAATGGTCTTGTGCAATGACCATGGAACGTGGAATCATCATCAGTTTTTCATGGCAGAACTGCCTACAGAGACAGAGAGTTGCACTCAACCAACACAACAGACCTGCAAGCATCTCATCAGCTGACGCCAGCCTTAACAAGATCTTCTCTATCAGTCCCACCTCTGTACATGCCTGCAAGTTGCGTGTACTCTTACGCAGTATTGCCGTCACGTGACTCCACAGTTCGGCCTGAACAACACAATGAAACATCATCATGTCAACTCATTTACACTGTCATGTGTCTGAAAAATGTTAGAGCATTTTGTAGACTAAACAACAAACTGCTGAAAGTTATATGAAACACTGCAGAATACAAAACGAATTCACAGTAAATACAATATTTACTGAACGTAGTATAACAGCCCTCCATTATCAACCTTCTTTCCTAATTAGGAAATATTCTCCCACAGAATACTGACTGCATTCTCACACGAAATCTAACAAGTGGCTCTGCTATCGCAGAGAGACTGCGCCACAGGATGGGTCAGTTTTAACCAAAACTGGAAGGTGGATATTTCGGCTGTTTTTACCACGCTGCATGGAATGCAGACGCGGTCTAGCAATGCGAATTCTGTCCATCCGTCTGTCACACGCGTGGATTGTGACAAAACGGTAGAAAGATTTTCCAGATTTATAAACCATATGAAAGAACATTTAGCCTAGTTTTCTAAGAAGACGAGTGGTTGGTGGGGGGCGACCCCTTCTATGTGAAATTTTGGGTCAACCGACCCCTGTTGGAGCAAAATCGCCGATTTTCAACCGATATTCGCTCGTAGCAACTCAGCCGTAACACCTAGCGAAAAAAGTTCAATTAACACTAATAGGAAGTCCACTATGCGCTTTCCAATGAGCCTAAGATGATCGTCATACGTTGCCCCTATGTCCCCCAAAGAGGGTCTGAAAAACGCAAAACAACCGATTTCCGTAAAAAATCGCACTTCGCTTGAAGAAAGTCTGCTACAAAGTTTCTTTGTCTGAAAACTGTCAGCGGCAAAGTTGTAAGGCATTCATTGGCCTAACTAACCATGCAAAAATGATTGGTAAGGGGCGACCCCTTCTACCTGAAATTTTGAGTCAAAGTGGCCGCGTTGGAGCGAAATTTGAACAATAAGCTGCGATAACTCCGAAACGGTACGAGATAGGATGTCAGTTACTATTAATCATAATAGGAAATTGCATATGGGCTTTCGATTGGTACCAACCTCGATGACCTTGAATGACCTTGAACGCCGTAATGGCCCTTATTTCTCGTTTTTTCACACAAATCGACAGATTTTCAGGCCGATTATATCACAGTGGTTGAAGACAGACCTATAATGTCCGTAAAATATTGTCTCCCAGTTTCAGTCTTCTACTTTTGGCGAAAACTATAACGCACCCTGCAGCGCGGTCTCTCTGCGATAGCTGAGCATCTTGTTAGTACTAATCATGAACAGTTACTCTAGGTCTACCTACAACCACTTTGACGTAATCGGCCTCCAAAGTTATCGAATTCGGTGAAATAACGCAAAATAAGGGTTATTATGCTGTTCAAGGTCATACGAGGTCACTAACTCGTACCGTTTCGAAGTTACCGCAGATTATTGTTCAAATTGTGGAGGAAAAACAATCAGTTTGCGTTTTGGAGCCCCCTTGAGGGACTTAGGGGCAACGTGCACTGTTCATCTTAGGCTCATTGCAAAGCTCGTAGTAGACTTCCTATTCGTGTTAACTTAACATTATTTGCTAGGTGTTACGGCTGAGGTGCTACGAGAGAATGTAGATAGGAAAGTGGCGTTTTTGAAAGGGGTGAGTCTATTTTTGCCAAATTTTCAGGTAGAAGGGAACGTCCACCAGCAATTATTTTTCATAAAAAGGCCAGTGAATGCCTTACAACTTCGTCACTGACAGTTTTCACATAAACATTGTAGCAGACTTTCTTCAACAGAAATGCACTTTTGAACGGAAATGGCCATTTTGCGTTTGTCAGCACCCTTTGGGGGGCTTATAGGCAACATATGCTGTTCACCTTAGGCTCATTGCAAAGCCCATAGTGGAATAGTGGACTTCCTATTAGTGATAACTGAACTTTTTTCGCTAGGTGTTACGGCCGAGGCACTACGAGCGGATACAGAATGAAAATCAGCATTTCTGAAGCGACAGGGCCAGTTTGGCATGAAATTTCAGGTAGATGGGACGTCTCCACCAAGCATTTTTCCTGTCAGAAAACTAGATGAATGGACCTTTTATAAGGTATAAGAATTTGGGCATAAGTTTCTTTTGTTTTATCACAATTCAAGCGTTTGACAGACAGACGGACGGACGGACATTTCGCTCATGGCTAAGACTGCCCTGCATATAGGCAGTGCGGGAAAAACACTAAAGTTACATCACAGAAATAAACACAGTAAGTGTGTGCGACAATAATGGCTAACAATTTTATTCCATTCTGCCATTTCATTTTCAAGCAATCTCTGATCTAAAACAAGAAGAGTGAAGATGTTGATTACTGAAACTACACAACTGACAAAATGTGTAAGAACAACACTAAAATAATTATTGAGATGAATGACAGGCCTGCAGTGTCACTGAGCAGGAGTCCATTAGAGTCAACATGTGTAGAATTGTTTCTGGATCATTAATGACAAAGTTGCTTTCCATTTCAAACTGACCACCAACGAGCTGCACACAGCGAGCACAGCATCTCACAGTCTTCACAAACACTCCGCACACATAACCTCTCATTTATTGCCAGACTTTGTTCTCACTTTACACGTAGGATACTAACTTGCACTGCGTGGCATCTCTAAAAAATTGATTAGTGTAGCAATTTTTCGAGCTATGCTACTGTGTATCAATTTTTGTCAGGTCATTGCTGTATGTTGGTGTTGCTGATTGTTGACACTAATGAAAAATGCTGCTAAATAACTCTGTCAAAAACTAAAATAATATACAAATAAAATAAAAACGAAAATAACAGTCCAACACAATACTCATGTAATTGAAAATTAAAAATTATTGATGTAAAAACTAAAATACATTTCAGAACTAAAATAACACTGGTTAAATGTCACCAAAATCTAACTACTACCAGTGTTGACTGTAACACATTAACTTACATCAATTTCTGATAAGTAGTTTTTCAATTTTTTCACCGACAGACACACACACACACGGAGAGACACTAAAACACAAAACCTGCTTCACTCAGCACAGATAATGCACAGGTAAATATGTGTCACAACTTCCATATTCTTCTGTTATGTTCACCTCCACGTCACTGCACCATCTGAGTCTGATCAATCTGACAACAGGTGACTGAGAACAACACAGAGATTATGCTCATTAACTGACTGACGATGTACCACTAGCGTTTTGCTCCTCTGAGAAGTGAGAACAGAAAGACAGCAGACTAGCAGACTGCTCACACAATTCCAATAAGAATACGTGTAGAATGTGACAGCAGAGTGCAAGTCACGTGACAGACGTGATGGTGATGGCAGCAGTGAGAGCAGCTGTGGTGTGCAGCAGCAATGTAGACAACAGACAGACACAGACAGAGAAACAGACGGCAGATGTCAACTAGCCATAAACTTAGCCACTTCCGACAAGCCACTAGGTGGGTGGCGCCGGCCGGCCTGTGGTCACCTCCAAGACCTGTTGCCCGTCACCATTAACCCTCAGGAGCGACACGGACGGACGCCCGTAGTAATTACAAAAGAAATCACAGATGACACACCCACCAACGCCCTACTAGCTGTAGAGCATGTAACAATGACTTAGCATTAGATTTAATAAACATGGCCCTTGGCCCGTAGGGTCTGGTGACACAACGGTTAAGACCAATCATCAGTTATATTATTCCGCGTTAAGTACAAAAATACCACCATAGCACATCTGTTTGTATCTTCTGCGAATATTTCACTCAGTTTCAGCAGCTTTTATCAGTTTTGGCTCAGTTGACTGAGCTAACAGTACAACCAGTCAAAAGCTGTCCGTCTGTATGTGTGTATTATCTATGGTGACACAAATCAAAACTGCTACACGCAGACTTGTCCTGCATGCTACAACTTACTGATGAACTCTCAAAACACAAAACTAGGTCAGTACGACCTAGTTAGTAACTAGGTTTATAGGTCATCTTGCTTACATAGCTGTCATGCCAGTCCATGGGCTGCTTATTACTACTGTAGTCTCAGCACTCACTGTATACCTGTCCACAGGTGTGCGTCAGTGTTACATTATTATTATTAATCAGCGAGTCTGCAGCCATTCCAGCTTCTTTGCATCGCGTAGCGTTGTTTGTTATCTGTCCCATAGCTATAGCATTTAGCATGGGACAGATTATAAAATCAGTTTGCATCTGTCAGTCAGTGTGTCAGTGTGTGTCTGTCTGTGAGCACTCTCACGGTCGCATTTCTTGATCTATTTTCGCCAAAATTGGCACAGACATAAGAACCCCCAAAAGTAAGAACGAGTTCATTAGGGGGTCAATATCACACTACCCCTTCCCCTATTTTGCCCCCCAAAACACCCATTTTAGGCCAAGAGGTCCTGAAAACCCATGCAAATATTAAGTAATCCTATATCTGCCTTAAATGTACGTGAATCGCCAAAATTTTCGCATCTTTGAGGAAATCGGGGACGAGGAACACGATGGTAACGTCAGATTTTAGACCGGAAGTGGAAATATAGCCGTTTCGTGCATGCGCCATGCATCCAGCCATAATTATAGGAACAGTTCGTTCATTGTGGACGTGGCTATGGGGCAGATACCACATTCCACAGAACGTATTTCTAGTTATTATTATTATTGTTATTAGCCGACAGGTGATATACATTTTATTTGAAGACAAACGTCATCAATGAATAACAAGATGCTCACTCAGCTATCACAGGGAGACCACGCTGCAGGGTGTGTAGTTCTGACCAAAAGTGTAAAGCTAGAACTGGGAGACAATATTTTCCGGATATTATAGGTCTATCTTCAACCACTGATGTAATCGGCCTGCAAAGCTATCAAATTCGGTGAAAAAACGCAAAATAAGGGCTATTACGACGTTCAAGGTCACTCAAGTTCATTGAGGTCGATACCAATTGAAAGCTCATATGCGACTTCCTATTAATGATTAATAGTAACTCCACTGCGGTCAGTTTGACCAAAAATTTCAGGTAGAAGAGATCGCCCCCACCAATCATATTTGCACGGATAATTAGGCCAATGAATGTCTTACAACTTTGTCACTGACAGTTTTCACACAAAGAAACTTTGTAGCAAAAGCGAAGTGCAATTTTACACCGAAAAACGGCCGTTTTGCGTTTTTGAGTCACCTTTGGGAAACTTAGGGGCAACATATGATGATCATCTTAGGCTTAACTTCTACAGGTGGTAATAACTGGTAAGCACAGTGAGCACTTGATGTCATCTCAGTTGCATGGAGAAGATCTGACAGCAACGTAAGCTGAGAATTATAGCCGCAACGGACGGCTCTACGTAGGAAGGCATCAACATTGTTAGCATAGCAATGAAATGGGTTAATATCACGACGTGAAGAGAAAACAAACATCGAAGTCAGTTGCACGCCTGGCTGCTGTGCACTCATCTCACATGCCCGTGCGTGTACGGTTATTAATCGAGAATGCCATCTGGGCGGCGGCGGCGGTTGTCAAGCAATGATCATTGGCCGTGCGCACGGCGCCCGCACAGCACGCAAAGCAGCAGCGCTCGGCGTCTATTGATCCAGTCACTCAGTCTGAGCACGCATCCTATTTGACTACTTGACCTGCGATTTGCACGCCGCCGCGCCGCATCCTCACAGTCAGTCAGACGCTGAAACCGACCTCACCAGACCAGCACGGTCGTCATTCACCGTCCGTCAAGTTTATTGTTTTCCTTCGTTGGTCGACGGTCCACGGCCACCAGCACGAGCACGTCTCGCCTGTCCCGCCCCTGTACACAGTCCGACTTGGCAACCGCAAGGTCGCACAACCATATACATCACAGCACACTGAGCCAGCGCCCAGTTTAGAGCCAGTGACATCATCAACTGATGCGGTCAAGCTACGTCTGTCTTCCTCCACACACGCACACGTACACACACATCGCGACCGACCGCCTTCAATTAATTCTCCTTAAATCTGTGCATCTGACAGCTGAGAAATATCCGGGCTCATAAGGTACACCCTACTATACACAATTTACCCATGTATGTCAGTCCACAACTGTGAAAACTACTGTGCACATAGATCACTGAATCACGACAATTATACTCGGTACATTGCATACAGCAGTGCAGATCTGACTCGGTGACCACAGACTGTTTACCCTGATCTCAATCACACATTACATCTGCTCCTCCGCCAAGAAGGTTCAAGGAGGTTATGTTTTACCCAGTGTTTGTCTGCCTGTCTGTTATCAATCTCACATAAATATTACTAATCGGATCTTCATGAAAATTTTACAAAAGACATACCTGGACGAGCAAAGACTGACTAAATTTTGGGAGTTATCCCAACTTATCCGCATCTGAATCTAAGATTTATGCATTTTTGAAGGATTCTTCAAATCTGTGAAATAGGCCATTTTTCCACAATTTGGCTCACATCTCCGGCAAAGATAATCCGATCTTCATAGAAATTTTATCAGAGAAATGTATCTTTGGACAAAGAAGTCACCACTGCATTTTCGAAGTCATCTGGATCCGTAATTTCGTATCCAGACTCCTTATCAGGACTCGGAAACTGGACCGGATTCGCCATGGCAGAGGTCTCTGCTCTCCAAGTGCTTTTGTATGCAAATATAATTGTGCACCATCTGCTCAATGAATCAGCACTAGTTGTACTAACGTATAATGTAATAAGCTTGATCATCATTTCATAATTATCAACACAAAATGACTGCCAGATCAATTATGGCACCATGTAAACAATATTATCATAGTTGGTCACATTTAACCAGCTTATCTGTTGACCTGCAGTGTTACAGTAGACATCATAAATAACCATTTGCTACCTCTCACCACCCACTAAATCCTATGGGCAAACAAACAAGCTCCAGTTTCCTCCCCTCAGATTCCAAATTCATAACTACCTTTCAGTCACATTAGTCAACAGTTTCTTGTTGAATTATTTCTGAGATATTGCTACAAATTGGCTGAAAATTACAAAATTACAAATTTACTTGTCCATCTGACATCCCACAGGAGGGTTATCATACCCTGCAAGAATTTTCCTATAATACCCGTTAAGTTACAGAGCTAGAAGGATGAGACTCCTGGATGCATCAAAACAACAACAACAAGAATAATAACAAGTAGCTCAGCTATCGCAGAGAGAGTGTGCTGCAGGGTGGGTCAGTTTTGGCCAAAAGTGTAAACGATATTCTGCAGACATTACAGGTCCATCTTCAACCAATGTGACGCAATTGACATGCAGAGCTATCGAATTCGGTGAAAACAAGATGCTCAGTTATCGCAGAGAGACCACGCTGCAGTGTGCGTTATAGTTTTCACCAAAACTGCGAACTGGGAGACAATATTTTAAGGACATTATAGGTCTGTCTTCAACCACTGTGATATAATCGGCCTGAAAATCTGTCAAATTCAATGAAAAAAACGCAAAATAAGGGCTATTACGGCTTTCAAGGTCATTCAAGGTCATCGAGGTCGTACCAATCGAAAGCCTGTATGCGATTTCCTATGAGTGATTAATAGTAACTGACATCCTATCTCGTACCATTTCGGACTTATCGCAGCTTATTGTTCAAATTTCGCACCAACGAGATCATTTTGACTCAAAATTTCAGGTAGAAGGGGTCGCCCCCCACCAATCATTTTTACGAGGACAGTTAGGCCAATGAAAGCCTTACAACTTTGTCCCTGGCAGTTTTCACTCAGGTGTTACGGCTGAGGCGCTACGAGCGAAAATATATCGAAAATCCGCGATTTCACACCAAAGCGGTCACTTTGATCAAAAATTTCTGGTACAAGGGGTCGCCCCTCACCAATAATTTTTGCACGGTTAGTTAGGCCAATGAATGCCTTACAACTTTGTCGCTGACAGTTTTCACACAAGGAAACTTTGTAGCAGACTTTCTTCAAGCGAAGTGCAATTTTTTTTACCGAAATGGGCCGTTTTGCTTTTTTGAGACCCCCTTTGGGGGACTTAAGGACAACGTATGACGATCATCTTAGGCTCATTGGAAAGCGCGTAGTGGACTTCCTATTAGCGTTAACTGAACTTTTTTTCGCTAGGTGTTACGGCTGAGGAGCTACGAGCGATTATTGGTTGAAAATCGGCGATTTC
>Ga0049105_1000982_pt1 | contig 11602 bp, 6 predicted proteins | sample WorMetvaBAHAMAS1_FD_61260 | JGI IMG/M metagenome (GOLD analysis project Ga0049105, IMG submission 61260) | Worm MetaG Olavius vacuus BAHAMAS.1 | ecosystem: Host-associated > Annelida > Digestive system > Unclassified | place: Germany: Marburg | collected 2013-04-09 | reverse complement strand
GTGTGTGTGTGTACACTGTTAACATTAACTAAACCTGCAAATCAGCAGCGCACAGAATTATACTCACTTGTCATTTGCATAGACTTTTCTTAACAATATACCACTGAAACTTGTCATTCAATTTTACACTGATAAAAATCAATTAATGTGACTTAATGTGCTCATGCTGGCTGTGAAACAGCACTAACGACAGCATATCAATGTTGCCCACTGTCTTGTATGACAGTGAAATGTGTACACATCCGTCATCTCAAATACCAGAAGTCTTGGCTGAGACCTCATGTTAATATTTCAACTCTGAGACATAAAACTGTGATGGCACATTCAACATCAGATGATACAGTATATTATCAGATGGTTGCTTTTACACACGCTAACAACAGAAGTGAGTGAGTAGTTTCTTAATGGCACATCAGCACATATTAGGCTTTCAGTAGCTGAGAATGCTGTGAAAGAGTAAAAATATGATCAAGGCATATTTAGCTACGATAAAATATGAAAAACAAGTAACAACAAAAAGTGGAACAGTAACAGTACAATAATACTAACAGTTGGAGGAACTTTCTTCGCTACCAGTGGCTTGTCACCATCCTCATCACTGCTTTCATCACTTGAAGCTGCTGTAACAACAAACAGCAAATTAACGCTGTCACAGCAGTAAGCATTTAATATAAACTAACATTCTGATAGGCGAGACAGTAGTGGCTCAGTGGTGGGTACCATATATCAAGTGAAGTAATCCCGTTGCCTCATGCAGCAAACGGCATACCCCTCACACTGCTGTCAATTCAGCTGTAATTGATGCACTGTACAAGCCACCCTCCCGCCAATCGCTTGTAACATCTGGATGTATCAAGTTTTACAGACCACACATACTGTGACACACATCCTGCTGGCCCAGACACAGCCACCACTGTCTACAGCTCACTCAGATGACTATGGTAAGATGTAGACAGTGGGCATAAATGCAGCAAATTGGGACACCACTGATGTATGTTACTAATGTGCAATGCTTTCTTCATTGTTGTGTTTTCTCACGAGTTGGCACAGACTGCAATGGCAATGGTTGATGACAAATTTACAGACCTGCATATAAGCAGACTTTTGAGTGCAAAAAACCCAAAATTTTCATATTTATATGCAGGGATGGAATATATGCATTTCTGACCAACAGTCAAGAAGAAAATTACTGACAACATTTCCACATGTTGATAACTCTACAAGCACTGTGAAATTTCCACGACTCTTCGTGATACTCCTATCCCATCTGCAGCTTCCCATCAATATCCCATCACGTGTAGTAAACATGCCTTCTCAATGCTACTAAACACTGGCATAGTCCCAAATGAGCAGTTAGCAATAATAAATGGTTTTCCCTGAGACTTGAGTAATTTCCTAATTTCCGGACATTTCGCTAACAGCTGTATAATTCCCCGACATTCCCAGATGCTGACTGCATGACACTAAAGTGTTCAGTTTCTGAGAACATCTCAGCTTACTGTACTTAGATATTACTCAGCAACCAAAATTTTGCGTTCAATTTCTCCGTCCAACAACTCACAAGCACACAATTATATGTCACAATATCATTACCCTTTGACTTCTTTGGCGTCTTTTTCTTTACTTTTTTAACACTAGAAGATTTTGGCGTTTTCTTCTCTGCTTTAGGCGTCCGCTTGGTAGGTGTCTCGGTCTTCTTCTTCTTCTTCTTTTTAGCTGGCTATCGAATCACAGTCCACAGATTTGCACATACATATACAATATACACATAAATTTAATTTCTTGATGAAATAACTAGAAAAATGTAAATTAACACGTTGAATAAATGTACAAGGTATCTCGTACTCTGTCAGTATTGTCTAGTCGCAACATACAAGTTCACTCGTACCTCACACCCCTGCGGACAGCGGTTACCCAGCGTCGATATAAACTTTAACACCGCGTCCTAGCAATGTATATTGGTGCTGCCCTCTACTGAATTCGTGCGACAGTAATAAACTGCACTGCGTTCAACGTGATAATACAAATACTGCAAGTTACAGATGCATGCAGTTTCAAGTGAACTTATGAACAAACACCTGTGCTGACCAACGTAGTAAGAATTATACTGTTATTGTCCATGTGACAACGCTTTCTGTCAGCGTAGTCTACAACATCGTTGCTTTTGTTCACAGTACAAATTTCATCATTGTCCTTATGACGAATAAGCTTGATTAAATTAACACAGATTTTACAATTTCACTTAAAGGCCTATTCAAGTCTGTACAGTGCACAATACATTCCTCAACTCCTGGAGCTACTATGACTGTCTGTGTGCGCTCCAGTAAAGTACATAATTTGACAGATCCACCATATCTCGCCGATGAACTCCACAGAGTGGGGGACATAGACTCATGACAGCATATGAGGTAGGCATTGACGTCGTACCGCCGATGCGCCACTGGCGATTGTGCACTTCCAGTCGCAGCTTTGCGCATATGGAACAGCCTGCCATCTAGCGTCACCTTGTCGATGTCACTGACTGCTTTCACGCAGCATCTCAAATCAGAGCTTTTCTTCCATTGTTTTTGCCCGGACCGCGTCTGATGATTCTGCTCTGCTTGTTTCTCTGTATCATGCCCGACTCCGAACGTGTCCTTTTTATTTTAAAGTGTTTTTGGGGTCATATGATTTTATAACACTTTAATTATATTCGTTCATAATAATAATAATAACAATAATAATACGGCAAGAGCTTTTTGGCTGCCTCCACGACCCAGTCAATAACTACTCCACTAATCGATTTTCTAACTTTGCTTTTAACCCCCGGGATCTCTATTACCCGGGGGTAAAAAAGTAATAATACAGAGACTAAAATTTTGCACATATTTCGAGTAGCATCTTTCACTGAATCATTTCAGCACTGTGCTATCACCAAAGTTTGGAAGATACCACATTCATATAGACACTGCTGTATCAAGTACCTACTGTCATATTGGCAGTATCAGCTAGCCATACCTTTGGACTCTCAGCATCCTCAGACTTCTCTCCCTCTTGATCACTCTCGGCAGCTGACTTGTTGCTTTCATCATCAGCATCACTCTTGCCTACTGACTCCTTTGCCTTCTTGGACTTCTTCACTTTAGTCTTCTTCGCACTGCCTTTGCTATCATCATCTTTCTTCGACTTCGAGTGTCGTCCTGCAAATTTTGCAAACATGACAGTAGACATCATGTAAATTTCACTCTGCTGAGAAGTACGTAAATTGTTATCTACTACCCAGGACATGCTCGTTCTTTGGATCAGGACTCAAACTGGCCAGCTAAGCTTCCACGCTGTAGACCCCATCATCTAGAAATCGCTTCCGACACACATGTGATCGTCGTGCAACAGTTGTGGACAGTTCAGAGATAGGTTGAAGAGTACTGGTGAGCATACACATGACTCCTCTTAGAACACATGTTTTAAGCATGTATAGACTTTAAACTTGCAGAAGTTCATTAATGGATCTTGTCACAGCAGCAGGTAGAACAATCACTGACTGACCCAGTCTGTCTACCTACCTATATGCAGTCAACGTTTTTAGCTCAGGGAAAAACACGGTTCTAACACAGTAAGTAATTTTTATTTGTACAGCACTCCTTACAGCCTACACTGTGGTGGTCTGGCGTAGTGGTAGCACATTGGCCTCGATCAACAAAGATAGCCTACCTCGGGCCCCATTAGTAATGGGATGGGTGACCGTGTCTGGGTTCAACTCCCAGTGTCGGACATTAATCTTATGTAACCAGTCAGCTAGGCCAACTCAGCCTGGCCATCTCTTCGTGGGTAGGCATGATGAGTACCTGCCAAAGGACAGTGATGCCTTGCAGCAGGGGAGTAAAGGCAGGAATGGTTCATGTGTGGGTGGCAGGTAAAACTGTGTGATCACCTTTTACATACAGGGCATATCTGAGCACTTTCAAGGTGTAGCCTACTACATGACAAAGCACTATATAAATTCACATTACTTTACTTTACTTTACACCGCAGCTGAAACCATGACTTAAATGTATCTGGTTTCTTAGACTGACAAGACATTAAAAATATGGCACTTCGCAGTTTAAGTATTAAAACACACACTGCTATAAAACTCATAAAGACACTTCAAGAACAAGCACGATGTCCTCACAAAATAATGTCATGTAACAAGCAAACCATCAAGTGACTGTTAAACTGAGGTGCTTCATATTACACGACAATCCATATTATGCATATCTAAAGTCACGAATTAACAGCATCACTGAGTCATGTGACAAACACTGGCACAAAGATCGACCAAACACTCACGCTTTGTTGGAAGTGGTTTTCCAGAGCTCTTCGGCTCCATCAGAAAGGTGATAATTCTTTCAATGACATCCTCCTTCTTACCGCCGCGCTCAACATCCAGTGTGTCACAGATAGATTTCAGCATAGGCACTGTAAACCTGGCAATATCATACTACTCAATGCAGTCAACTAGTGCATTATCAACCCATGACAACGATAGAAAATCCATCAATCCTGCTACGTGCTATTTTAATACAACCAATTACTTGATGCATAAAAAATGTTTTTCCAAAGGTTTACCACTGCAGACTGTTGATGCCAGCTATACAGGCATACTGCTCTACGACCAGAGTATTGGTGACAAAGTGTAATACAAAACTCAAAACTCCTGACAACACCAGGTTATATGTCAGGTTATATGACTTGTAAAGATCGTCCCCAATATGACCTATAATGTGTTGAGTGGGTCGTTAAGCCTCTACACTACTACTCCTGTCAACACCAAGTGTAGATGCTGTGATCACATGCCTGTGTGTTACTTGGCCTGGTGCTTGGCAGTACCTATGTTTCTGTTAACATCAAGCAAGCCACCATGTTCCATGCTGAAGTCCGTGTTACACAAGCAGCAGTACGCATGCATGTCGCCCATAGACACTGCACGCCATATTCAGGACGGTATTGTAGCAACAACTCCGCCGCTCTGCGGGTGGAGACGCATTTGGCCTACTTGTATCTCCGTCTGAGTATCTTGTTTCACTTTCTATCATGTCATTTGCTATTAATACACGTGAAGTAAATCAAAATGAAACTATTAAAACAAAACTCCAACAAAGGAAATCCACTGACACAGATTAAACCACTAGACCAACAACTCTATGACAGTAGTGCGTGCCTTTTGAACCGAGCGATAACAGGGAAACGTATTAGTACGTCCGTTACTATGTCCGTTACCAAAGACTCCAATGTTGCTGCTACAGCCGACATAAAGTACGTAGTAGGAGTTTAGTGTTGACCAACCAATGCATTTCTAGTCTTTTCTGTTTTATCACTGTACCGTGAGTATGATTTTCATAATAAATAAATAAATAACTTGCACGAAAGTAGTTCCTTGTAAACGACAGGTGCCAAAGCCTATTAAATTACTTGAAAGCATTGGAAATGGAGGGAACGGTGCATTAATACGGAGCACAGCGATATTGCGAACAAATGATCAAAATTTCATACAATTACAATCTACTGGAGTCTATGGGAAACCGTCGCCGGTTGAGCACCTGTGGATTTTTATTTCGTGCCCATGCCGGCACACACCGCTTTACCGCCCAATGCTAATTTTGGCTTGTGTGACTGGAGTTAGTGGTCTATCAGTTAATCAATGTCAGTGAAGGAAATCAAACAAAATGCCTTGATGACCGGCTTTGAAAGAATTCTCCTGATTGGCTGCTATGTTCTTTACGTTTGCAAAGCCAATCATGGGCTTCATTGCATCATGCAACTTCTATTTATAGATCTGTGCACAGGTTCGTTATATACGTCTGATTGGCTCGTTTGTTATTGCTATCCGATGGCTCGAGGTGACATAGCATGCCAACGCAAGTTGTGAAAAGTGGGAATATGTAAATCCCGAGCAGGAAGGCGGGATCATGAAAAAAGCGGGAAGGTTGGTCTCTCTGCTACAATGAGATTCTGTGGACATTTTGTAACAAATAACACAGCGCTTTTTTGTGCAAAATAATTATTATTTAATATGTTAAGTTTTTTGTTGAACGTGACCCACCAGAGACTGTAAGTACACTTCATGCTGACCTCGGGTGGAAAAGTTTGTCCATCTCTGTGATATGCAGACAAGGACCAAAGGATGCACCAGACAAAAAACAGCAGTGTAACGAGATGAGAAACTCGTTCACTGAGACAATGTGGACTTGGCACTGCAGTTTCTTCTACAGACGTCTGACACTAGCCCCATCACGCTGGTGATCACATGTGTAGGCAGAGATTAGCTAACAATGACATAGGTACTGACAACCATTCAACAACCAGGTTTTCGAAATTGTAAACAAGCTTAACCTTCAAAACTGTTTCAGTTGTAGAATTCGCAGTCCTATAAGTTCACAGTAACAGAAACAGTCAATCATACTTTGACAACTTGTCCACTTTCCTTTTCCTCTCAGCAGAGTCTGCGCTGAACGTAAACCCAGAAAACCGACGTATGTTCTTCTTCACTCCCGTGCTCTGCACAATTCACAAGTGCCAATATGTAACTATACTCATCTGGATACACCAGTAATATACAGTATCAGGATCAGGGTATGTTTGTAGTTTTGCCGCTACAAATATTATTATTATTCGCAAATATTAGCTGCAGGAGCGCTGTACATGGAAGTAATAAAGCAATTTCAGCAGACAACACCCCGAAAATGAAGAACTTTAAAACTTATATAAAATTTCACAATTAACCCTTCTCCACCCATGTACTACCAATAACACAGCATTAGACCCAACTTCAGATCATCAGTCAGTACGTCACCACTGATGCATACTGCAACTACTAGCTGCGGTAATCACATAACAATTGGCCAAAAGCCCAGCCCAGTCACATATAACTAATGTTATATATACATATAACGTAGTCCCATATAACTAATGTCTGACTAATTAATCTGCAGCACAGGGGGCCCAATGTGCTAAACTTCGTAAGATTTTCGTAAGCTTTTTCCAAGTTCGTCATAAGATTTTCATAAGTCTTTTGTAAGTCAGCGAGATACAACTTCCTAAGATTTTCTGAGGAAAATGGTAAGTCACTTTTCAAAAGCATTCTTAGGAAATCGTCACTCTGGTTGTCAATTATTTTTAGCTCAAAGTATTCGACCAATAACAGCCTCCGACAGAGGGTTTCCCGAATGACATCACTTGTCGCGAATTTTACGTTTTCGTAAGAAACCTGTAACGTCGTGGTAAGTTTTTCATAAGTTTTGCATAACTTCGTCCCAAGTTTTTTGCATAATATTTTTAAAAGATTTTTTGATAATCACATGCTCATCCTAAGTTTTTCGTAACTCAGACTTTTTCATAAGTTTTTCGCAAGTTCGTCATAAAATTTTTGAAAAATCGGGCGCCTGGTCTATACAATGGTTTGGCATACGGTAGTGGAGTGCAATGTCACAGTTGCTCTATGTTGAGCCTGCTTAGTACCAGAATGGCTCAACTGCATTTGCATCATCTTGGTATTTGATCAACTAACCAGGTGAGCTCAGCCTGGCCATTACCCGGGTAGGCAAAGGAGTACCAGCAAAAGCTTGGGAGTAAGCAAACATACCACATGAGCCACGTATCAGTGGCCTCACAGTGTAAACTGTGTCTGGCATAGAGCTACAGAAAGTAAGAGATTAGTATCACTGTACAGGCCGATGCGACTTTGGAAAAGACTTCACTGTTTACTTGCTGTTCAGTATGACAGGCCACTCCAAACTGCTGCTGAAGCAACAAACACAGTAATCTGCTCACCGATGCAACTCTCTCAAACAGCAGTCTATGAAGTGGTTTGAGATCGTCACTGTGGGTCTTCTGTAGCTGAAACTCAATACGCGGAATGTCACCAAGCTTCATGCCTGAACCTTCTTCAAGTGACAGCCGCTTCTGTTTACTTGGACTTGGCGGCGTTACTTCCAACCTTTGAACCTTCTTCTTCTCGCGCTTCTGGCCCTCTTGAAGGACAACTGGCCGCTCAAGCAACCCAGCTAAACATCAAGCAGATGTACACAATTTAAACAACCACAACTACACAAGCTCCAGAAATACAAACAGTGAAGTTGCCTTATCTTAACAGTTAAGTCTCAAAACAAAAAAATATACTGAAATAATCTTACACATATGCAAATGCATCATGTGAGATGTGAACTGGAGTTACTGGACTGAAGTGAATATGGCTTTAGTACTTGATGATTTAACTGCTCACCACAAAGGACCTGATAACATCAAAGAGCTTAACAGCTCCTTTCATTGCATAACATCAAGATTGTCTTATTGAAATCATGGCAATTTTGACAAGTGATTTTAATCATGATCAAAAAGCAGACGATTTGTTGTCAAACAAATGATGTGACTTAAATCATAATTGTTTGCTTATTTCTGACTACATTTCATATGAAAAAATATATATACGAGTTCCATTTTTAAAACAGCTGTTGCTCAGAAACTATGCGGTGGATTTTGTTGAAATTTGCAATGTTTACGTCGGAAAGATGATACTTAAAGCCGCTAAGAGGATATTTAATTCTCATAAGATATGCCGTAGTTATAGTGATTTGAATTTTGGCGTAACTTTTTTTGGAACACAGTGTATGTTGTGTACAGCATGGTATCTGTACTCTTATACTGATTCTCAAGTACAAGCTATTACCTGCAATGTTTTTGCCTGTTGTGCGAACATTGAACAGGGACAAGTGTTAATCAATGAAGGCAGTATAGTTATCTGCAAATGCGAATGTGACTGAACCTAAACAAACCCAAACTGACAGAATCCAAACTTGAACAGTAAGACTGACCAAATCAAGCAGAACCAAACCTTCAATGTTAGGTTCGATTTCATCTCTAATCAAATATACATTTCACAGCTGCTCAATCATACGTACGTTCGAGTTCCTCCTCCTCCACTTCCTCGTCATCAACTTCTGATTTCTCTTTTGGCTGCTTTCGCTTTTTCGGGCTTGGGGTCTTCTCACCACTGTCGACATCTTCATCAGACATCTTTGCCGATTTGTCTGCGTGCACTTTATCAGACGAACGTTCGGCGGGTTCACTTCTCGGCTTTTTTGCCGGACTACCACGGTCCTCGGTCTCGCTGTCAGATTTTTCCCTAACCTGCTTTCTTTTAACAGGGCTTGATGACCCATTGCTCTCACACTTCTCTCGTACTGATTCTTCGGGTTTGACAGCATTTACATCTGTATCTGCAACTGATTTGGTCTTAACTGCAATTTGACTAACGTGCTGTTCAGGCTCGCCATTACCAACAGTTGCCACATCCATAGTCGCAGCTTCGGCGTTTATCTTGCCAATATCATTTGACACATCAAGTTTCTGTATTGCAACAACCAAACTTTATCAAAAAATCACTTTAAAACATGTTCACATAACAACTGTGCAGAAATAGGTACAATAATTTCTGTTTTGTTTGCTATCCACTTACCAGCTGCAGGCCAGTTGTTGCATTATCACCACAGTGCTGAGTGAGGATGAGTACAATGTGGAAGGCAGAGTTGCAGAATACTGCTGTAGCATCAAATCCTAAACCCCAACTTTATGCCTAACCTTAACTATACCCACGACCCTAACCCAAACACTAACCTAAGCCCAATCCATTCTGCATCTATATTCCAAATGGACAGTAATGTATCATTCACTCCTAGGAACGTTCACTCCCTGGAACTTTCCTTCCCTGTTAATCCATGACATTATATGCGACATTCGTTTTGACTGTACTCTGTGGTGTGCCTACATGATATATTGTTGCTGATGCGGAACTGGTCGATGAAACGTTGTTGTATGTCATACAAATGTTGTTCTAATTAGGCTTGTTAAAACGGTAATCGGTAAGCCGGTAAATCGGTTTCCAAACGGTAACCAATTTTCAGAATGTATCACCAGTTATCGAATTTATGGCACATCGTGGCGACACGACCCAGGCAACGCCAACAGCTGAGTGCCATTCATGTCTGCTGCCCCAACAGATGGACAGTCTTGTATTTCTGAATGGAAATAAGTAACTGAGTAGGCTTAGTAGCAGATTTGTACGCCAATGCTAGTGACATTTCTTTTGCGTTGCTCACTGGCACAGACCGAATTCACAGCAACAGCTTCAATTCCGTGTAACGGTCACAATGGTCACATCAGACACCGCCCAAGTTGTTTGATTTGTACTTTGCCCAATGTTCAATATCCTCCCTGTTGCAGCTGACGACAACGTGGGTGGAGGGCAAAACAAACGTACATAGGCCAACATGCCGTCTGTTCGAAGACCATGCAAAACGGCGATGATTATCTCAAGGCCGTCATGTGATGCTGCCCGAGAGGCCCTGAATAGATGGCCTGTCAGCAACAGGCGCCGCCATGCCTTCCAATACACGCAGGTAACATTACAACACCAGCTTCAATTCCATGTCATAGTCACAACAATCACATCAGACACCGCCCAAGTTGTTTGATTTGTACTCTGCCCACTCAACATCCTCCCTGTTTCAGCTGACAACGACGTGGGTGGCGGGCAAGACAGGACACAGACTGACAATGCCGTTCCCATTCCGGCGTGGTGTGCAGTCAACAGAGGTGTGCAGATCAAAAAATTCGATCCGCCTTATTCCACAGAGTTTGACCAAAGATCCACTTCTGCGGTCCATAGCAATATGCAATCTTGACTCAGCAGTTAATCCGTGTCTGAATGTTTCCCTAAACTCATAGCACCAACCTGTATGATAAAATGCCAAGTTACACGATGAGGCATCATTAGAATGATTGTGTAACGGCAAGTAACGAACCTGTCATATCTTGTGACAACATCCAAATTAATTACAGCTTTCTAATATCTTTTGGCAATTATCAAGAATAAAATTCTCGATAAGAAAACTTAAGGAATATTATCAACATCAGTCCGTCGATTCTAAAAATTATGCAGATCTGCGTCTGCAAGTGGACGCATCCGCAGACTGCACATCGCTGTGTCGGGCATCTGCGTTGCTTGACCGCCGCCGCCTGTTCATGCTTCAGTGGACATGCATCTTGACTCTCCCACGTTGCTGCTAGTCTTGTTTACTCCGCACATTCTACTGCCGTCCAGGGATGAAAGAAATTTAACAAGATGCAACTGCACCGGCCACCGAACGGCAACCAGCCTAGATTGCTCAGTTGAGTGTTTGGTTACACTGTACATGACTGGGTCACTTCATGCAGACCTTCGCCAGCTGCCTTCCTTTGGAGGACTGCAGCCATGTGACACATGACGTCATGTAATCCGATTACCAGAAAATAACCGGTTTCCACAAAACGGTTACCATTTTGTTAGAAAAACGGTTTTAGGAAAGTCTTCCTAATTAGTACAGTGCGCTATAACTGGACCATGTCTGCACATGCGTCACAGGCCTTAAGCATAGCGCACTGTACCGATTCTGAAGATTTGCCCGGTATGAACACCCCCAGTTCTAATAAATGCTGAATGTGTCTGATTCTGTTATTGTGTTTTAACATGTAGGCCTACTGCGGACACATGGCTGTAGGAACATTTAGAACTACAGATCTCATAAAACAGACTACAGACCAGGCCTGC
>Ga0049105_1000981_pt1 | contig 11607 bp, 8 predicted proteins | sample WorMetvaBAHAMAS1_FD_61260 | JGI IMG/M metagenome (GOLD analysis project Ga0049105, IMG submission 61260) | Worm MetaG Olavius vacuus BAHAMAS.1 | ecosystem: Host-associated > Annelida > Digestive system > Unclassified | place: Germany: Marburg | collected 2013-04-09 | reverse complement strand
GGGGTTTGTCCGGGGGGGTTATGTCCGGTCACCATCCTAAACACCATCGCTGCCCTTTTAGCAGTCGTTCTATTTCAGGCAGAACAGCTGATACGCGCTGAAAGTGCTATAGCGTAACCAGAGATTTTATATAGGTAACGCGTAGCTATATAGCATCTCTGGCGTAACCACGGTCTACGCGGTATCACCGAACCTCTGTATATGAATACCCGATGCTTTCTGCAGGCAGCAGAGTCTGTTGGAAGGAATTATTGAGAAATATTGCGTTCAGTAATAAGAGACCTCGCAGGGGTCGTTGGGACGTCGAAGGCGACAGGTGCGACGCGAGACGGCGATGCGGCCGGTGATGCAGCCGCAGCGGTCCCCCACACACGCGACACCGGCGATCGACGACCCCGGCACCGCCTGACAGTCGGCGTTGACCCGGCACGGCTCGTCCAGACGCCGACCGACGCACGCCAGCTGGTCGGAGCGCGGTCGGTACCCGGTGAGACAGACGCACTGACCGCGGCCACCTGACGCCGTCGTCTTGTCGCAGTAAATAGGACCGTCGATGGACGCTCTACATTGTCTACTCGTCTCACACTCGCTTCCGACCTGTCCTAGTACACAGACAGACTCGGATTAAAGTCTTTCATCAACGTTTAAACGAGCTGAAAACAGCATGTAACCGTCCTACAACAAATAGTATGAAGTTCACGACCATCTTTGTATTTCGTCGAACAGAACTTGCAGTCCGAATTATGATTCACATTGAACATTCTGTTGGACGAAATAATTATTTACAACAAATGCTACTAGGCCTAATATTGGTTTATTTATAGCAAAAAAAAATCTAAAATATTTCCTGTAAAATATTCCATAGTTTATCTCGGAGTAGTTTTCTTCTGGTTTATCTCGCCGTTCGCGTGTGTAATTTCTTGAAGTGACGCTGGAACTAGCCACATTGATTGCGTATAGGCGTCAACTTGTCAGGCGGACGACAGAAATCGGACAGATGTCGGCCACAACGACGTTGAGAATGCAGCTAAACGAACGTACTGTTACTGTAGGCATGTGTTACTTGCGTACAACTCAGAAGCAACAGCAGCAGCAGCAGCAGCAGCAGCGTATGGCTTATGTAATACATCATGGCGAACTGATGCGCTACTCTCAAGTATTCTCTCATGCACGTAAACACGACGCCGAGGGCCCAGACGTGCCGTCACGTTCAACGTCCGGTACAAAGTTTCACAAACTTCGCACGTTGACAGTGTTCTTTGCAGAAGCATATGACAGTCACGTGGTCAATGCAGTGAGAGTTACACGGAAGTTTGCATCCTTCTAATGAAGCCGTTTCCCTACCTCCAATTTATGGCTGAAAGCGTTCCCTCACCTCAGACTGTTAAATGCTACGAAAAATCACACGACCACTGACACGGTCTGTAGAAACATTGCATCGGACTAATCGGACGAATCGGACTAATCGGCCATAAATATTGAATATCCACGGGCAGCTTGTTTGGCCGCCACTAGACAGTCTGCTTCAGTATATGATTTAAACTCTCGGTACTTGTCCGTTAATTCACCCGAATTAATTTTCGACTTAGTTAACGCTAAACCTGGCACTAACCATAGCACTAACCCTACTAACCCTAACCTGGTCGTGTGATTTTTCGTAGCATTGCCTGCGGGTTAGAAAGTCTCATTTGGAGTCAAACAGTTTCGTAACAGCGGCGGAACAAGTACGTCTTGAGCCTGTTCTTGAACACCGCCAGCGACGAAGCTGATGTCACATCGCTTGGCAGGCCGTTCCACACCTTTGCACCAGCAACAGGAAAAGCACGACCTCCGACTGTTGACCGACGGCAGGTTGGAACGTCAAGCCGTTCAGTGGAGGCGGACCTGAGCCTCCCTGTGTCGGTGCGGCATGTCGGTGACACATGTAAATGATGACGCCAAGTATGATGGTGGTGCAGAGCCGTGCAGTGCATGGTACGTCAGCATCGCCACCTTTAATGTAATTCGCTGCGGCACTCGGAGCCAATGAAGACTGATGAGCGCGTCAGTGATGTAGTCGGAACGTCGCAGGTTGAAGATGAAGTTGAACATTTCCCCACGTCGTGACGTCTTAACTTTGCACGTTAACCACTGGCTATATTGCACTAAGTTTGGACGGTACTGAATTTCTGAACGCTTTTTACCTTCTGTAAAAATACAAACGCCTCGCATAATTTGTGCCCACAGTGCCACATAACGGATTATATAACGTTCGTATTTAGCCCTTACAGGTAGGCCTATAGCTTGTCGCGATTTAAACTTTGCTGATGATTTGCTTGATCACTATTTGACGAGACAGTTATAATTTATAGTTTGTTGTACAAATGATCGACGCAAACCTGAAAATCACGGCTGTTACATCTTGTATAGCAAGGAGGCCGTCCGATCGGCCCAAGTCCCTCTTTGCTGTACAAAGTCTAACAGGCCATTGCCGCCATTGCATTCAATAGTGAAACGAATGATATTGCGTATCACCGCCGCCGGCATTTCTGTGCCAAATATAGTTAACAGTTGCGAAAAACGAAACGAAAAAGCAGTGCATTCCATATACGTCTAGGAGTAATAACGTCTTGCAGCTGGTCAGGTCTGTGGGCAGTCTGCTGTCAGCAGCAGGTGAAGTTAGTCATAAAGACGCTGGTAACGCTTTGCTGCTGGTTGCTCGTCATCGCGTCGGCGATCATCTCGCAGCTGTACAGCATCGGCGCCTCCTGGTCAGTCAGTACCTGACACACCGCTCGCTAATCACTGAGGAATAAGTTCGTTAACTCGACGTTAGACGGCGGTAGAACGTCCGCAAGATAAACCTCTCGCTCCAAGGCTCCAACCGTTACACCACGAAAATACATCGTCTAAACTAAAAAGCAAAAAAATGACGCGGTGTACAAAAAACAGAAAATACAAACGTAAACTGACACCCACGCTCGTAACATACACCAGCATGAGATAGATACATTATCACCATCACCATCATCATTGCCATCATCATCACCACCACCATCATCATCATCATCAGCATCATTCATTTCTTTAACAGCAAATAGTCTAACGGATGCAACTGTAATGACTAAACTGTAATGACTATAATGTTGTCATGACGTTCAGATTTAATAATAATAATAATAACTGTACAAGTTAAAGTTTAGTAAATGTCTTTAATAATAATAATTCCAATTAGAAATTGTCGTTCTTGGTAGTGCGGTTACATAAGGCCTACATTCTAAGCCAAAATAACTAATACTGTTTCGGATTTACCTAGTCCAATAACGTTTGAAATTTAAGAAAAATCGCAGCAGCAGCAGCAGCATCAGTTGCACAGGAACAGATGTTTTTTGAAGAATCGACAGGTCACGGAAGCGACGGACGAAAGAAGAAGGCGATTGACGAGGAATCATATCTCGGCCAGCTGTGCATGGCGCGGCTGTCAGCCACACACGAGTCCGTGCTCGGCCTTGGGACATCTCAGCTGTTATTGCGTGGTGGCGTGTGTAGGCGACGCGTGGCGGATATTGGCTGACGAAAGCGTCGTAAATTGAATCAGCCGCAAGCGCGTCTTCCTGTGATTCCTCTTTGTTCGCGTGTCAGCCGGCAGAAGAACGAACGGACGAACAGCATCTCTCTCGCCAATCCGCCTATTTATTGCACGGGTGTGCCAGACGAGACGTTATAAACCGACTTCAGTAAATACTTGTACGTCAGTGGATCTGTCATATTTAGTGTCTGATCCGGGCATAGGCTGAACAAGCTACAACTTGGAGACTCACAACCCATGGGACTGCACAAAATTTCAGATTTCTTTTCTGCTTTTAAAATAATTTTTGTGGCTTTTTATGTAAGTCTTAATGCTGTATAGAAATGTCAATCCATCCTAATGATAAAATAAATATGTAATCAGTAGAATAATGCTTTGCATATTTTACATCTCGGAACTTGTTTCTGCAAACACACGATTGGTTCTCCGATGACAGCTTCTCCGTGTGCAACTTAACACTTGATCGTTTTCCTGATTTTATGTAAGTTTTTCTTTGTAATTGATATACATTCTTTTAGCGCATCCGGCTGAGCTAATAGTAGCCTATAACCGGTCAAAACCTGTCTGTGTGTCTGTATGTTAACCAGGGTGGCATAAATCATAACCACTATACGTAGTCTGCATGCACAGAACTCTGATGGCAACTCAAAATCTAGGTCAATCTGACCTAGTCTGCTGGGTTTATAAGTCATCCTGCTTATATAGATCTACAGGCAGCTGAGAGCTAGAGCCGATGGGCTGGTTGTATTATTATAAATTGACACTAAGGCGCTGACGAGTTTCAGCTGAGCAAGTAACGCCATAGTACATGTGATGATAGTGATTTATTTTACAAAAGACTCTGAGGAGATTAACGTAACGTACATGAATAGTTGTATACTATCGCTTTCTCATTGTACTGCATTGATCTATTCAGCTGCAAAGCTGCTAGTGTGTTTGCAATAAACTTATTTACTTACTTACTTACTTACTTACTTACTTACTTTACTTATGCACCAGAGTTTCCACCTCAGCTGAAGCCGCATGCCGGAAATCGAGAAGTTTAGACTTCATTAACATGCCCCGCCACCACCGCGGGGAAACTCATCGAGAAAAAAAACCAGCGACGACTTACAGAGCTATAGAGCGGGCGACGAGGATAAATAACATATTATAAGATGTGGGCAGGCATACGTACGTCGGATGCAGCTGGTACCAAGCTGGTTGCTATAGTGACTGGAGACGCACTGGCATATGCCGCGAACACATTCGGAATGTGGAACGTAGTCACTGCAGTAGCAGCACGTGGTCGCCATCGTACAGTTGGTGCCTATACGCTTCACTGATACAATTCACAATAGCAACGTCGTACGTACACGAATCGCACAATAGTAGTAGTAAGGACTTTGTAAGTAAGAGAAGGTATCTTTATACAGTATATGCGTTCTTTAATTTTGAGCCAGTGTGACTGGAGAGAAAAGGTTATTATGGGATGATTTGTGAGCTCTGACGACGGCACGAGCTGGAGAATTTTGAAGTTGAAGACGAGGCACATTAGAGGCATTGCGTAATGCGCTTTATAAATGTTCTACTTACTTACTTACTTACTTACGAAGACAGACAGAGTCAGAGAAGACAGAGGACAGCTGCCAAACACAGACACAACAAACAGACAGAAATACATGGCGGCCATTGACGGGCAAAAAAAACAGACCCTGCCACTGCCAGAAGCTGTTCGGCTAACTGCAGAAGACAGGTAGATGCGGTATATTCATGTTATTATTAGACTCAGCAGCTCGCATGAGCTATGATCGTGAAAGAAGATAAAAAGATAACTATTAGCTCAACCAGTTGAGCGAATATAAACGCGCCAAGTCACTAAATAATTCAATTGGAAGTGTTGTCTCTATTGTATACTGCGTTAGCTTATTATTTTTACGTGGACGTTCTTGGCGGTTTGGCGTAGTGGTAGCACTGGTAGCACGTCGGTCTCGATCGCCGCAGTAGTTGCTCTACGTCGGGACCGGTTAGTACTGGGATAGGTGACCCGTTTGCGAGTTCGAGTGGCGTTGCAGCTGCATCACCTAGCATTTACAAGTCAACCAAACTCAGCCTGGCCATCCCTCCGGGGTAAGAAAAACGAGTAACAGCGAAGCCGGAGAATAGACACGTATTCGTGGTTGGTCTCGCTGATGGTTACAGAAAACGGATATCAGCACCGGAGATCACGTGGCTTGGGAAAGGACATTCCAGTGGGCTAGATGCCTGATCCGAGTAAACGAATGAATGACTGACACCTTGTCCAGGTCACAGGTAGCTGGAAGGGCGGAGTAGGTCTTCAACAGCGCCGTAAATTACAATAATGTATTGACAAGCCAGCATGGCGTCGTCTGTCTTCAGACATCAAAACATGGCGGCTGAGCCGTCGGCGTGACGATTAATTTACTGCAACCTAAGCGTGCCACGAGGCGTGGCAGACACAGTCGCTCCAGCCATACTAGAGGTCCATGCTCCAGGTACCACGTGGCATTGGCGATGGAAGCTCAGAAGCGACTAGCATCGCTTAATCTTTTAAACGACATTGCGAGTTGTATTCTTAATACTGCTTTTAACGCTGCATCTGTAATGCGGCTGTTTTTTCGTATCTGCCGCATAAACATTTATGATGTGCACGAACAAGATTGCCTTCTCATCTACAGCAGACCACCCGCAAGTGTGTACATTTCCGGTCACGTGACTAAACATTCGTTCCGCCATATCCGAAAACCTCATGCTGGACGCAAACTTCACGGCTATCTTCTATTAACTGGATTTATTATTGGTTGAAGTTTTACACTGCGGGAATAGGGAATTTCGTGTTTTTTGGTGCCAACATTGACCCGATGACCTTCATAGTTCATACATCAAGAACTTAGCTCAAAACGTACACGCAGACCAAACATGAACTTCTACGGCAAGGCTTTCGAGAAAGTTAACGTAATACATCCAGACAGACAGACATATACCGACACAGCCACTGAAACTATTAGGACGCCGATGAGTAAACAGATGAGCAAAATAAAATAAAACCGCTAAATAGTTATAACAACTGTGAAATCAATCCGATAGCTACAATCAGTCCGGCGGGTGGTGCAATGGAGAAACAGTACACACAGAAGATGAACGATATTATATGGGCCTACACGTTGACTAACTTCTTAAAATAATTATACTGTGAGGCAAAAAACTGCACCATTTTATTTTTGCAATAACTTTATCGAACCAAGCTCTATTTTGATAATCTTGGCATTTATGTGTACTCCTGTAAATTTGGAACAAAATGATATCAAAATCGTCACTCTCTCTTGAATGGTATTTTTATAATGCCTTGTGAATTGCAGCGTGCGTTCAAGTGTCATAACCAACGTCAGTTACGTCACACAAGCTTAAACATCATCACCATTGTCTCCAACATTTAAATAAAACATCACATAAGATATGAATATGCATGGACCAACGATTTTAGTGCATCAGTAAAAACACTGGACTATGTCCACGTCTGGCCGTAACTCATGCCCTCAACCGAAATCACCACTGATCAATCGCCTGATCAATGATCGTCTGTCTATCAATCAGACGTTGCCTCAGCTTATCAACATGTCACACAGGATGTTGACATATCCAGTCCCGTAGCATTGCCAAGATTCTGTAATCAACAGGACTGAAGTCAGATATATTAAAAAGTCACAGGTTTGCTATGATGAAGTTCAGCATCTTGCGACGAAGCAGCTTGAGGATTGTGCGTACACGCTGTACTAGCATGCTGTGCTGCTGAAACTAAGCTGGTTCTCTGCTTTCGAATTTCTCAAGAATGCGTGCGATAGAAATTCGCGGAAGTATGCGCCTGCCAAAAACTATTAAAGTAGAGCTTGGTTTGACAAGTTATTGCAAAAATACATGGTGCAGTTTTGTTGACTCACACGGTATAAGCTTTCTCGTAGCGTACTAACTGTGGTAGACTAATATTATTTATAAATCGCTTCTTCTACTCTCGCCACATATCTTTAATCCACCTATCCACCCATCTCGAGGGATTCGGTAATCTGATATGACGTCTTGGGTGGTCCGGATCATGATCGAATAATCCATTTCCAGACGCGATATGTGTCAGTTTACTAGTACGCTCACGGGTTTGTTGTGTGTTCGCTGTCTGTAAATAATATCTTGCACGTGCCCGTAGCACAAGCGCATCGTGGTTCAGTTCGAAAGCGTAATGGGATCGTTCCGAGCCGACTGCCGGGGTTATTTTTGCCATCCGCGAATGCGCAGTGGCGGCGCTACACCAGGGCGCGCCAGGTCAAACAACCTGGCTGGAAGATCCACCGCCCTGGCTCCGCCCTGCCTATTGTTTTGCTTCGGTAATAGTGTAAACAGAAAATAAAAATGTTACGATATCTGACCGCTCTATTTGTTTTATTTTGACAGTGAAACAATCAGCGGCGTTGGTGGCCTGTGTTTTGAGGGCGACGACGAAAAAAGGGGAAAAGTGCACCCCAGAGAAAATCCTGGCTACCTCCCTGTCTACGGATGACCTGGCTTGAGGATTTTCTGAGCTCCAAATGACCTGGCTCCTTTACTGCGCTGGCGCCGCCACTGCGAATGCGGCGTAGCAATGCGTCCGGTTGTATCTATCAGTGTCTGTCTGTAATGCTTTGACTTTTGAAAGTTTTGACCTAGAAAGTTCATTCTTCGGTATACAGGCACATCTTCGGAATCTTCACGTCAACTTCGAGCATCAAGGTCATCGGGTCAAGGTCGAGGTCACAGGAGCAAAAAAATGCGACAGTGTATCCTGTTTGTGGGTGGTCAGTCTTCGATTGAAAGGCAATGTTGTTCTTCAGATCGTTTGGCTCTGTAACCGTCACGAGTCACGTGTTTCGTCGACCGCTGAATGAGGGGTTCGGTACAGGGTTTGGACTCCTGAAAGATCCATGACAGTTACCACAAAAATTCAGAACAAAATTTCCTTTTCACCTAAAACAGACCATCCGCGAATGCCAAACGATCTGAATGAACCTTGAAGATATCCTTGCAGACTAAAAATATGTACGTCAAGACTTTCGAAAGTTATCGTATTACTTGTTAACTATCGGATTACTATAGCGAAGGCTGCTAACTTGCTGGGCCCAGGAACGAGGGTTCCGGCTGTGAAATCCAATAAGAAGGTCACGTGGCAAAGATGGCGGTCACATCATTCAATCAGCCATAGCCGAAAACCCCATGCAGCAAGCGACTTCACGGCTCTATATCTTCTATAGAACCGTAATTATTGCCGATTGAAGATTTCCACTATCCTTAATACACGAACTCGATCCATATACCTTGAAGATATCCTTGCAGACTAAAAACTATGTACGTCAAGGCTTTCAAAAGTTATCGTATTACTTGTTAACTTATCGGATTATCATAGCGAAGGTTGCTAACTTGCTGGGCCCAGGAACGAGGGTTCCGGCTGTGAAATCCAATAATTTTACAGCAGGAACGCTCCAGGCTTAACTTTCAGGGCCCCGGAACGGCGTTCCGGGGCGTTACGGCTTACTTTAACCCCTGGCACCAGGATACGGATTGACTCTGTGATGCGCCCTCGGTCTTCTATGTAGGGGGCGCAATACAAGTGCCTCAGTTACAGTTACAGACATACATGCATACAGACAAATGCCAACGGAAACATTGCCACGCTTCGTGCATGGGTGGTTGATGGTACGGTTGTTTTAGGAGAGACACGCTATTATCATTCTTATCACCACCACCACCATCATCATCATCATCGTCATCATCATCGATTTATTCATCCGTCATGTACGATGGTACGGTGCTTACCCTCGTCGCTGGCGTCAATGCAGTCGTTTTTTCCATCAAGCACCCAGGCCATCATAATGCATCGGTCGTTACGACACGAGAAGAGCGGCTGTCGGCAAGGGTTGACTACTGCAATACATCCACGCCAGATGACATCAGTCATCAATTCATCAGAGCGCCAGCCACGCACAGTGTTCACGTAACTTCATTTTACAGTGCGACGTCCCCACTGCGTCATAGAAACCGCGCATAATGCGCATGCGTACACAAGTAAACGTCATTGTTACAAAAACACAATATTTGACAATTGAAAATAAATGTAGTACAAAATATCGCACAAATGTGTGACACAGTGTCCAATTAACTTTGTATTTTAAGTATTTAACATCACTAATTTGACAGGAGTGTCGTGCTTTACTTATTTGGACCACTATATACAGGGTGGGCCCAAAACCTGACCATTTTTAAAAGTGTATGACTCCTGTATATGACGAAGTTAGGAAAGCGTTCAATGTATCATCATGTTCAGCTTTTTATCAGGAGTAAGACTGATATTCTGAATGTCGTCATATTTAAATATTCTTTGCACAACTTCAGAGAAACGATACTACACCGAAATCACCAATTAATTTAAGCCATATAATATCCGACCATCTTTGACAGTTTGTAACTCGTGTATATGATGACGCTAAAAGGTGATCCGCATACCTAACTGTTTAATACTTTATCTCAAGTAAGGCTGAAGTCTTGCTTTTGATAAAGTTAAATATTCTTTGCAGCAGTCTGGTAAAACTGTACTACTAAGATGACGATTCACTCGTTATTCACTGTTCACACGTTACAACTATTTCACGCGTTCTCCAACGTATTGATTTCATTGAAGCGGAGTGATCCATACATCAAAACGTTCAGTACTTTATCTGAAGTAAGAATGGTATTTTTAATTGTACCGCAGTTAGATATTCTTTGCATAAGTGCAGTGAAATGATACTATGCTCAAAACGACAATTCACCGTACACGTGTCACTTGTTTCCTGTACACTGGAGTTCATGGAAGCAAGAAAAACTTTCCACCGAGTAGTTCGGACCTCAATCTGGTCAGTTCCTTACTCTGGAGAGCTTTGCAATCAAAATTGTATCGTCGAGACGTTGATCGTCTGAAGCGCGTTCTGTTACACTGCTCGGTCCGATAAGTCAGATGCAATTGAAGGGGTGCCAGACCGACTGCTAAAAAGTGGCGATGGTGTTTAGGGTACACAGTATAGACATATTGAATTGCCGTTGACCTACTGATATTCATAGTCAGCGATGACTGTCAATTTTGAGGGAAATGTGTGTAATAATTGAACGTCATGCTTAAAGTAATTGGTATTTTCGGTGTAGTATCGTTTCTCTTAATTTATGCAAAGAATATTTAAATACGGCGACATTCGCAATATCAGTCTCACTCCTGATATCTGATATAGAGCTGAACATTTTGATATATTTACCGCCTATGTCATTATATACAAGAGTTATACACTTTTAAAAATGGTTCGTTTTTTGACTCACTCTGTTTATGTGTGCGTTGCAACATGAATCTTGTTGTTTTACACTGTTTCTGCTTGCATTTGCATTAACGCTTTTGAACGCACTCAGGCTTCGGTCGACTTGTCATGAATTTTAGCCTCCAATGTCAACAGTATAGGCGACGAGAGGCTTATGTTTTCAGGTTTGCCATCTGTCCGTCCGCCGTCCGTTAACACCCATTACGCGTGACGCGATCTTTTCACTTGGTGCGAGGATTTCAATGAAACTTGGCACAAGTGATCCAGAGGGGGCGCTGAAAATGTGGGAGTAGAAAATACAAGAGTGGAAAATGCGGGAGTAGATCGCACGGATGGAAAATGCAGGAGTGGAAAATACAGGAGCGATAACGTATGGAAAGCCGTCAAACAGAAAATAAAAATTCTCAACATTTTTACCGCGCTGCATGTAATGCAGACGCGGTATTGTGATGAGAATTCTATCTGTCCGTCCGTCTGTCCGTCTGTCTGTCACACGCGTGTATTGTGACAAAACGGTAGAAAGATCTGTCCAGATTTTTATACCATACGAAAGAGAATTTAGCCTAGTTTTCTGAGAAGAAGAATGGTTGGTGGGGGGCGACCCCTTCTACCTGAAATTTTGGGTCAACCGACCCCCGTTGGAGCGAAATCGCCGATTTTCAACCAATAATCGCT
>Ga0049105_1000980_pt1 | contig 11615 bp, 8 predicted proteins | sample WorMetvaBAHAMAS1_FD_61260 | JGI IMG/M metagenome (GOLD analysis project Ga0049105, IMG submission 61260) | Worm MetaG Olavius vacuus BAHAMAS.1 | ecosystem: Host-associated > Annelida > Digestive system > Unclassified | place: Germany: Marburg | collected 2013-04-09 | reverse complement strand
TTAAAGATAGACCTATAATGTCCGTAAAATATTGTCTCCCAGTTCCAGTGTTCTACTTTTGGCGAAAACTATAACGCACCCTGCAGCGCGGTCTCTCTGCGATAGCTGAGCATCTTGTATCTATAATTTCAGATACAAGGGGTCGCCCCAACCAATCATTTTTGCACGGATAGTTAGGCCAATGAATGCCTTACAACTTTGCCGCTGACAGTTTTCAAACAAAGAAACTTAATAGCAGACTTTAGACGAAAATCGGCCGTTTTGCGTTTTTGAGCCCCCTTTAAGGGGCGTAGGGGCAACGTACGATGATCATCTTAGGATCATTGAAAAGCGCGTAGTGGACTTTCTATTAGTGTTAACTGAACTTTTTCGCTAGGTGATATGGCTGAGGCGCTACAAGCAAACATCGGTTCAAAATCGGAGATTTCGCTCCAACACGGTCAGTTTGATCCAAAATTCCAGGTAGAAGGGGTTGCCCCCCACCAATCATTTTTGCACGGATAGTTAGGCCAACGAATGCCTTACGACTTTGCCGCTGACAGTTTTTACATGAAAAAAAATTGTAGCAGACTTTCTTCAAGCGAAGTGCGATTTTAGACGGAAATCAGTCATTTTGCATTTTTGAGCCCCCTTTGGGGATCTTAGGGGCAACGTACGATGATCATCTTAGGTTCATTGGAAAGCGTGTAGTGGACTTCCTGTCAGTATTAACTGATCGTTTTTTCGTTAGGTGTTACGGCTGAGGCGCTACGAGCGAATATCTGTTGAAAATCGGCAATTTCGCTCCAACGCCGGCGGCCGGTAGATCCAAAATTTCAGGTAGAAGGGGTCGCCCCACCAACCGTTCTTCTTAGAAAACTAGGCTAAATGATCTTTCGTATGGTATAAAAATCCGGACAGATCTTTCTTCCGTTTTGTCACAATGCATGCGTTTGACAGACAGACGGACAGACGGGCGGACAGACAGACAGAATTCTCATCGCTAGACCGCGTCTGCATTGCATGCAGCGCGGTAAAAATGAGTGCGCAGATCTTTCGTTGGCTCCAAGACTAAAATAGGTACAGCTTATTTGGGAACAGAGGTGCGGCGTTTGATATGCTTCAGTGTTCAGTTGTACATCGCGGACTTTGTGAACACGTACGCATGATGTCTCGTCTAGATGCTACTGACGTAGAAAAACGATCCCGTGAGAAAAGCGATGCAGTCGTGTTAAAACATATCAATGAATACACTTTCAACTCATTATTAGTTTTGCAACTTTTTCCGTTATGGATAGGCCTGCGGATTGGGTCGGGTCGGGTCACGTACGGCTTTCGTGGGTTGGGTCAGGTCTTGAAATTTGGACCCGCGTGCAACTCTGCGCTAAAGTAGTCTATTTAATGATAAGTTTTGTGCAGTTTCGTTAGACTGAATACAAAATTGAATTCAAAATGCATTGCATTTTTTTGTTGTTTTTTGCATAAAAAGTAATATGCAAATAAATTTCCCATAACCGTCATACGGTCCCCGTAATTCGTAAGGAACAAATGTACTAGGCCTAACCCATAAACCCATTACGAGAACTATACAATCTACGCCCAAACAAATACGCAGAAACAAACTACAGAAGACGCTGTTCACATCTGCGTCTGCTAGTGAAAGAAACATTTGCACAAGATAGGCCTAATGACTGATCGTGGCTGCTAAAGCACAGAAGAAACAATACTGTACTTAGGAACCCCCACAAAACAGTATGTTACAGATTTAACATGCCTTGGAGCCAACTGATTTACAGCTGACACAAAAATGTGCTCAACCTAGCACGGACCAAGCATGAACGAGCAATAATTGAATGAAGCCGAGTCGTGCGATTTTAGTTAATGACAGCAGACGACTGTAATAATGAGTGCCGGGATGATTGATTAAGATGAAGCTGGTGGAAATAATTATTATACGCTAAGCAGGTTTAACGACGCGACGCAGTAGACAATAAACTATTGGACATTCTCTGTCAAGAACATGATGGTGTTCGCAGTATGGTCGCAATAGAAAAAAAACCTAGAAGTGCCAGGCATCGATCGCGACCAGTTTCGGCTTCGATTGAATTCCATTTGCGTTGCGCATACGATAAGATGAAGATATCGGCCTGAATGACGTGAAACACGGCTTATAATCGTGACCGGATCTGGCGCTCCGTCGGTCATATTCAACGGTGGGGACTAGAGGACGTTAGCCTACTGTATTTCAGATATTATGTTTTTATATATGGCACTAATATGAACTCACTTGTACTTGTGCAATGATTACATGGTGCAAGTAGGCTATGAGATGCGATGTATCGGACGAATTTTATTTCTGAGCTGGTGACTGGAGCGTGTGTCGCGTGAGCAGAAATTTAATGATATTATCTGCAGGCGCTATTCCTTATAGTAGCAGTCATTGCACGATATTTTTTTCCGCAGCAGCAGCAGCATGCAGCATCACTGTTATGAAGTTATTGCTTTCTGTTGAAATAACGAAACATCGCGTGCACGTATTCAATAATGATGTCATTGTTCTATTCACATGGAAGCATTGCTGTTTCCGTGCTATTTCATACAGCACGAGTCCGACAAACATTTCGACTGATCGATTTTATAGTATGTCTAAGAGTACCCACTACCCACTGAGTACCCACATTAGCGTACTGTCATCTTCATGGTCTCAGTGACTGTACCTTTTCGTATACGGAGTGAGCCAGCAGAACGATGAGTATCTGTCTCTCTATACATTACGATATGCAAATTTTATTTCAGGTGCGATCAAAAGCTGACAAATACCTAGTTTAGCCTACCAACACGATATCGAAATAAAAGTTACTAGAAAAGGTGGTAAGTGCGATGCATTGCAACTTGAGAGCGCCTGGCGTCCATCCAGTCGTACTCGGCATTCCAAGACACATTTCAACATGGGCCAGCTGAGTTATTGATGATTTGGAAAATTTTCCCTGAAAGGAATATGTCGGCAGTCGGTAAGCATTGTCAGTGTTCGGGGCCCAATTTGAACGGTGAATCCGCAGAAACTGCTATTTCTGAGTTTCACGGAAAAGTTTTGATATCGACATTAGATTCAGCAATCCCAATTTGCTAAAGAAGAGCAGTAATTTGCCGATCATATCATGTTGCAAGGCGCATTTTCACTGTACAGATCGAACATCCCGTCGATTTGACCTAATGATCTTCGCATAACGACGAGCAGAACCAAAACTAGACGACCTACTGAATATATCCGAGCAATATTTTGTGGATCTGGCAGAGTTGTTGTGGGGAATATAAACGTTGCGGAACTTATAGAACTATTCAAATTTATTAAACAACAAAGGACTCGGTAGAAGGGGACGTCCCACGCCAACCGTTTTTGCACGGTTAGATAGGCCAGTGAATGTCTTACAACTTTGTCGCTGAATGTTTTGACATAGAAAAAAATTGTAGCAAAATTTCTTCGAGAAAAGTGAACTTTTATGGAAAACGTCCCATTTTGCGTTTTGAGCCCCTTCAGGGAGCTCATGAGCAACGTATGCTATTTATATTAGGCTCATTGGAAAGCCTATAGTGGACTTTCTATTAGTCATAATTGAACCTTTTTCGCTAGGTGTACTGTTACGGCTGAGGTGCTACGAGCGGATGTCGATTGGAAATCGGTGTTAAGAAGCGACGGGGTCAGTTTGGCCCCAAATTTCAGGTAGAAGAGATTTTCCCCCACCAACCATTTTCCTGTCAGAAAACTGCATGAATGGGCCTTTTATATGGTTTAAGAATTTCGGCAGAAGTTTCTTTCGTATTATGACAATTCACGCGTTTGACAGGCAGACAGACGGACGGAAATCTCGTGGATAATACCGCCCTGCATAGTAAGCGGCGCGGCAAAAAGCCCGCTAACGTCTGACAGCTTGAGCTTACCGGATGTGACCTACCCAGAGACTGCCTCGGCCACTAGAGTCGATTCATCAGACGCTGACAAAATGTAGGCTCATCCTTGTCTCTCATTTCAGCGATGATGTCGTCGTCCGTTCGTCTGTCGTCGTCTGTCTGTCTGTCTGTCCTCTGTAACGTTCGTGCGCCCTACTCAGACGGTTGAAATTTTCGGTAACGTTTCTACCAGGGCTGGAAAAACCTAGGTTTTTAGAAAAAATTTTTAGGTTTTAGGTTTTAGGTTTTTAGGTTTTTAGGTTTTTAGGGATTTAGGTTTTTCAGGCTTTTAGGTTTTAATGTACGAAGACCGGACATAAAATTATAACCCAGAAATTCTCCAGAAATATCTCATATATGATATACCTTTCTTCCGGCCACATCATTCATAGCCATGTGCAGACTATAGCATAGCTATAAACACAACTAATTAGACTGAAAGGCAACAATTTTCTGCTGCGACTGTGCATCTAAACTCTGGATTTTTAGGGGTTTTCTAAAAAACCTTTTAAAAACCTAAAATTTGGACTTTTAAGGTTTTTAGATTTTTTGTAAAAAAACTAAAAACCTAGGTTTTTACAACTCCTTTCTACAGCCCTGGTTTCTACGCCATTTCGTGGCCATCCGTTGACTTCCACCAAAAATTTTACGGAGGTCGTCTCAGTGGAACCCCTCCTTCGGGAGGGGGAGGGTTAAACGCAAGAGGGGTAGCAGATTTAGCGATTTTGGACCTATCGAAGGCTTTATCTCAGAAAGGTGCAAAGTATCAGGTAAGTTAGTATTAATCACTAATAGGCAATCGCATATGAGCTTTCTATTGGTACCAAACTCGGTGACCTTGAATGACCTTAAACGGCGTAAAAGCCCAAGTTTGAGTTATTTCGCTGAATTCGGTAGATTTCGGGGCGCTTTACGTAAAAGTGGTTGAAGATACACCGATACTTTCTGCAGCCGAAATATAGTCCAAAGAATGTAGTTTTAGCGATATATCACTTATGGCGATACTGGCAGGGGATCACCCCCAGCGAAAACGTTAAAGTGAGGCACTCCCCCCTCGCTAGCGAAAATCTGACCAGTAATCAGCCATAACTTGGAAACGGTGCAAGATAGGAGGTAAGTTAGTATTAATCAGTAATAGAACGTCGTATATAAGTTTTCGATTGGTACCAAAATCGGTGACCTTGAATGACCTTGAACGGCGTAATGGCCGTTACATTGCGTTATTTCACTGAATGTGGTAAACCTGCGTTCTAACACATAACCGCTTCTGCGCGCATTGAACTTACATGTATTGATCAAGTCGGCATGTGGCGGCATTTATGCGCGAGTCTATTGTATTTTTAGTACGTGTACGATGTCGTCGTAAAAAAGTTCACGTTCGCTATCTAGTCTGCTGATGAGCTTCTTGTCTGTAGTTTTTTTTATGATAGGCGTGCCGATAGAAGTTGCTGATAGGCGTACGTTGTATTCTCGGAAAAATTGTGTGGAAACGGCTTTCCGGATGGAGGTGATTTTTTGAACAGCCTATACCCCCTTTGGGGATACGTTGTGCTGAAAATGTGTCCTGGTTCCTGGCAAAAACGTCTTCTTCTGCCGTTACCGTGACCTTCCAGTGTAGCCATTATATGGCTTTTATCGCGTAGGCGTCGTCAGTGACTCAGTAGCTGTGCGAGCGTTGAAGTCGTTAACGACACCGAGTTGTTGCGCCACTTAACGTAGTTTCAAAGCAGCTGCCGCGGGCATGTCCATTATGGTAAATGTCAGTTGCAGCGTTATCCATTATGCCCTTTAATTTGCCTCTTATATTTATATTTCATAAGTGCATGGAGTCGTTAATGTCACTCCCTGAAGACTTCAGCCTATATGTGTCTTTATGGGCGACGTAAACACGCTATGTTATCACTGCAGATGCTCATCCTTTCTTGTTTCCTTCTTTTCTTCTTCTTAATCCACTTATCGACCGAATTATTCGCTCGGTTCTCCTCTCTGGAAACAAGCGATGTCGAATTAAAACTATGGGCAGATCCACAGCGGCCGATGGGAACGATCGTCCCCCACAGACGATCAAATGCTGTTTTTAATTAATAATGAGCATCCGCAGTAATAATGCGTGATTGCGTCGCCAATGCAGACACAAATAGGCCTAACAAAATAATGTCTTCTGACATGATGTCAATGTACAGCAAACATTCATCTCAACGAGAGGCATTCTGTGGCGCTTGGAAAGCACAGAAATCTGTCTCGGCCGGAGCTCTCACCCCGACCCAACTGGAGGAGTTCACGACGCTCCCCCAGACTCTCTAGTCGATTGGGAGGGATAAACTCCCTTCCCCTTCCTCTTTAGCGAAAATCCTTGCTACACCTATGGCCCCAGCCGTGTCTTCTGGATCCGTCATTGATTGAAACTTTAACACAGTATGCAGAATGCTCTCGATTCGCTGCCGATTAATATTTTTGGTAATCTTACCTGTGGAGAAAAATTAAAGCATTTACAGAGGGTTTCTAACATATTTTGTATATAAGCCTAAATAGGCCTACGTCGGCGTAAGTGGATAACAATTTTTTTTACTTTATTATTGTTATCAAATATAGCGCGAAAAAAATAATAAATGCACCCACCAATACATGAGTAAATTATTTTATCTATTTATTTATTATCTGCGTGCCAGTCATTCTGGCGAAGCAGGTATTGTTTTGATTTTTAGCGACGTCTGTTTGTCTGTCCAGGCAAAACTGATAAACTGTACTTGTCAGAGATTGATTTAACTTGATAGAAATATGTTACGGTGAACCATAGAAGTGATTAGGGTGACTTTTGGCCTTCACCTCTAACGTTGAGATGCTGAATTTTTACGACTTTATGCTCTCCAAGACAGTTTAATTTATTTGTTCATTGTTCAACTTCGCCACGCAGCTCGACGCTTTACGTATTAGCACTTACGTGATGGTGATTTAAATTACCTGTTGTACTGATTTATATTTAACATACGTTTAATGTATCACGTAGCTGCCATGTCAGTAATTTGCCGTATAGAGGACACACTCCTAAGCGCCAACAGCAAGGGACCATTAGCGAGCCATAACAAGATAATTAATACGGTGATCCTTGATGGTGAGTGTTTTGGCACAACACCCTGGTAGCACCCTGCTGAATCAAACTAACGACAAGACCATCATGGCAAGTGTACCATCTTTTCAGTATTCACTACGCGTCAAAAAATTTGACAAAGTGGGCCGATGTTCTGAAACCTAGACAAAGCTGTCCAGGCTGGACATTGTACTGTACCTTAGTAACTGTGTGCATGTTCTCTCGAGATTTTCGCGCTGCATCTAATAATTTCCGCTGAAACACGTCGCACAGCTGGGCGGTAATTAGCGTCCGTCCACGCGGAGTAACTGGCGTTACTATAGCGTCTCTCTCAAATGTACTGCCATTGTAGGTCTACCGCCGGAACTCTACACAATCTGGCGCGCATATCCGTGGATGTTCGGCGAGCCGTACTGTCGCTTCAAGACGTTTCTGACGGAAATGACGTCATCGGCGTCGGTGCTGACGATAACGGCGTTCACGGTCGAGCGCTACGTGGCGATCTGTCATCCACTGCGCGCTCAGACCACATCGACCCTACACAGGGCGCTCAAGGTGCGCTATCACTTCCATCACTCATCACTCACCATGTGAGTCATCGGCCGATCAATTTGAATCACATCCCAATAAACCAGTTGCCTAATTTATGCGCGGCTGCGCAGTCGACTATTTCCGGTACACCCCTAATCATATATTTTGAGTTATGTAAGTTAAAACTTTATATCTAATTGAATTACATGTACCAGCTAACATGAAATAAGCTTATGTAACGCCCATAAGGCTAGCATGGATCCTGTGGATGTAAAGTCGTACCGTCCTATTTCAAATCTGAGTGTACTCACCAACCTGCTCGAGCGTTTTGTCTGTAAGCAGCTTGTGAAATACCTGACGGATAACCATGCCTTCTTCCTGATCGCCAGTTCGCGTACAGAAGATTTCATTCCACTGAGACCGCGGTGCTCAGGGTACTGACTGACATCTTGTCGGCTTTGGACTCTGGTGATCTGGCAATGTTGACTTTGCTTGACCTTTCTGCCGCGTTCGACAGTGTCGATCATGACACTTTGTTGAGGCGGTTACAGATGTCTTATGGTCTTGGCGGGGCTGTCATTAATTGGTTCACCTTGTACCCAGCCGGTCGAACACAGTTTGTAGCATCATCGGCTTCCAGGTGTACGCCAACATCAGTCCTGTACGGAGTGCCTCGGGGTTCGGTCCTTGGACCAATACTGTTTCTGCTGTACACTGCTGATGTCCTACAGCTGGTGAAGTCTCATCAGTTGCAGCCGCATGCGTACGCTGATGATACACAAATCTGTGGATCCTATAGGCCACCAGATGTCAACATCCTACAGGAGCGTGTCTCCGACTGTATCGACGAGGTGTCAACGTGGATGATGGCCAATCGGCTGCAAGACCGAGGTACTCTGGTGTTCTTCAGCTCGCCGTCGACATCAGATCCCGATCACAAGTATGTGTTGGCAACTCGGCTGTTCTGCCCCAGCCTGCCGTCCGCGACCTCGGGGTCTACATCGACGCTGACGTCACCATGTCTGCTCACGTCACCGCGACCATCAGAGCCTGTTTCGCTGAACTGCGGCAGATACGTCGTGTGCGGCGTTCGTTGACGCAAGATGCCTTGCAGACGCTGATTCGCTCACTGGCCATCACAAAGCTTGACTTCTGTTGTTCGGTGTTGGCTGGTGTGTCTGAATCGCTGATGCAACTGCTTCAGTCCGTGCTAAACGCCGCCGCTCGACTCGTGTTCTCTGCGAGGAGATCAGAACACACAACTCCACTTCTTCGTGAACTTCACTGGCCCAAAGTTCCCAGAGAGAATTCAGTACCAGGTTGTGTGTTCTAGCGTTCCGGTGCCTACATGGTCTGGCACCGTCATACCTCTCGGAGACTCTCCACCTATCCACCGAAGTGGACGCTTGTCGCTGACTCAGATCCGCGAGTACGTCAATACTGTCGTAACCCGTCGATCCACTCTCAGCGACCGAGCGTTCTCTGTGGCTGCTGCACGTGCCTGGAATTCCTTGCCACCCAGTGTTCAGTCTACGTCGTCGTTGGCTTCAGGACTTTGTCTGCATCTGAAGACTCACCTGTTCGCTGCGTCCTTTCCTCGCTGATACTTAACGCCATCTTAGAACTTAGTTTCTGTACAGTGCCCCTGTAACAGTTTCTGTGACAGCGTCACTTAAATCGTATTTATTCATTCAATTATGTCTGCGCAAGTAATGTGATACATAAGGTATGCACATCTGATAGCCTACACCCCTATAGTTAACAAAATTGTGTTCAGTCAAAAATGTACGCTTCTCAAAAGACGGGTGCATGCGGTTACGAATACCAACTGTTAACAATACGCAACGAGAATGTGCATCCAATATAAGCACTGCTTGAGGTGCAGCATCATATTTCCCATTATGACCACAGTTGTCATAAGATATAAGTTACCATATGGATTATAACGTAACATGTACTTGATGTTAAAAGTATGAGGACGCTACGGAGGGAGGAGCGCAGTCAAGAGTAGTTATTTTTTCTTATGTGCAAAATGAATAGGTCTATATGTTATATAATTTTTATTTGGAGAACAATTTCTCATTCAATCTCCAATTTTATTATTCGACGTAGTTTGTAATTCTAATTAATTTTAGTTCTTGAAATATTTCCTAATTCTTACTACTATTTTCATTAACGAAAATTAATAACTTTAATTGTAATATTACTTTTCATTAAAGATAATATCCCTCGCTGGAACAATGCCAGTTTTTCATAATCTGACTTTATTTGGCAAGTTTTTTAGATTAAATTCCTGCGATGTAGCCGTAGCCACAGCTGTATCGGCGTCGATTTTTGTACAGAATGGTTGCATGTCTCTCTCATTGAGGCTTGAGCCTAGATCTTGCTGATGTTAATAGTTTTTTTATAACGTATTTGTGTACTTCGTGTACGATTTCCTAATAAATATGTGTAATTTCCTCACGATATTTGATGTCACAGAACCAGGATGAAGAAGTTACTAGCTTCTGAAAACCGTCAACATGAAATTAAATGTTATAGATATTTCCAGTGTAGCGATGCGTAGTTTCTCTGTGATGAGCGAGCGTGCTGGTCAAATATTGACTGACTGGCTGTAAGTGGAAGCATGCGAATTTGGAGTGTGCTACGTGCGTTTCAGACGACGGTCGGCATCTGGGTGGCGGCCGCCGTGACTGCCGCCCCGTACCCTTTCTTCACACGCACCTACTTCTACCTGAGTGACCCACGCGACGGCAGTCCGCTGCACGACTCTCTCATCTGCACCGTGCCTGCCGAGTGGTTGTCCGACGCCCGCGTGCTGCTGCAGCTGTCAACGTTCATGCTCTTCGTATTCCCAATGACTCTCATCATCGTCCTGTACGTCCTCATTGGGCTCGCCGTCCAGCGCTCTGGCCAGGCGCCGGCGATGGCGGCCGACGACAGCGGCACGGCAAGCCGGCGACACAGCTCGACGACCAGGTCGTCGCTGATTGCTCCTTGCACGTCGAGAATGTCGCAGTCGCGTAAAAACGTCATCGAGATGCTCGGTCAGTCTGTGACTACTTGTCAGTCTGTGACTACTTGTTACTGTGTGATTCGGTGAACTGAAAAACGCCTCGGCGAGAATGATCGTTATGGCGGCACGGCACATTCGTCGTGAATCTTTTATGTATACGTTACAACAGTGGATTATACGAGTGTAACGAGTATAATGCACTGCAGACATGTTGTAACGTTCTTATTTCATATGACTGTGACAAACTTCGAGTTCGGTCAGTAGCAGCGAAGAGAATCGGTGTCGGGAAGATGCTGTCAACATGTTCAGAGTATGTATATGACGGTTCGTTTTTCATATTGCATAATCGGCCTATACTGCTTATATGAGTCAGATCGACGCATACGGATTTATAAGATTAATAAGATTATTAGGCCCACAAGAATGATATGCTTCCTTATATAACGAGTTTGCTAACATTTGTCATTGAAAATAGGCCTACTCTGTACATCGTGAAATAGTCGTGATTTAGGCATAGGTTACAGTTACCCCTACAACATTGGCCGTATAGAATATAGCTACGCTAACGTGTTTTTTGCTTCAATGATTAATAATTTATTTTATGCTTTTGGCAAACAGGAGGAGCTGCAATCTCGTGTCAAAGGACAAATTCTCTGACAGTGACTACAACTGCGAACTCGTGGGCTTTCGATGTTTGGAAGAGTTTGGCTCAAAAAAATCCTGTTCTAGAGCTCATGATTTCACGCCAGAAAATTGGATTATTGGTTATCGTTTCTCGTTATGGAAATATGTCGACATCCTGTGGGATATCCGGATATTTAATTTGGTAGCTGGTATTCAGCGTTTTATTCGCGAGGAACATCAGTGAATAAATTTGCTAAAATTAGCAGTCTTGTATCAAGTACTCAACAAACAAGTACCAGTACCAGTACAAGTACCAGTGGTCCAAGTACCAGTACAAGTACCAGTACTTAACCTTCAAGTACCAGTACCAGTACCAGTACATAACCTTCAAGTACCAGTACCAGTACAAGTACTGTGCATAAATTATCG
>Ga0049105_1000979_pt1 | contig 11623 bp, 5 predicted proteins | sample WorMetvaBAHAMAS1_FD_61260 | JGI IMG/M metagenome (GOLD analysis project Ga0049105, IMG submission 61260) | Worm MetaG Olavius vacuus BAHAMAS.1 | ecosystem: Host-associated > Annelida > Digestive system > Unclassified | place: Germany: Marburg | collected 2013-04-09 | reverse complement strand
ACAAGCCACGAATATGCAAAAACAAAGGCTGCTACTATTGGCAAAACAATAACACGCACACTTTATTCAGTCATAAGAATAAGGACAAACTTTTCTCAATATAATCTCGGGTTGGTGTTCTATACGATTTACTCCTGCATTTTCCACCCCTGCTATCTACTCCCGCTTTTTCCACTCCTGCATTTTCCACCCTTGCAATTTTGCCCGTATCGCATTTTCCACTCCCGCATTTTCAGTCGCCCCCTGGCCGAGCGGTGCCCTGTCAGAAGTACGTCAATGGTTGGATCCTAGCTCTCGCACAAAACATTCACTGACAGTTCACATTAACGCCACCCGAAATGTCACTAGATTGGATCAGCTAACTGGCTTTCACTGAGGCTGCTGTCGGCTTAGCCACACATATATGTAATGAAAAAAAATCAATCAACATTTTTTTATTGCAGACTGACGAAGTCGATCAAAAACAAAAAAAGAAAAATAGAACGCAACACACTCTGCAGGCATGAGAGCGCTGGAAATGCAATACAGTAAAGTGCAGGGCATGAGATTGACGCACAGAAGTGCGGGAAACAAAAATACAAGGCATAATAGTGCATGACAAGTCGATGGCAGACGTAAAATTGACATTTTCGCAAAATACGAGTTCACACGCTCTCCTCTGTTGTTATGTCTTGCATTTCATACTCTGCCGTTTCTTCCGTCAGTCTCATGTCCCGCACTTTCCACCCCCGCAATTTTCTTTTGTCCATCATTTTGTGTAACCTATATTATTAACTGAGGAGTGTAATACAGTGCACGACTCATTTAACTTCTTTCGCTAATTTATTTTTCTTCTGGAGATATGGAGTATAGTTATTCAAATCACACATGAACAGTGTCCAGTACCACAAGTGGATGTATGAACTACATTTTGGCATTTTAAAATTTATAGCTAACTTAATAAATAAAATAGTTTTCCTCGTCATTCAGTGAAGTACTATTCGCAGTGTCCCGTTTTGTCAGATTCGTACTGCACTGGTACATGATAGATAATTGATTATCAGCGAACCTGTAGGTATTGGACAAAGCGCCATCTGAACGTAGACGTGGTAGTAGGACCCAGTGAACGTGTAGCCGTTGAGCTGTTCAAGGCCGCTGCAGTACCAGTGGTCGGGCCCGTAAAAATCCATGCTGACGTATTTTATGAACCACGTATCGGCTCGGGCGGCGGCGGCGGCGGAGGCGGCCGAGTGAGGGCGTCGCGACGGTACATTGCGCATTCCGCAGTTGTTGGTTGGACCGCCGTCACAGAGAAGACGCTGCCTGTCACCGCTCAGCGTCAACGTCGTGTTGAACCGACAATCGCCCCGAGCGTTCCGCACGGACACGATCTGCGTCTCGCGGTTGCGCGACCGTGAGCCGTCGATGAGAACCACGTACGAGGGGCTCCACCCTGCTCGGATCCTCAGCTGCAGCCGGACGTCAGTCAGCGTACAGTAGTCGCTGTACGGTAGTACTCTGAGTGCAGCCACGGCGTTGTCGTCGAGCAACGCCGACTGGATCCGCCGCCGTCGCTCGTCGACTGCCGCCCAGTCCATCGCCGACCGGCCGACCCTCGCCCACACCGACCCATCGCGCCGCACGCTCACGTGGACGGCGTGCCGGCGACCGTTACGATCAGTGACTGTCGTTGGGCCAGAGTTCAGCTGGCACCATGGAACCTCGTCTAGGCTGGCTCTCAGAAGGTCTCCGTCGTCACTACGCCTCTCTGGAATATCAATCAACATTCTTTATTGCAGAGAATGATAGATCAGAGTGATAGAGAATGCACGACGGACATACTGCTTAGTCCGCCGCAATGACTCATACAGGAAATTAACGAGAACCGAAAAAATACCCGTAGACAACAATATATTAGTCCAACTATACGGTTTTGTAATTTACGCAAACAATCAGCGAAACGTAGCTTGTGGCTCTTATAAATATTGCCAACCGTTACAATACGTCACGTTAATTATTTTACAGCCGAAAATACTGTTTTACGTTTAACGTTACCATCACAACAACGACAATCTCAGGAAACAGGCAGCACTAACGACTACCACTGTAATAAAGTTAATTCGTGCACGAAATTTCGTGCGATGGCCGAGCTTCTTGTGACTTTATATTTTGTAGCGTAACCAGTGTAACTAAGGGATGCTTATTACATAGGCTACACATCCGTGGGACATCTGGACAAACTCTAAACATGTAACGATATGTGATCAATACTTGTTGGCTTAGCGATATCTGCAGATAAATACAATTTATGCCGCACTTGCTGGTGGAAATTGAAATGGGGAAGTCGCGGTGTTTGTTGTTCTGACTTGTTACTGCGTCACGTTAACGTGACTGTTAAGTCCATGAATTATTTTTACAGTGGTGTCCGCCTAAAACGCCACTGGACAAAAACGTCACGTAACGCGGAAAATGCCACAGGACAAAACGCCACGTCAAAAACAAACCAAAGATAATTATGTTAGAGGTACAATGACTTTGTTAACAATAGTGGATGTAATCAACTTCGTATAGTCATACAATCAACTTCATATAATCAATTTACTCATTTTTAAAGTGTACTTATCCACTAGTGAACACTGGATTAATGAGCAGTTTTCACAGGTTTACAGCGGGTAAATATTAAGTTTTGCTGACTCACGTGGCCACGCCGCCGCGCCGGTTACAAAAATGGCAGCGGCGCGCCGAGCCCTGATAAACGGCAGCGGCGGCGTAGCAGAAATGGCGGCAGCGCAACGGCAGTGACACACAGGTCTGCGCATAAATCACTGAAGTCTTTAATCTTTTCGTGTCTTTTTCTGACTATATGAAATATAGGAGTAATTGAGTCGGTTTGCGACACGAGGCCGACAGGAGAGTAAACTGTGAAAAAGAGTAAATAAAAAGAGTAAATACAGTTCATTTTTAACAAAGGCCCTGTGTGTCTATCATGCCTTTCGTTCATTTTTGGACGTGACGTTTTGTCCTGCGGGTTTTTTTTTGCAGTGGCGTTTTATCCTGGATTTTTTACGGTGACATTAACAAGGACTGAAACCACAAGGACAAGCACTTGACCGACAGCGACCTGCAAGAACTTACAACATAATCATACCTACAGTAGGATAAAAAGGACAAAAGCAAACTAAATAAGTAAATCTCAGTCAGTACATGCATACCATTATAATGGTCGATAACACGTAAATGCATGTGGCACTTTGATAATCAAGCTGTTAAAGACTTTTCAAAGACCGAGTCACAAGGACAAGGATTAACGTCAATGTATTTTTGTCGATAGGAACACGACGCAGCAGCAACCGCTGCACACTCGTGCTGTGTTCGGCTCATACTGCTGCAGCCGAGAGAAGTTGATTTATTCGAGTTCATTTGCGAAGAATCGCGTCGTCGTCGGGGCAGCGTAGCGTCTCGTTCCATCAAGCGACTCCACGATGCGGCCTCGCGGCGCCGAGGCAGCGTCACGGTTTGATTGCCATCAGCGATTGATCGTCGCTATCAAATCGCCGATCTGCGCGAGGTTAATAGACGCTCGTAACGGGACCCGCGGCGTCCGGCGCGTTGGCGGACTAATGCGGCCGGATAGCGTTCGGCGATGCGAGCGAGCAGCACCGCCCAAGACCACCCATGACGGGTGTGTATCTTGGCAAGTCTCGCGCGATCACGTCCGGCGCGTGATTGCTTTGTTTACACGGTCAATGACGTCAGCGTTAAACTAAGTTTCCTGTCAACGGCAATCGACTGCGGGGCAGGGCGAGGAGCCCGCAGCGTGGCCTCCGGCATCGCCTCCGACCGCGCAGCAGTGTATAATATTGTCATGCGGCGTTGGCGAGTAAGTGGAGAACGTCGACCAACAGACGTGGCACCCCTACACAATCAGCTCACTGACGGCAAGTGGTTGCGCTGTAATCAACAACAAGCTCAGCTGCCGCAGAGATAGCGCGCGTCTGCGGTCATTACGGCCTTCAAGGTCATTCGAGATCACCGATCTTGGTACCAAGCGAAAGCCCATATATCACTTTCTATGAGCGAATAATAACTTAATAACTTACGTTCTATCTCGCACAGTTTCCAGGTTAGCGTGAATACGCTTTTAACGGAGGAGTACCGGGTACCCTCTAACGCACTTGTTCTCGGTAATCTCTGTGAATATTACCATAAATCATACATTGCAAAAAAAAACTACATTAAAAAAACTACATTCTTTGAGCTACATTTTTTATCGCCGACAGTGTAAGTCCAATTTTAATTAATTTGACGTAGCTGGATACTAAAGCTACCAGATTTGGCAAAATGACGCAAAAATGCCATTATGCCACTCAAGATCATTCAAGGTCACTGATTTTGGTACTCACTAATTTTGGTACCAACCGAAAGCTGGACTTCCTGTTAGTAAATAGTAGTAACTTACATCCTATCTCGTACTGCTTCCAAGTTATTGCGGTTTATTGGTCACATTTTCGCTTTCGATAGGGGATACCTCTCTTTAACGCCCTTGTTTGGGTGAACCCTAAATTCAGTATTTTATATGAAACAGGAACCAGTAAACTAGAAACATTGCTCTATCGAATGGTGTGAAAAATATTTCGATGTATTGAACTGTCTAGGCGTGAACCAAAAGCGTGACAGACAGACGGACGGACGGACAGACAGAATGGCTTTTAGCAATAACGCGCTCTAACATAGACGCGCCTGAAAATAATAAACTTCCGATAAACCGAGATCACATCAGATCCATTCACATTATGTTTTACATAATATAAAATATAAAATTGCATAGGTGTGGGTGTTAAACGTAATTTTTCAAGGCAATTTAAGATCATTTGAGACAAAGAAGTTGAAAAACTAACATAAAAGTGCGCGAAAGCAATGTATTCATTTATCGCGCGACAAAGGCCGTGCCTATGATGCGTGTAAGATTTTATAAACTGAATAATGATAATGATAATAATAACTAGAAAAGGTGGCAATTGCGAAACATCGCAACTTGAAGGCATCTCGACGTCGCTCCGCTCGTTCTGGGCTTTAATTACGAGGCATATAATGCACCAGCCTTACAAATTCAACACTTCCGCAACCTCCTTTGGATTCGATCATCCCCGATTTCCTCTCAGGTACGTATTTTGGCGATCTGTTGGGCATTTACCATGTGACCTTGATTTTGACCCTTTGGCCTTGAACACTTGTAGTGTATCAGCTGTCACATGATTAAACTCTGTACCAATTTTTGCGAAGTCGAACGATCCGTGGCTGAGTTACAGTGACAGCAAAACTGAAAATTCTGGGGCCGTCCAATACTGTGGATTTCACGGTAGACGAATTTTCAATCATTGCGCTGTAGAGGTGGACCCATAGCGCACTGACGTACCAAATTTCAGCAAAATCTATCCGCAGCTGAGTTATTTAGGGGAGCCCCCAACGAAACAATGCTTGTCAGAGGTGAGTGACCCATTAGACCACAACCATACCTGCCACCCCCTTCTCTGTCGCAGCTTCCCGTTTCTCAAACCGGCTGCCAACCAAACACAGTCTCATGAGAACAACGGTGAAATTGACACGGCATTGAAAATGAGTTTTCCACTGTTCTAGATATTGGTTTGTCGGCAACGCGGTTGGAATATGTAGTGAGTTGTCAGTCTGGCTGTAGTACTAGGAGATGCAGTCAAGATGACCCATCTCGGTAACTGTTACAGTTACTGCACAACGACAAACATTCAGCTCGTACGTTTTATGTGCACAATTCGGTGTCGACGAAGCGTTTTAGATTATAGATTTGCCGATAACTGTAGTTGTTGGAACGAAGCAAAACGGTACCATTTTATGTGTATTATCTGTTCCGACGCAAGTCGTAAAGCCTGTCGCGTCCAAAGCCACGAAAAACGTAAAATTTACCATATGGTATACTGACGGCGTGGCTGCCGACGGAGACTAAAAATCTGAAATCTGTTCGTTTGTCGTAGTCGGGCCACTCTATTTCCCCGGCAGTCGACCGCGAGAAAGAGGGGAATGGGAGGCAGCGTGGTGGGTGGTCTCCGCAGCTGGCTGGAGCGACGGGTTTACGCGTATATGTTCCGAGGATCGATAGCGCGCGGCGGGCGAGCAACTAATCAGGCGCGTATGATCGATGAACAGAAGCGGACTGTCCGCTGCATCCGTCGACGGATATGAAACAAGCGTTGTGTTAACACGTGTTGTCGCCCGTTGAAAACCTCGAGCCTCAAGCGACGTGTAATGATACCGTACAATACGCAGGTATTTGACGTTCAATCAGAAGCCGACCGGGCAGCCAGCTTTGTCTTTACCTCACGACATCAACAAAACAGAATTAAAGAAGTGACCATAGCGATGCATTGCAACTGGAGGCCGCCATCGCGACAGTCGTTTTGGACTTTAATTACAGGCCCACAATGCACTATCGTGCCACATTTCAGCAACATCGGACAAACCGCGGCTGAGTTATTAGCTATCACGATTTAACCATTTTGAATATACAACTTTGTCACTCGCCCCGCCCCCGAGACCTTTATCCGATACTGCAGCCACTGCAAGCGCGTAGCCACCGTTCACGTGACTACTTTTGTCCAATTAACGGCATCGTACACAGTAGCCGAATTAGTTATTGCCGTGACATCTTGCTGCCAAAAAGCCGAAGAAAATTCTCAAAATATCCTAATGTTCAATTTGGGCGCCGTCCGCCAACTTGGATTTGACCGGAAGTGGATAATGCCCAATCTGCGGCCTCCTGGAACCCACAGCGCATAGCGTACCAAACTTCAACAAAATCGGGCAGGGCAGTGCGAGGCTGAGTTATTCGATGATTCATTCAACTTTTTCCTCTGCGTTTTTCAAATCGTAGCGCAAGAGATGAGAGGACCAAGCTAAACCAAACTTGGGGACAAAATAGGCCAATCATCGGCGCTTTCAATGCACGCTGCCTCTCTTTCCCCTTTTTCTCGCGGACGACTGCCGGGGAAATAGAGTGGCTCAACTACGACAAACGAACAGATTTCAGATTTTTGTCTCCGTCGGCAGTCGCGCCGTCAGTATACCATATGGTAATTCTTTCGTTTTTCGTGGGTTTGGACGCGACACACTGTGGTGGCCTGGCGTAGTGGTTAGCGCGTTGGCTTCGATCAACGAAGTTAATCCACGTCGGGCCCGGTCAGTACTGAGATGGGTGATCGTATCCGGGTTCTATTCCCGGTGCGGGACATTTATCTCGGTATGTGACCAGGAACCTAGGTCAACTCAGCCTGGCCATGCCTTCGTGGGTAGGTGCAATGAGTACCAGCCAAAGGGAGGTGACGCCTTGCGGCTGGGCAGTGAAGGCAGGTATGGTTCGCGTGTGGTTGGCAGGTAAAACTGTGTGATTCTCTCGTTACACATGGCCCATACCTGAGCGCCTTAGCAATGGCGCTTCCCCATAATAAGGCGCTATACAAATCACCAGATTACTCTTACTCTATGCACGCGTGTGCTGCTTTATTTTGACTCCAGTCTGCGTCAATCGAGGTCAAATTTCGGACCTTTTCACTCTATAAAAACAAGTGAGCCTCAACGCCACACTATCGATATTCATGCCTCCGCCATTACAGCATTCCGTCTGATCATGACCTTCACCTTGGATCTCTGATCTTGGAAACCTTTTGCTCGTTCACATAATGAATATTTGTGACAAGTGTCATTGAAATTCCTCCACTAAGTGAAGAGACATCGCGTCACGCGAAATAGATGTTAATGAACAACGAACGGACGGACAACAGCCGTATAGGACGACCGGAAAACACAATGCCTTCGGCGCAGATTCTTCGATGGGAGAGGCATAATTAGGGATGGATGGGCGAATTTGTGAATGAGTGAATTTTTCAAGCTCAGAATAGGACCTAACCTCTGATATGCTTTCGCTGGGTGGGCTGGGCGATGGTTGGTCTAAAGGTTAGAAAGGACGGAGGTAAAACATAACACCGAAAAAGGCGGACAGCAGATAAATAATCTGAAGACCAGTCAGAGCTGCGAAGCATGCGGTGGCAACATGCTGTCGTTCTATAGACAGTTCAATCAGTCTATTTGCATGATTTAAGCACAATACGTTTCGAGGTTTTGCACTCGGCAATGCAGCGAGCGACGAAAAGCTTACAGTGATTTATAGTAGTCCGTCTTTGTGCAGACTTACTAGCCATGTCACACTATATTATTTACAGGACTGTTTTGACACAAATCATCGCAACTGTTGCAGTGGATATATGAATAAATATGTTTATTTCGAGCCGAAACTCATAGACGAAAACACATACAAAAGCGCACAGTCAGAAGAAAGAACGCACAAATGCAATTAGTGCTACAACGACGAAAACGAGACAAATACACTACACGCACAATTTCGACAATTTTCTACATTTATTTGTACTTTGTATCTCGGACACTGATCAACACCATCCCGTGCTGTTACGGCATTTCAGCGACTCCATACTGTATTATTGTTGTTTGGTCGCCAGCACTGATGGGCATTTTGCCCCTTTCTCGCAGACTGTTTACAATTGTTCCGACTTAATTACCTCCTTACTTACGCAGATTTTCTAAAACTTACACGACCACTATGAATAATCACATCAAAGCTCTGTAGACCTAACTGTAAATGCATGGCCGAGACACTACTAACTTCACTAAAACCCAATTTTTGCGTAACTATCAGTGGCGTCGCCAGCTCTGGGGCACGTGCCCCTCCCCCTCGACTTCCAACAGTTTCATTTTTAGTTCACTTTGGAGTAAAACTGACTGCCAACTATCCAGATATTGTGTAGTCTGCGAGAGTAGCTGGTGCAGGTGACAACAACTCACAGCTGTTGTTTCGATCAGTTCTGCATTAGGCACAAAACTATTTGTCATCGAGCAGCTGCTGCACCCGACCCTGAAGTCCGCCGTGAGTTCCCAATGTTCCATACCTGATTTCCAGCTTTGCCCCTACTCGCAACAAATCCTGGCGACGCCACTGGTAACTATTATTTCTCTGTTTTTGCTGTAAGCTGTGTAAATTTGAAACCAAGTTCATTATACATCTCCTAGTTTTCAGTGTCGCGAAATAGTCTAACTGACTGCAACTGTGCCGTCCTGTTGACATTTTCATCGTCCGTAGATTCTAATCACAGACGACACTGCACTTGGAGCAGAGCGACCGGTACATTGTGTACGACCAGACAGCCGACCGGTCAGTACAATGGATCTTCATCGCTCGACCGACGTTGTAAATTACCGGCCAACAACCTACCGACTGTTAGTTGGAAATGCGTCGATTTTCTAGGCATGAATGTATGCAGTCCGTGACCGGCTTGAAATAAAACGGCGACAATAGCGCCGATTTGTCATGGTGGTATCCGTTTTTCATTTTCATTTTTCAAGCGTTTCATAAATGTATGGCATGTCTTACCGTTGAAGTAGATTTTAGCTCAACTGTGAAGTTTAAACGTTCTATAAACAATCCTATTTGTGCTTCTTTTCTTTATTTTTAAACAGTCTCATTACATTATTGTGTTGTTTAAGATATCTTCAGGTTGTAGATCATAGGCTATTCTAAGTGTTTTGTACAGTGCTACTGCATGTAATGCAACGCACGGTATAGCCACGAGAAAGCTGTCTGTCCGTCCGTCTGACAAACGAGTGGATTCTGAGAGAAGGAAAGAAAGTTGTGCCGAAATTCTTATACCACATGAAAGATCATTCATCCTAGTTTTCAACGGTTGGTGGGGCGATCCCTTCTACCTGAAAGTTTGGGGCAAACTGACCCTGTTGGAGCAAAAACGCTAATTTTCAATCATTATTCGCTCGTTGCGCCTCAGACGTAAAAACCTAGCGAAACAAGTTCAATTAACACTAATAGGAAATCCCCTACGCGCTTTCCAATGAGCCTAAGATGAACAGTGTACGTTGCCCATAAGCACCATAAATGGGGCCCCAAAACGCAAAGTGTCCAAAATTTAAACAATAATCTGCGATAACTTCGAAACGGTACGAGATAGGATGTCAGTTAGTATTAATCACTAATATGAAGTCGAATAGAGGTTTCGATTTGTACCGACATCGGTGACCTTGAATGATCTTGAACGGCGTAATAGCCCTTATTTTGCGTTATTTCACCGAATGCGATATCTTTGCAGGCCGATTATATCACAGTGATTAAAGATAGACCTATAATGTCCGCAAAATATCGTCTCACAGTTACATTTGTCCGAAACTGACCCACGCAGCAGTCGCGCGGTCTCTTTGCAACAGCTAAGCTTCCTGTTAATTTATGCTTTCCTGACGCTTTTATGCATGTCAACGTCGTCGTCGTCGTCGTTGGTGGTCTCTGATAGCGTGCACTGCGCCTCTGTCACTACATGTCGCGTGTCAGTTTTGTTACTGCGACGACGCTGATGGCACTGATTGTATCGCCGCCGTGTTAGCGGGTCAGCTGCCGCTCGACCGGACCCCTGTCCGTCTGGGTCGCACTGCCCTGTCCGACTCAGTTCGTCACCGCTGCGTCTCACAGGATCGCCCGTACGTTGCCCTTCCCTGACGGGCACCGGTCGGCCCACCCACGACGGCGGATCGGGGGCACGGTGAGCGGGCGCGGCGTTAATGCGAAATGGATTCCCGGCGAATAGACCGGCCGTGGCCGCGATTGTGCGACGGATGCGGCAAAAATTGGTTTAATTTGCGACCGAGTGGTGCAGTTAGTTAGTGCTGAGTGCACGATCACAGCACGCTGCAATTGGTATCAGCGCTTCATTCGACGACGTTGCCCAGCCATCTCAACGTCGCCGTGTATGATCATGGCGCGTGTGATTGACTGTGCTAAGAATAATGATAGTCCTGTTTTACGCCATCAGTCGAGCAACTATGGCCCCCGAGACCGATTCCAGGGTAAACTGGTCGCCTTCAACCGTATGAAAACTACGTTCGTAGTGCGTATTAGACTGCCGCATTTGTCACGACTGCTTCTCTAGGCGCTTGTGATAGGTTTTGTTGCTGTATGACAGCGTTATTGCAGCAAAAAAAGAGCTCGGCTGTAGCTGAGATGGCCGCGCAATGTTGCACCCACTCGAATTTGCACTTTTGACTACGAGATACCTCTCTTTAACTCACTCTTTTTCAGTAATCACAGGTTGGGCGATAGCGTCCAAACTGTTAGAGCCGTAGCGCCAAGCTCAGGAAAAGGCAGGTTTTAACCCCTTAGAGAGCCGAACCCTCTTCCCAACCAATTTTGACGAAACTTGGCATGGTGGACTACATACGGGACCCCAACCCACATGACAACTTTGGTGGGATAGCGCAATATGGGTTGTCTGGGCAAATACGTGATTTGTCAAATCTCAGTTTCTTTTCGTTTTCTTTTTTCTTTTTTAAGGCCGCCCGACTATAGTCGGAACGGGAGGCCTTGTATGCTTTGCCTCTGTTTTTTGATACCCACACTTTTAGATGACCGATAGATGCCCCGTCAAATCTAGTAGTAGTAGTAGTAGTAGTTTATTGGCAGAAATGCGGACAGAGAAACAGAGATACAACACGCATTGCTGTCAAAAATAAAACATAGGTACAATAATAAACAAATGTGTGATAA
>Ga0049105_1000978_pt1 | contig 11624 bp, 4 predicted proteins | sample WorMetvaBAHAMAS1_FD_61260 | JGI IMG/M metagenome (GOLD analysis project Ga0049105, IMG submission 61260) | Worm MetaG Olavius vacuus BAHAMAS.1 | ecosystem: Host-associated > Annelida > Digestive system > Unclassified | place: Germany: Marburg | collected 2013-04-09 | reverse complement strand
CACCTCTGCCGGGTGGCAGGTAACACTGTGTGATCTCATATGGCATGTGATTTCCCGTAGCGGTGTGGTAATTTCGATTACGAACTGCTATATCCGGTTTACTTTACTTTACTTTTACTATGCACGGCATCCTGTACAGAACTGGAAACCGAAAACAGTAAAATTATCGGGGAAAAAGATAAGCTTTGAGGCGATTCCGAAAAAAAACAGTGGGCGTTGGAGCTGAGGTGAGGTCAAGCGGCAGACTGTTCCAGAGACGGCTACCGGCCACCGGTAACGCTAGAAGTAGTACAAGTCGGTGTTGCAGCACGATATGATGATCATTAACTGACATTTAAATAAAATAACAAATAGTAATGCACGTTTATATTTAAACACTACTTTTTATATATCTCGTTTGTATGGTCAGTAATTACTAGGCCGCCCGACGATAATTCGGGAGGTCTTCGTCTTACGGCTAACCTCGGTCCTCTTTTTAAACATTAGACCATTAATACTCACGCGCCAGCAAAAGTATGTCGGAAATTGCAAGGGTTCTGGTTGACCTTGAAAAATTCACTCAGACATTTTGCCCATCCCTCCCATAATTTTTACGGGGAAAGGGGTGAAAAAAAATTCGAAATTTGGCCTCAATTTTCGAACCCAGTCGCCTTCAAAGCGTTCTGACTTCGAAGTGAGGCAACAACATACCAGAAATACAAAACGTGCATTGGAATGAGCGCCGATGATGTAAAAAAAGTAAGCCGGATATAGCAGTTCGTAATCGAAATTACCACACTGCTACGGGAAATCACATGCCATATGAGATCACACAGCGTTACCTGCCACCCGGCAGAGGTGACTTTCCCGCCTTTACCCCAGCCGAAGCTGGTACTCGATTTAGCGACCCCGGAGGGATGTAAAGCTGAGTTGACCTGGCTGGTGGTTATATCCCAAGATAGTTTACCCGCGAAATACGGTCACCTATCTCAGAAATAACCAGGCAGTGTCATGGCCGGGATTCGAACCTGCTGTTCCCCGTCTCTGAGAAATTGTGCCTATGATTTTGTAAACGTTTGTAGTACAGGTCCAGCCGAGCGAGTAAAGTGACTTGTTCTGTATCACCAACAGACAGAACATGGAGATGACACGTAATATGGCCGTTTCTCTCGTGCGGTGACGGTAAGCAGCCTGACGGCGCGGTAGCAAATCGTTCTTCGTCAGATATTGATGAAGTTGCTTAATGCTCCACTATCTTGGACATAAATGTCACATTTCACAGCGGCCTGTAGTTTGTCAAGTCCACGCTGCGAAGTCCCGGCCGCTCTAAGAATGGCGTGACTACGGCGTGTTTCTGTGAGACTGGTAATCGACCCTGAGTCGCTGACTCAGCGACGAATTCAGCATATAGATTACCTTACATACGGCGATAATAAGTCGACGAAATCGTGCGACAAAATCGTTGGCAGTGGATCGAGTGTACGCGACTTGTTTGGTTACGACAAGGTGAGGGCGCGCACAGCAGCCTGTGAGCGTTGGCGAACGACCAACGGTAAACAGCGCGCGTCGTCAGCTTCTGGTAGCAACGTTGGATCATCCGCCGTAGTTGCCGGTATAGTGTCGACTTCGTCGGCGACAAAAGTCGCAGCACTCAGCAGAGTAGTTATGAACTTGTAGTTCTCGGACTAAACGCTGCACGATAATCTTTTCGTTGATGATGATGATGATGATGATGATCGAGGTAATCAAGGTCAAGGTCGAGGTCAGTCGTAATGGGCCCTTGACCGTTCCCCTCCCTCGCATTGCAGGGTCTGCGGGGATGGTATGCCATTGCGCTGTAACAGTATCATCAAACAGTCTTCAGGGCGAACTCCTCAGGGTCATCGAGACAGGGAAGGACCGAGGAACAAATTGGAAGAGGACACTAGAGACAGAAACGGAAAAGCTAGAGGTTCAACGTCGTGTGGTGTGGCGGGGTTTGTCTGCGGTCTGTGTTGGTCGAGGAATTAAAGGCAAAAAGTTAACCTCGACACCGCAATGTCCATCAGTACGCGTCCGCCGCACGGACAACGGATGGGGATCCATCTGCCGACAAAAGTTCATTTCCCCTCGCTACGACCTTGACCTTTGACCTCTGACCTTGAAAAACTTTTCAGCAATGCGCACTCACGTGTTGAATATCTGTGTCGAGTTTCATTAAAATCCGTTTACTACGTGAAGAGATATCAATGCGTTAACAGACGTACAACGGACGGCGGACGGACGGACAGCCTGAAGGACGACCCGAGAACACAATGCCTGTCGCCGCCTATTATTGGCGGCGGAGGCATAAGGAAAAGACGAAGACTTACTCACTCACTTACTTACTTACTGTCATGGGGAGGGCGAACCGAGGTCTAGAATAGAACGCGTGCCATACCCGAGCGCCTGAGAGGTGTGTTTACGACGAGGCGCTATACAAATCCACGTTTACCTTTACCTTTAATAGAAAATCGTTTAGAACTGCTACCGCTTGTAGTTGGTCGTTGCCGGTGCTGTCAGCGATGTCGTACTGGTCGTGTGTGACATCATGCGAGGAGGCAGGCAGCGCGGAGGAGTCGTCGTCGTGGTTGACGTCCTCGTCGTCGTTGTCGTTGATGGCGAACTGTACGAGGGTGACGTTGACTCGTTGACCGGCGTCCACCGTCAGCTGCCACGGAAACAGTTCGCCGCCGCACTTGTTGGCGTTGGAAGGACCAACAGCCAGAGTGCGATCGTGTCCGCTGAACGATACCTCACAGTCTGCCGAGTCGTAGTCGGCCACTACCGCAACACCAACAAGAAATTATGTACCAGCATGCTCTCAAGTTCTTACTGTGTAAAAGTTCTCTCTGTGACGTGGCATTCCGTTCTTCTCATTGTGTATTTGTTATCCCCACCCATGAATCGTGTAAGCATTCGTTTGGACTGCGCTGAATTTTATCTTATGTATGCCGTTTTACCTTTTTAAAAATTAATGTTCACTGACGGGGTTTGTGCGTCAGTTAATTAGACGGATGTAGGACCAGGCAGCCAGTGTGCTGCTAATTTGCACATCTGGCGAATTGCATCGTCAGACAATTGCTCATGGTTAGCCACAGACGTTGAACCACATTGTGAGTAATGCTGCCGACCGGAATTTTTGATGTTGGCCTTCTAAAACTGGATTCTGTTGACAATAAAATGATCACCTGGCTGACAGAGGTGACGATTAAGAGCTCAGAAAAAAATAAACAACAACGACAATTAATATGTGTCCTCGGGCAACACAAACCGTACGCGCTTCCATTAATTTTTAGTTCCAAAGCTCGGAGGTTGTGGTCAAATCTCACCAAATCTAATATAAATTTTAATCAGCAGTTTTTCAGCTTTTGCATGGATAGACAGACAGACAGACAGACAGACAGAGGCCGCTAAAACATACCTGCTTAGCCAGCAGGATGGCTGACGCGCAGGTAACATTAGCGCCGTTAATTAGACATTCCATCATTCCGTGCACGCGATCGATTTAATCCTTCGAATACAGTGGCGGAACTGCATGGCCTCTTTGCTTTGGGGACAAGCTCCATGGGTATCTGTGGTACGGGGCCTCATCTAGCACTACGTCAATGCCAGTCGCATCCCTGCTCGATCGCACAGCACCTGTGCGACACGCAACGTACCGTCTGAATTTGCACCGGAAATTCGCACCGGCAAAAACCGGTACAAAAAAAACGAAACTTTGTAGTAATTAAAACAGTCGGCGACATACATAGGCGTATCCAGGATTTTCACTGCGGGGTGAGCAGGCGTAGTAAGGGCTGTGACAACATCTTCGCTCTCCCAGCCGAGGTCTTCTCGTGGTGCCTCGCCATCGTCTCAGCAGTTATGGTCGGCGGGCTTTTTCTGTGGCCAGCCCTGCGATATGGAACTGGTTACCAGACAGTCTAAGAGATCCGGCCATCATCAGAGACTCCTTCAAGCGATCACTGAAGACGTTTTCATTTTCAGCTTACTCGTGTACATAGCGCATTAGAGCTTTTTGGACGATGCGCTCTACAAATTTACTTACTTACTTACTTACTTAAAAGTAGAAAAAAAGAGGTGCCGATATGGACCTTTGTCACTCCCCCTTCTTCCGATCTTTTTAGTCGTCAACATCTTAGACGCGTTACCCTAAGCCTACAAACTGCTCCCCGCCCAAATTGAACCCCTTCCCCATAAAATTCTAGACTTATTTCGTCTGTAAAATGGCACACTCTGGTGCATTTTATGCATAACAGCAAGATGTTGAACCCACAAATGGAGCAACATTGCTTGGTATTCTCGCCCTGGGAAAGGGAGGGGCACCTGCATCTCCTGGTTACGCCTATAACAACATCTACTGGAGAGACTTCGCGGCGCAGGAGAGAAGTGCATTCGGTTTAAATTAAACAGGGATTCAGCATTGCAGCAGCCGGCTATTGTAAGTTTCTCCAGGTAGCACAGTAATTGAAATCGTACGAATAATAGCTGAACGTGTAAACAAAGTTACAAACGAAAACAAGATATCGTCGTGGTCGTACATTTAGTTCAGAAAATCACAAACTGTCCGTAAATGAAATTAGGCTTAAACATTTTGTTTCTACAGCTTTGGACGGCAGGCTAAGTGCTGACAGCTTTTTCACCTTAGCTGGTTGAGCTTATAGTACAGCTGCTGTCTGCGTGTCTGTATATAATGTCCGTGTGTGTGTTAACCAGGTTGGCCCAAATCGTAACTGTGACACGCAGAGACTTGTAATCTTGTATGGCGTACGGATAGGCCCTATTCACACGGACAATTCCCTCGGACATTTCCCTAAACATTCCCCACGTGAAAAATCCCTCCAAGAAATTTCTTTCCCAAAAGGCCGATATTTCACCGGAAAAATTCCACCAGACATTCCCGGAACATTTCCACACTCAAAAATTACCCCTCCCCCACGGAAAAATTTTCCCCGATTGCCAGCTGAGTGTCATTGCGAATGGGCAGTTAGTCTACTTTTGTGTGTTGCTAGTTTGACTCTGTCGCACATAGTGTTCTTGAACAAATAAACGTGCTGACAAATTATTACGTTTTATCTGGACACAACGTATCGACATTAAATATAACAAGAAACTCTTCAGGAGATGAGATAGCGAACGTGAACTTTCTTTACGACGACATCATACACGCACTTCAAAATACAATTGACTAGTCCATAAATTCCGCCACGTTCACGTTCGCTAAAAGTCATGTAAATTTGTTATGCCAACTAGTTAAGTATTTGTAGAGGATATTGTAAATTTAACGCTACATATAGTTTATGTGTAGAGTGGAACTGTCATTATTATTTTTTTCTTTTTTATTAGTCGTATTCTTGCTTGTTCCTGTGTTGTTTGTTTGTGCTACCATATTATATGGTGAATAAAGATGAATATACTGCGAATGGCCTTAGGATATGACTAGCTTTCATTCCCTTTCGAACGTACAACTTATTTTATATACTTACACATAAAAATTTTTTTTGTCGTACGGGAGCAAAAACCGGCTCGCTGACAGCCCCTACCTGAGAGATAATGGTCTTGCCCTCAGAGCATATTACAGAACCAATACAACACATTATCGTGTAAAATTACAGCAAAATCTGACCAGTGGCTTTCAAGTTACCGGCAATTTACTTACTTAAAAACACGAAAGATAGCTCTCAAGATCAAAGATCAAGGTCAAATGTCGCAAAAATGTGATCACGTTTAGCGTTCACCACAACGGGCGCGTTCATTCAAAGTTACGTCAAGTTACTCAACAAAATAGAACACTGGGCTAATACAAATGGCTTTAGGTTTTCCTCTTCAAAGACGGTATGCATGCATTTTTTGCCGTCTTCGCAAACCCCACCTTGATCCTACGCTTATCCTCTATGGAACAGCGATCCCTGTTGATCCCAATTTCTGATAGTTTTTTTAAGTTTCTGTGCAGAGAGACACGAACACCGCCCAAAAGCAAGAGGCCTACCTGCTTCGCACAGAATAGGAAAAAATACGCAGGTAAAAATTTAGTCTTCCTAGCCACGAACAATGTTGTCACTTGCCAGCTGTTATTTCACGTGAATAGAGATGACAAATTATAACAATATACACAATAACACTATTACGGTCTCCCGCTAGTTCACTGGCACTGCCTGAGCGTTCGGCTCGGCATCTGCATATTGATTTGTACTAAGTTTAATGAAAGATTCGTAAGAACGGCAAATTGGCAATCTCCTGCATCCAGGCAGTGCCACACACCAGACCAGAAGTCAATTTCTGACTGTGTGAAGTTTGACTACAGCCATTATTCTTGTCTTTTCATCATGTAGGCCTACACCATCACTTCATTTAGTACTTTCATATCTTCTTTTTCTCTAAACCATCAGCTTGTTAGGGATCTTAGTGTCACAGTAAGTTATTCATTCTAAAATTAGATGTATTTGCTCGGCGAGGTGCTATTGGTTGGGCCTGTGGCCTGGTGCTTGTGTGTGGGTGCGGGTCGATACTTTGCAGCAGTAGCGTGTCAACGTTTAGAGAGTACAGTTGTTGGCTGTACTGCCTGCTACTCGTTATGGTTGGTGTGACAATGATAATGTCGAGTATGAAGAATTAAAAGGAAGATTATTCCGTTACCAGAGCACATCTCATCACAATTCAACACACACAGTATAAAGAAAGCAACAATCTAACAACCTCTACGCTGATGATACTCAATTCTTCTCCTCCTTCTATCCGTCGGACCAAGATTACAGCATTATTCACTTTCAGAACGCTCTGCAACAGATCTCTTCATGGATGACTGCCAATGTCTTAACTCCCAGCTCCTCTAAAACTGAATTTCTTCTCATTGTCCCAAACAACAACTGGCTACAATAAACTCCTGCTTACTTGACACAGCCCACTCTGCTCGTAACCTTGGCTTCATTTTGACGAACATTTCCCTCTCTAACCAGACATTGGCTCTTTCTGAATCCTGCTATTCACAAATCCGTCAACTTCGCTGCATCCGTTCACATCTTGATCACAAAACAACCAGCACCACCGCCACCGTGCTGTATCGACGAGTATCGTGTACTCCAGGCTTGACTATTGCAACTCACTTTAATACAGCCTATCTAATACTCAACAAAGCCGTCCTCAACACATCCATAATTCTTATCGCTAGACCGCGTCTGCTATTTATTGAGACTTAGTGTATATGCTTATGAGTTAACCTTCGCAGCAACAATCCTGTCCACGCGGTACGCCTATGCTTTCCGATAATATTTCGGCGAATTTTCAGATCAAATTCAGAGTAATAATAAACTGGATTGTTACATTTGAACTTAAATTTACACTGGTTGTCTTCCCCGAGACTTATTATCATGTTTGGTTCGTAGCAATTAAAGGTAAAACACGATAAAACCACATTGTATAGAAAAGCAATAATAATGATAATTTATTTGATTTATTTTCGTAATAAGGCACTTAGACTCTACTGGCACGCATTCGTGACATGTGCCATATCTGTTAAGTGTGCAAATTAGTTAATATTTAGTTAAGTTTTTTTACACAAGTTGCCAAGTTGGTAATATTGTTTTTTTTGTATCTACAACTGTGTGGCGAAGAAAGATTTTCCGCGATAAAAAAAATCGTCGGTATCTTACAAATCCTTTCCACTATAGACCTTTTTTCACCTACCGAACTGACTCCATGGATTCATTTGACCATTTATTCTGCTCAACGGCTGGATTTGTTTGCTTGGTGTGTTAGACTAAGCCAGCTCTCGCTCGGTTTTCGAACGCACTTTAAATCCACGCAGTTTCATTCATTCATTCATTCATTCTAGGCCTATTTAGCCAACTACAGTCTATTCTGACAGATACAAACTGCCGTTGTGGCTGCAAGCTATGCACCCGTTCATTCAATTGCCGACGAACTGACACTTCGACGTACATCGACACCGCCGCGAAGCTGGAAATCGAATTCTTCCGCGTTACCATCACTAATTAATCACCATGTTACTTTGGAGAACGGCTTCGGGCAGCCGGTGTTGGGCTACAGGAACGCATTTTGGCGCCAATGTCGCGTGCCATCATGAACGCGGTGGCTGCGCCGGTCAAATGAGAGGCAGATAAATGGCCGACGAGTGCCTCTGGGCTCAGGTTTGTGATACAAAGAGTTAAAGAGCGCTAATTACATCGACATTCCTTCTTCGCGGGCACTCGACAATGCGTCACTCACGTCCACTGACCGATGCCGCCGAGCTTCGAAGCAAAGAAAACCTACGATGGATTGAATAACGGTTCGAAAGGTTTTCTTTCCACAATGTCCAACTGGCCAAAAGAATTTCGGTCGCAACACAATTTCTGTGATGGAGGCACGTCTGGTAGCAACTATACAGGGTCGTTTTGGACAAACCAAAATTTATTCACTTATTTATATAAAATCCACGACAGAAGGATCCGAGGGCCACTTAAACTGTCAGATATACACGGCAATACATAAAAATGCACAATACAGATAAGTACAAAGACAAAAAAGCAAGAAAAGACATAAAACACGAGGAAATAATATAAATGTAATTGAAGCAAATATTGCTATGCTTAACAAGTGACAACTCATCTTGTCAGAAAGCATTATTTTTTTTATAAAGGGGTGGCATTATTCACCAATAGTAAGTCGCATACGCGCTTTCTATTGGTACCAAAATCAATGACCTTGAATGACCTTGAACGGCGTAATGACTATCTCTGCGGTAGCTGAGTTCCTTGTTCTTCTTGGAAACGACCAACATAACATGGTCGGCTTTAGCATAAAGCAGAGGCCCGAGGTAGCCACCAGCAGAGCTGCCCCGTGCCCTAGCGCCCACTCCTAGATCCGCCAGTGAGTTTGTGTCTGCTACTGCCTAGTACTGCGTCTGCTGTTTGCAACAAGAAAGCGAAACGCAAGGCCGCTGAGGAAAAATTTTGACGAGATGAACGCAAGACTGGCGGTCGTTTGCAGCAGCGGAGACAAAGACGAGAGCATTGTCATGAGCGCTCGTCAGAGACCAACAGCCGCTCAAATGAGACATATAACTCAGCCGGTTGACGACTCTTCCAATGTGGCTGGGCGCTGGGTGTCCGTCCAACCTTGGCGCGTCGACTAATATTTACTGCACTACACCATATGACTGCGCTGGTAGCATAACAAAAATCCGCTGACGAGTTAAATGAGTTTTTCAGCGCGCGACCGCGCTATTGCTACAGCGGTTCTGTCTGTCCGTCCGTTCGTCACACTTGTGATCCACCCCTAATTATAAACGGTTCAAGATATTGAAACACACACCACACGATCGATGGATGTTTTTGGTGTCTTGAAGCCAAATTTCGTGGTCGTGAGTTTAGGAATTCACCGAGAACGAGTGAGTTAGAGAGATGTACCCCCGACAAAGCAAATATATAGCCATCGTCTGGAACCTCTAAGAGTATACAGTATAAATAGTGTGGTACAAGGGCATGTCCAACCAACTAAGCTGGGAAAAAATCACTAGAATTCACCGTACAATAAAGATCTGATTATAATATTTGTACAAAGATAATATTATAATATCTGTACAAAGATAACTGGCGTTTTTCAGGAATGTCGCCGGTAATTTGGCATTATTAACACAATGTTATGTATTGCAAATCGCAAACTGAAGTTTCTAAACATATTCCAATGTGGAGGATGCACTTTGTGATTTATTTTCAAATGCTGCATGTCTAATATATCAGTTTGCATAATCAAGTTAGCCGAATTGGATGACTGATTAAGCTTGGTTGACAGTTCTTTGTTATTATTACCTTCATGCCTCCGCCGCCAATAATAGGAAGCGAGAGGCATTGTGTTTATCGGTCGTCCGTCCGTTGTTCGTTGTCTGTTAACACCTCTTTCGCGTAATGTGATATCTCTGTATTTAGTGGAAGGATTTTAACGAAACTTGGCACAGATACTCATCATGTGAGTGGGTACTGCTGAAGAAAATTACAAGGTCAGAGGTCGAAGGTCAAGGTCATAGCGAGACCAAATGCACCTTTGCGGCGGAGGCATACATTTCGACTGTGTGGCATCTAAGCCGACTGGTTTATTTGTAAAAATGTTGTTTCTCCGTCGTGTTCATTGACGAATAAAGTTGATTATAAATTGCGTACTTCGAATGCAACGGTAGTCGACTTCCAGATAACACTTGAGTTCCTTGTTGCACGGGCGGACCCCGTCGAACGTCGGTTCGACCACTTCCACAGAGCAGCTGCGTCTGCCCGAGCAACGTCGATCCAGAAGGTCCAGCACGTCGGTGAAACAACCCATGAAGCCGAAGTTAGTCTTGACGCAGCGGCCGAACCGCATTCGACCGTACAGAGCAGACGTCATCAGGATCACCTCGTCGTCGGAACATCGAGCGTCGAATGTCTCGTAATAGCAGTACTCCTTCGGGCCGCGGAACGGCGCCGGCTCCGGCAGCTCGAGGGCCGGCTGCTGCTGCAGTTGCCCTGCACACGAAAGCATTGCGTCATTGCCAGACAGGTATCAGGTGATCTCGCGTGTTGAAACCGGAAGTAACGGGCTTCCGATTCCAATTTCCGTGCAGCAATTTCCATGTCCATTCTAATTCCCAACACTGCTTATCTTCACTCGCATTACTGTTGAACTTACGAATTAAAATTCCCGTTTTCTCCCACGTCTCATGGAAATTCCTGCATCCCATAATTCGTAATTAAAACGACAGGCCTAATACACGACATGCATAGATTGCACGCTGCACGCCCGGGCGTCAACTTTAAACACTATTGCACAGTTTCAGGATTTATTTAATTATTTATTTATTAAATGAGCACAGTGTGCAGCACACAGAAACACAGACAATGAACACAGAAAAACACATAAGAACAATGAAATGATCCTAATCTAAAACACAGTAAAACACTACAACTGAACTCTATGTACAAAACATGACCACACAGCATCCCTAATAGTAGACAATCCCTCCCTCACATCACTCAGTCCATAACCCCAGTCCCAACATTTCATATTTTACCATTGGTACACATATTAAAATTCGCAACCCGACATTATTATTGTCAGTGGACCACACAACAACAGAGATATCTGCGAAAATGATTTTTTATTCCCATTTTTTCTATGGGAATACCGTGGGAATGGGAATGGACACCGTATACATGGGAACTGGAATTGCTGTATGGGCATGGGAGGGAAATGGAAATTCCCATTTCCGTCAGTCAGATGAGCTAAAAGACAGGATAACTGAGGTTAACTGAAGAACTTTGCTCCCGGACATACCCCTTGGTCAGGTTTAAGGTTAGCGTTCAAGTAGTCCTAAGCTGGGGAAATCTCCGGGAAAAATAGCCTACACCAACTGGATGCTATAACGGGCTGGCAGACTTGAGTACAAAACTTTCTCTTTCAATCAATCAATCAATCAATCACAAAATTATTAGAGTGGCCTAAGTGAAAGAGTCACTGCAAGGACCACTAAACACTGCTAAACTGAGAAAGATCGCTGGAATAAAAACGTTTTCAGTCGTGACTGGAACACACGGAAGGAAGATGCTGAGGTCACGTCTTCAGGCAGCGCGTTCCAGACCTGTGGAGCAGCAACT
>Ga0049105_1000977_pt1 | contig 11629 bp, 7 predicted proteins | sample WorMetvaBAHAMAS1_FD_61260 | JGI IMG/M metagenome (GOLD analysis project Ga0049105, IMG submission 61260) | Worm MetaG Olavius vacuus BAHAMAS.1 | ecosystem: Host-associated > Annelida > Digestive system > Unclassified | place: Germany: Marburg | collected 2013-04-09 | reverse complement strand
AACCATTCTTCTTCTCAGAAAACTAGGCTAAATGATATTTCGTATGGTATAAAAATCTGGACAGATCTTTCTACCGTTTTGTCACAATTCACGTGTTTGACGGACAGACCGACGGACGGACAGACGGACAGCTTTCTCATCGCTATACCGCGTCTGCATTCCATGCAGCGCGGTAATAAAATAGATAACAAATCTTGTAAACGAAACGATCGAAGGCGAGAGTTTCAGTTCAGTCGTCAGTCAATTGCATGCACGGTGTCCAGCAACGGACACTTTCTTTCACCGATCTTTGGTCTTGATCTTTAAACGACTGACTCACAGTTGCAAAGATCACCGTGAAGGCATGTCAGAGGCGGGCGTCAACAGACCCGTGAGGTATTCCGCAGTATGGACTACACAACACCTTTTGTGCACCAGCTTGTACTGGATTCGCTCTGCGACTGAAAGCCAATATAACTCCCGCAAAGCAGGAGTTATGTGGTCACGCGTTAACAGTTCGCCTCCTTGCCGTGTGCACGACTCGCTGCAATGGCGCTAATGTCGACGGCTGCAAATCAGCGAAAACAGCGTCGCGTCGCGCTAACATGCGAGGGCTGTTACCAGACTGCCGGTACGTCACGGTCAAGTTGGCGACGAACTGAGCGCAGACAGAATTGATGAAACAAGAGATCCTCGATGCCAGGCCGTCGAAATGTATGTACCTCCGCCACGTAAGTGCATTTGGTCTCGCTACGACCTTGACGTTTGACCTCCTGACCTTGAAAACCTTTCAACAACGCCCTCTCACATGATGAATATTTGTGCCAAATTTCACTGAAATCCCTCCACTAAGTACAGAGATATCGCGTCACACGGAATACCGGGTAAGTCAAAAAGTAGCCCCTAAAACTTCTCGCGATATTTTCACTTATGTAATTATTCACTTATGATGAACCTTATGTAATTGCCGATTTTCGTATTGTTGCCGAAAGATGTCTACAGTAAGCATCTGCCATTTCTGGTTCATTTGCCTAAATATTTGTATAAATTGTATCACTTTACGGGTAACACCCCCAATTTTAATAAGTCAATTCAGTTTTATGAAATTAACTAACGTTTTTTATAAACAAACAAATCGCATCATATGACATTAAACCAAACATAACTGTCAGTATCTGTTATGTAAATTATCACATTTGATGTTCAAAATTTCTACTTTGGCTGACACGCATTCCTGCAGTCGCTTGCGGAAGTCTTTCACGGCGATATTATGGCCCCTTTCTCTAGCAAGGCAGACCAAATCAGCCGCAGTGAGTCTTGTTTTGGCTTCGCTTGTGGCCTGTGATAAGACTTCAGCATTGCCCCCACATGTGATAATCCAGCGGACTGAGGTCGAGTGAATTGGGAGCCACTCATCATTGACAATTAAGTCACAACGGTTTGACTTGGTGAAACTCAGAAATTGAAATGGTAAAAACGATAACAACTCGTAAAACAACTAACGCCATTTTAACAAATATTAACGTAAATCTACCAAAATTTGTAAATATGCATGTATATTAATTGGCAACAAGTGGGCAAAATTTCACGGAATAACTTAGCGTGAGTGAAAATGTTGCAAAAAGTTATAGAGGGCTACTTTTTTGACTCAGCCGGTATATTAACGGACATACAACGGACGGACGGCCGAGCGGAAGACCCGAATACATAATACCTAACGACGCGTACTGTTGATGTCGGAGACATTAAAAGCACGCGTGTGATAAGCGAACGACGTGCGGTGGTGTCGGTGGTGGTGGTGGTGGTGGTGGTGGTGTCGAACAAAACACCTAGCTCACCAAACTACGAGACAGAACTTGATGATGTTCTGGTTCAATGTGATGGCCAAGCTATCTGACAAGGGCTGACGAAGTTGGAACGCTGGACTGAACCAAAGCAATTCATTCTTGTCCGCGTTGAGCTGTAGCCGCTGTGCAGAGCACCAGTCACTACCGTCAGTAACACATTGTTAAACTCGTGAGACCATCAGAGGAACTTCACCAAAGGAACTTCACTGCAGTGGCACTGCGTGTCGTCAGCAAACATGATGTCGAAGTGCGTGTGATGTAAAGATACCATCGTCCTCAGCATACTCAATAAATACTTCAGGACCAAGGACCTCATCACGTATATGATATTGCATGTACACCAAAGAAGTATTTTTTTCGCGACAAAAACGGCGCTAAGCTCTTAACAAACTTCGTCTACGAGTCGGCTAAAAATTGTAACGGCACAAATAAACCGACAGGTATAACTGCTACAACAGACAAAATGTCAATGATCTATTTCGGAGGAAGTAACTGATGGAGGTGTGATAAAGACACTGATGTAATACACTGTACAAGCTAGTCGATATTCTCAGGCACTGCTGCACGGCTGCACAGTGTGACGGACAGATAGACAGACAGCAACTCTACCCCTTCGTCCGCCAGTCTGTCCGTCCGTTCGCCGCCGCCTCTAGTTCATTAACACCGCGTCTCATCTCGACTCTCAACTCAGACAGAGGCTTCTGTTGGCGTGGCAGTCAGACAGTCAGCCAGTCGCTCCGATCGAGTCCATCAGTTCGAAGCACCAAGACGCATTTGGTGATCGTCTCGATGCGATTAGTTCCAGTTGATCGCCACATTACGTCGACCAGCGTCAGACGTCTCTCGGCTGCGGCCGTTGATTCATCATTCACTCGCTCACACGCCAAACTACACCCAACAGCTCGGCGACCCTCTCTGCCGTCAGACAATCCCACTCGTTATTAGCGCGCTTGTTGTTGTTGTTTCAGCGATCACCAACTGATGAAAGGCGGCGCGGCCACATTCTCGTCCACTTAGCCTGATTCATCGCATCCGAAGCAACTCTAATGTTGCACGTACCGTGCGGTCGTTAATGCAGCAGTCGAGATCTAGTACACGCGAATAAGTAGACACGCGAGCAATCTGCCAATAGTGAAAAACCGTGACACAACGTACGCTGAGGCAACGGAAATATATCGACCAGTCTACTACTAGTCGCTACTAACAGACAGGATGAGTTCAACGATGACGTCATCTAGGGGCCACCCAGCGTCGACCGTCTACTTCCGGCGGCGCATGCGCATTCGATATCGTCACGCAGATCGACCGTTTGTCAGTGATGGACGTGGCCTGCGGCACGCCAACGTCACCGACGCTTTCGCTGCAGCAGATCGCTCAAGATTAATGCACAGAACAAAATCCTCGTTTTGCCAACCTGTATCTTCATTTATGTACCCGAAAGCAAAGACAGAACGCCACAAGAACAATCACGACTGCACAGACGTAAGCGCAAGTAAGCGGTGAGTATTAGTTCCGAAAATTTACATATCAAATTAGTTATCGTTGTAGTAACACCGTGTTCAAGAAAAAAGTAAGCCAAAAATGTTTTTGTCGTATCTTCCATAAAAATTGGCCGATTCTGATAGAATTTGGTAAGCAGTATTCTGAATGAATTTGCCACAAATCATTGTAAACATTTTCCACCTCAACTAAATAGTGTCTCTACACTACCTTGTAAAACTTAGACGCCGTGTTTTGTGAGAATCTTGATAACGTGTCTTAGTGAAAAGTAAGCCTAAATGTTTTCGTCATAATCTTCTATATAACTTTGTCGATTTGGAGAAATTTAGTACACAGTGTCTTGAATTAATTTGCCACAACAACACACGTGTTTTGTATTTCGCTTGAGTACTGTCTCTTACACTACCTTGTGAAACTTCAAGTTCGTGTGTTTACGTATACATGGCTGTGGAATGCCATGAAAACATTCTTTTAAGCATGAAATAGAATTTAGGCCGAAATGTATTTAAATGTATTTAATAAACTTTAAAGACGTTAAAAAATGAGCTTTGTCAGCAAGAGAAAATGTAGTTAAACAGGTGTTCAAAGTATTCTCCACTGGTACGGACGCACGCCATCAATCCTCGCTGCCACTGATGGTGACGCTCTGCTTCAGCTCTAGCATGAAAATAAAATAATAAAATTGTTTAATTATTAAAATAATGTTTGCAAACTTTATCGTCTGCTGTAACGATAAAATGTTTATTATAGCTACATCTCTTAGCAATAATTAGTGTAAATAAGTAAAAGTTTGATTGACTTTATGATTTTTCACCATTAAAATTTTCACGAAAATACAACAATAAGTTTCACAAGATAGTGTAGAGACACTGTTCAGGTGAGATGGAAAACGTTTACATTATTTTGTGGCAAATATATTCAAGACAGTGTGTACTGACTATTATCAGAATCAGCTGAAGTTTGTAGAAGATATGACAAAAATGACAGAAACAGTTTGGCTTACTTTTTCATTGGACAAGGTGTAGTTATTCTTGAACAACTGTAATGGCGTTGGGTTTTCTGAACAACATTGTGTCGGTCAAACACAGCCCCGTACATCGGTGAGCTTTGCTGTGACTCTGATGTAAATAGACATTTGCCTTTGACACGAGACGACAGTGGTATAGAGACGGCGATATTTACAACACCGGAACAACTTTAAACAGTAATACTATCGACACAGAAACAACGAATTTTGGTGTCTCATCCCAAAATTATATAATTATACAGAAAAGACGCAGTCGATGCAATAATATGTTAGGATATTTCCCAATAATAATTATTTTAAAACGTAACAGTTCATTTCCTCAAAAAGAACACAACGGGCATTGCGGTATAAACTTACAAAATTTTTATAGGAGTTACACAAACTAATGAAATCAGTCAAACGCAGGTTAGTGTGTCTACGTCTATATTTCAATACAGAAGTGTTATGGACGCTACCATTCAATATGCGTGATTGATGAGGTTTCAACTTAGGTCAGTACGGCTGCGACAGATCTTTTCCTTCACATAGTGCAGACTGCTGATTTGTTCTCAACAGATTTTCTTCTGTACTGCATTTGTAAACACGCCTTGCAAATTTTCTTTACGTTCATTCCATTCATTTTATCACGAAGAAGGTTAATCACTCTTTTTATAAGGCAGCAGCAGTTTGACAATTTGTTTGATGAATAAAATTGACAAATCACGTCAATGCAAATCACTGTCAATGCAAATATATAAATGTCACTGTGATTATTCACTGTTTGTGAGCAATCGTTATTTTCTCGTCACATAATGACCAAACTGTCATTATTTAACGCATAAAATGCTATTTTCGCAAAATTATGAGCTCTTTACGGTGCCATGAAATATGCATATTATTACTACATGGTGCAGTGACTGACTGCACTTTGCTTCTGGGTATGAACTTCTGTCCCACTCTGTATATTGCTAAGCAGATGCCCAAAGCAAAAGCCACGTACCTTGCGATGAATGATGATAACGCCCTCTAGCGGCAAGTCAGTGCCAGGCTGAATTTTGCACGTCGTCATGTCGGTCAGTGCACGTCAGAATATCAGCTGAACAATGCACATGCAATATTACTGACCGTAGCGCACTTGACTAATACAGTGCAAGCAGATCAAAGACAGCATGCAGTGCTCAATACATGCTTCATTAGGCCGCCAGACGTACGTCAAATACCTTAAGTTTAGCTACTAAACCTTTCTTACCAGATCTTGGCTCTCGGCGACCGCTTAGCGGCTGCCCATCAAATGATTTTTGTCACTCAGACATCTTGCCTACCCTCTCTTCATTTTTACACTGGCAACAAGAGTGAAATTTAGCCTCAGTTTTCGACCACACTCGCCTTCGAGCCGCCCTTGTGCTTAACGAATCAAGATATCTGAAACCTAAACAAACCTGAGAAGCGTCGATGCTTGGTCTGTGCAGTTCGGTCCACGCACCTCTAGCGTTTAAGGCTCCCTTAAATTCGGCCGGAAAGCATAGCTAAATCATCAGTAACTCAGCCATCAATTGCCCGCTTGTTGAAATTAGATACGCTGATGCAGTATGTATCCCCGGAGGCCGTTTTTTGTGAAAATCCACTTCTGTCAAATACAAGATGGCGGACGGCACCCACATTTGACATTTTTGAAATCGCAACAACTCCGCCACCGATTGCTACATTTCGCTGAAATTTTGTACATAGATGCATTATAAGTCTACAGAGACCGTGCGATGATTGAAATTTACCTAAGGTGAAATCCTAGGTGAAAACGACCCCAAATTTTCAATTTTTAAATGCTGTAACTCAACCGGATTGTTCAATTTTGCTAAAATTTGTTAGAGAGTTTGATCACGTCACAAACGTTGATTGATGGTAATGGTCAAAGATCAAATCACAGCGTGGCCTAACAACGACGGCGGGCGAAAATTTGATAAATTACGAATAACTCAGCCGCGGATTGTTTGCTATCGCTCAAATTTGGTACATACTTTGATCACGTAACATACCGATGTTATAATTAATGTTCAAGGTCAATGGTCTAAGAAGATCAAGGTCACAGCGTGACATAACGTAGGCCTATCTTAGTTGAAACGTTATAAGTAAGAAACGGATAGCTAAACCTACTTTAAACTTGGTGAAAATTATACCAGAGCGGAGCACAACATGTGGTACGTATTCAAGGTCATTAGGTCAAATACTGAAATCGCAATAACTCCGCCGCGGATTGCTCGATTTCGCTAAAATTGGTACAGAGGGTCAAAGTTCAAGGTCACGTGGTCAGAGATCAATATCACAACGTAACGTAAGGTATCAGCAGCAAAAACTCTCTAACACAGGAACGGATAGGTTGACCGACTTCAAACTTGGTCCGGGCAAAATGAATGCGCGGCGTCCTCGGCCTCAAGTTGCAATGCATCACTACTGCCACAATTTCTAGTTTCGTACTTCAGTATAAACTTCAGAAGTAATAACTTACGGCGATGTTGTTCGACGCTGAACACACAGTTCGTTATTTTCATCACGACATGCATCAAATCGATGATACACAAAGCAGTCGATCAATAGTTGTTTTACGCGCGCACACGCAATGAGCGCGATGGCCACACACATCGCGTCGGTACTGAGTCATCACTGCTGCTATTACACGATTAATCTGTCAGTTTTCACCGACCAGTGAAATCACTACGTCGTTCGCATACATCCACGTTTGTTCAAGTACCTGATGGTTGATGAATGTTTACAAACAGAAAAAAACTAATTAGCCTACTGTCCTTACAAATTACGAGCTTACAATAAGTCTTAATTCTCATTTATCAGTCAGGTTCCGACGATAGGCAAAAGAGGCAGCTACCTATAGTGGAGGAATTGAGGGGGCAACAAATCGGCGGCGTCTATGCACACCTTGCAGGTCAAGAGTTGTGGAAGTCACGCAGCAAATCACTACATGTAAATGACTCTGACGTCAGCAATGATGCTACGTTGATTTGGTTTGTCTTGATGACGACAGCCAACTAACGACGGCTTTGATATTGCTGTCGTTTCGGCAGCATCGTATTTTTTATCAATATTATATTTTCCAGAAGCAATTATATGGACCGTAGCAAGGAAAATGTCTAATAAATGAATGAAACTTAATAAGAAACAAGAGCACTCAGAGACAGCAAACCTCTACCAAGGCAAATACAGTCAGGACCCAAGTCCCGGATCCAGATGATTTCCATAATTCGATGGAGACTTCATCGTACAAAGATACATCTGTGATAAAATTTCCAGAGATAGGCCTATGAGCTAAACTGTGGAAAATGCCCTATCTCGCAATGTTGAATAATCCGCCCAAAAATTCTCAGATCTAAATTTAGAAGCGAATAACTTCCAAAATTAATCAGTTCCTACTTGTCCACGGACACATCTCCGGTAAACTTTTCATGAAGATCACATCAGTAGTTTTTACGTGAAGTTGCTAGCAGACAGACAGACAACAAATCGATCATAGAGCGAGACTGGCCGAAATTTTGCTCCAAAGTCAATTTTTTATTTATTTTCCGCTGCAATTGACGTCATCACCTATGATAAGCTCCTACAGCAGCCCCATGACTTCGTAAACCTATACACTTAGAAAAACTGCCCAATCTTGCAATGCTAAATTTCTGAACTTTGGCCTATATCTTGGTTGACCTTTGACCTACTTTTTCCAAAAACTAATAAGCACAGTACCTACCTGTGTGTAAAGTTTGGTGAAGATTGCTTTTGAATTGTCACCTGTAGTGCCGGAACAAACAATATGACAAACAGACCCACGCAAATAACCAACCACTAACCATTTTTTTTAAATTTCGGCTAGAACAAACAAACAAATGCCGGGTGAAACATAACCTCCTTGGTGGAGGTAAAAATTGCAGGAGGTGTAAACGTCATGAGTGGTGGGCAGGGCGTGGCAAGTGCGTTGGACCGGGCTCGTGTCAAGCAGTACACACTGACACTGCAGCAGTGTATGAGTATGATGCTTTAACATTCTCTCTCATCAGCATCGTATCACAACACTGTGCAAACAGCGGGAATGTCACGCTTGCTCTGTCGCATTGAAACAGTTTGCAGTGTCAGGGTACGGACAGAGATGTATTGTTCTTAACATACACACTGATCATTATTATAGATACGCAGTTAATTTAAATCAGCGTTGAACGCAACACCACTCGCTAGCCGTAGCATATTGCCTGCACAGCGCCAGACCATAAACAACCACCTGTCATGGTCCATCTGTTATGATCACGTGACATATGTGACAGCCGCCGGCGGCCAATATTTTGACACGTTTTTCACCTGTTGTTCAACGACGACGTAACTTACCTGTATGTATCAGCCTCGTCACTGGCAGCGACAGCAGCAGCAGCAAAGACGAAGAACGGCCGCGGTAGGCGCAGACAATCGTCACGGCGTCGTTGGTGGCCGACAAATTGCCGCCATACCGGCGCCAAGCACAGACAAAAAAACGCCGTTACAAGCGCCAGCGGCAGCGGCAGCGGCAGCGGCAGCGTACATGTGGCGGCGTAGTGCACTGCAGCCGTACCGTACGCTGTGAAGCGCTCGCCGCGCCGCGCAGCTCCGCGCAGCGCCGTCTTGCAGCAGCAGTTGCAGTCGCAGTCGCAGTCGCAGTCGCAGCCTGATGCTAATGTCATCAGACGCCGTGCCGTGCGTCGCAGACGTCCTCTCCTCTGGACCCGTCAGCGCACCGGGTCAGCCGGTCGGTCGGGTCAAGTCGTCCATTTGACCAATTAACTGCGTGATGCAACTCGACCCGCGGGTGAGCGGGTCATACGTCGTTCGTACGACCTGCTCCGCTAGTAATTATCTATCGTTGTATTGATCGTTGCCCGTTGCGCGAGGTGGGTGGTCGTCCGAGTCAACAGCGTGATACAGAGCTTGCTCGCGTCGCCAACAGACAAGTCAGTCCGTATCGACGACAAACGACAACTTACGGCCTTGTTCACACTCACATTGCTGTATGGACCTACGACACATTGTTGAGCGCTGAATCTCTCTGCCTCGCAACACGCCTACTCTCACGCGACAACGTAGGCTATCAGACATAACGACAGTAGCGCTACAGTATATCGTCAAATCGAAGACTTGCCAAGACTTCGTGTTGCATTCATTATTCACCTTACATCCTGAGTAATATTAACTTAGTCAATTTTGTTAAAATTACGATTCGTGAATCATTCTTTGAAATATAAATTACCGTATATAAGCTTAGCAAACTCACGTCGATAGGTAGCGGCCTAAGCTTATGTATTCGACCAATGATAAGTAATTTGGTCACGTCAAGCGTCAGCTCGTGGCTCGAAGCTTTGTCGATGAATTAATTACTCGCTGAACTACTGTAAGAGCGTAACTAAGGATATTCAAGTGAAGTTTTACTTTCATTATTTTACTGACGCATAGCTATATCCACTTAGTGTTCTTTTTAAGTAATGGACAAAATCAAACTTCTTTACTTTCGTTTGGTAAGTTATGGGTTGAGAGACTGGGAGAAGACACTCTGATGTATTATAGCTGACGCATTTTTTAAATAACAATGTCTATAACAATATGGTCTAAAATCTAACTGTTTACATATCGAAAACAATAATCTGCTGGGGTACGTGCATAAATAAAAAATCACTGATTAGAAAAACAATGAGCTGAAGCACGATTTGGCAGAAATTACGACATAAGCTTACTTCAAATGCAGGAACCTCAGTACCCAAGCTTAACATTGTATCTGCCATGCATAATAATTCGGTATCGGACACGTTCTCCTGACTGGCCAGTATCTGCGTGGCCTCTGAAGATGTTACCTGAGGCGATCGAATGGGAGGGAAGAGTGAAGCATTAACATCAGCGGCAGAGTCATGAGACATAAGCTCTTCTGACTGTGTTCTCTGAGAATAGACACAGTAAGCTGTCTTCCCGAATCTCAGGCGATACATCCTCCCAGTTATGACCTTGAGTGACCTTTATGACCCTCAACCCAGTGACGAGATTATAATATTAATAATAATAGCGATAATTTTAATTCCCCGATTTTAATCCCACGATTTGACCTAAGACAACTAAATATAGCTCAATCACAGGAGCTGCTAATCTTAAACCCTGACCCAATGCGGTTACCATATATTTTAAGGTCTGAACCAAATCGCTTCTAAGCCCGCTAAAATTAAAGCCAAAATTTCATTAATGCCACAAAATGAACCGGACACATCTGAACGCTCTGGCAAATTGTTGTAATCACAAGCAGCACAATAAGCTGTGAACAAGTCGCAGCGGCAGCTCTGTATTAAGTAAGTAAGTAAGTAAGTACTTTATTAAACATATGACAAACGCACATGCGACAGTCTGTATCACGACCGAAGACATGGGCACAGGATCACGGCCGGAAGCACAGACGACGGAAATGACAGCCGAAAGGGTCAGGAACGAAGAAAATGCACTGACGATCGACAGACAGACGTAAGATGGGCTCCTCAAATGGTTACTGAAGATCTCGAATACGACGCGATTTCTGCAATAATAATGATAATGATGACGATGACTATGATGATAATTACAACTCACACGAATATTCATATAAATGAACTAAAATATTGGTATACGTGTAGGAATATGGTTAAGCAACAACCAAGATAATATTCTCAATTACACAGATTCAGCAGGAGTGAAAATATCGCAAAAAGTTTCAGGTTGGGTCGACTTTTTTGACTCACACTGTATGAAAACAAGTGACCCTCGACGTCACACCGTCGAAATGTATGCCTCCGCCGTGAAAAAGTGCATTTGATCTCGCTATGACCTTGAGAATTGACCTCTGAACATAATAAATTTCAGCAATGCCCACTCACATTGTGCCAAGTTTCGATGAAATCCATTCACTGAGTACTGGTTGGTGGTCTGGCGTAGTGGTTAGCGCGTTGGCTTCGATCAACGAAGTTAATTAACGTCGGGCCCGGTGAGTACTGAAGTGGGTGACCATATCCGGGTTCAATTCCCGGTGAGGGACATTTATCTCGGTATGTGACCAGCCATCCAGGTCAACTCAGCCTGGCCATCCCTTCGTGGGTAGGCGCAATGAGTATCAGCCAAAGGGCGGTGACGCGCCTTGCGGCTGGGGAGTAAAGGCAGGTATGGTTCATGTGTGGGTGGCAGGTAAAACTGTGTGATCCCCTTGTTACACGCGGGCCATATCTGAGCGCTTTAGAGATAAGGAGCTTATATATAAAGCGCTATATAAATT
>Ga0049105_1000976_pt1 | contig 11630 bp, 4 predicted proteins | sample WorMetvaBAHAMAS1_FD_61260 | JGI IMG/M metagenome (GOLD analysis project Ga0049105, IMG submission 61260) | Worm MetaG Olavius vacuus BAHAMAS.1 | ecosystem: Host-associated > Annelida > Digestive system > Unclassified | place: Germany: Marburg | collected 2013-04-09 | reverse complement strand
GGGCATCCATTTTGATAGACGTACCGAAGTCCATCCCACGGTTTTACGAGATGTAACTACGGCCGTTTCGGATAGTGAAGCACATGCCGTCGAGCATGCCGAAGTAGGAGACCGAAGCGTTCCAAAACGTTACATTACTACGCAGCACTGTGACATCGGGTGGCCTAATATGGCGTCAATGTCAATGATAATGTCAACGTAAATTTATATAGCGCATAAAAGTAAAACCTCTAATGCGCTGTATGCGCTAGTACAAAGCGAACATAAACGTTTTGAAATGTTGTCTGAATGTGTCTCTGCCAACACCAGAATCGCGCAAGTAGTCGGGCAAAGAATTCCACCTTAGACCGTCGTCTAAGGACAGGCGCAAGAAAAAGCTTGAATAAAACAGTGCCGAGGTGCCGCAGCACGGTGATGCTGGTGTATTGTAACTGCCTACACTACATGTATTTATCAGTAATCACATACTCTACGTGTTTTTCACTCTCTTATTTGAGTCGTTGGCGGTCTGGCGTAGTGGTTAGCGCGCTGGATTCGAGTTTTCGATCAACGAAGTTAATCTACGTCGGGACAGGTCAGTACTGATATGGGTGACCGTGTCCGGGTTCAATTTCCGGTGCCGGACATTTATTTCGGTATGTAACCAGCCACCGAAGGCCAACTCAGCCTTCCATCCCTCCGGGGTCGGTAAATGAGTACCAGCTTCGGCTGGAAAGGCAAAGGCAGGTATGGTTCATTCCGTTAGTGGCACCGGGAACGAGAGCTGCCGGCGTTGTCAATCCATCTGCAGGTAAAACTGTGAGATCCCTTGGGAACGTGTGCTATACATGAGCGCTTCAGAGGCGTGTTCACAACGAAGCGCTATACAAATCCACGTTAACCTTACCTTTTCCTTTGTTCGCTAGGCTATAGTACAAGGCGTCTAAAAACGGGTATGAAGCAAAGGGGGCTAAGGGTTAATAACAGCTTGTTCGCTGATCTTACGGTTACACGTTCGATTAAAGAACGTTGGTGATTGTTGGACTGCAAACGGTGGCAGACTGCTATGGGTGGGTGAGTGGATTCGGAACAGCTGTTTTGAGAGATAACCGAGCCGTGACGTGTCGGCTACGTCCATCTCAGCCCTTCACGGCAGCCGACAACGCCGACAGCTGTCGTTTGTTTAATTCCGTCAAAAACGCGCGGAGCAGCCTCCAGCTCTTCAGCGGCCCGTCTTGTCCGACCCTCAATGACTTTCGCCGGTCGTACGCTGGCCCGGTGCACTGTTCGTACGCGAGTCTTACGACTTCCTGCGAGAGTCGACAGCCGTTGATACTATAACAACAGCAGCAGCAGCCAGTGGCGTTCCTAGAACACAGAAAGTAAGGGGCTACTTGGGTCACAAATCCACTATAAATGTATGAACATGAACAAATGGAGGAACAGTATAGGTCCAACCTAACTTCGACCACTTTGACGTAATTGGCCCCCAAAGCTGCCAAATTTGGTGAAATAACGGAAAATAACGGCCACTACGCCATTCAAGGTCATTAAAGGTCATTACTTTCGGTACCAATCGAAAGCCCATAGGCATCTTCCTATTAGTGATTAATACTAACTTACATACTACCTCGCACCGTTTCCAAAAATATCGCGGATTATTGGCCCAATTTTCGGTGACGTAAGGGGCGTGCTTCTATTTAGTGCATTCGTTCGAGGTGAACGCCCAAATTAAGGATTGATAAATTTGGCTTCAATAAACTAGAGACATCTGTCTATCGTACAGTATAAAGTATTATTTCGACATCTTGAACCATTGGACTCACGAGTGTGACGGACGGACGGACGGACTGACAGACATTCTAATGCCAACTGCTGTGCTTAACTACATTGCGCGGTCAAAACTCCTTTCTAAGAGCTGCTTTAAAATTCATACAAGCTGTATAAACTTAAATTTGAGCAGTCTAAAGTTCTAAACGGAAACATATATTCAACAAAAATCGATAAAGAAAATAAAGCATTTTAGTCTATGAAACCTAGACCTAGCGGCCAGCCGAAATTGTGGGGACATGGCCTCCTCGTATAAACGCCACCGGCAGCAGCAGCACGCTTCTTGTTGGGGCCCTGGTGTGTTGCAGACGCTGATAAACGGCGATGTAAATACCAGCTGAGTCACGTCTTAATCACTGACGATAGCAGGTGCCCCTCCGTTCACTTGCGTGCAGACTTGAAGTTAAGAAGCAAAAGGTCACGTATGGCCATCGGCCGAGCAAGGATCTGTAACTCGGGAAAAGGAACTCTCTGAGAGTAAGATGATATGCACGACTGTGGTTGCGTGTAACATGAGTTATAAGTTATTTGAACTATGAACTTTGAACTAGAACCTAACACTTCCTACCGACGTTATGTCAACCGCCAAGCAGTATTTTATTCCTAGAATGTTATTCACTGATATGTACTGATCAGTATTACCTTGCAAATGATAACGTGTATGTTTTGTACATTTCATGTATTATTTTTTTTGTTCTGCTGTAACGCAAGTGCGTTTGTCATTTGTGCAATAAAGAATAACTTACTTACTTATACAACACAGTGCTCACGGTATGCTGCGCTATATTGCTCAGGTCAACGGCGTAACGGCGCTTTCGCGTTGGGTTTCTGTAGAAAGTGAACGTCGACTTCAGCGCTTATCAGCGTGCGATGCATGCGGCAGCGACGTCGCGGCTGCTGGAATGTCCTACAAACTGCGACGACAATCTTATCACGAACGGATACGCGTGGCCAGAACAGCTCTGTTACAACTGCACTGACCGCAAGAACAACTCCGCGATGTTTGGTTTAGCTTAGAGACTGGAGTTCAGCGTTCCACTCGACACATTATTGGTCATCTCAGCGACGAGTTTTTCCTCGCAACCAGTTGCACTGGTACTAACAAGCAAACACAAAAAGAACAAGAAAAGAAACTATTTTGGCCTAGCGAAAAAAGACATGCAAAAACACACCAAACCCTAAATCAACAGACCATAGTTTACTTGTAAGAACTGTTCACTGTTTTTTTCATTGTGTTTTATATTTGTAGCCTAAGTAATGTAGTCTAATTTCGCTTATTTTCGTTGCCTGCTTGGACAAGTGTTGTATACCTTTGTGTACCAGTTGGTTTTTATACCAATTAAACTGTTCATTCATTCATTCATTCACGGGTGAGTGTGCTTATGACTGTGCACAGTTTTGGCACATATTACAGCACATAACAAATGTGATAATTTTCCCTCTTATCCTCAAGACAATCATCATAGCAGAGATATCTACTGGAGTGGATGGACAACGACTCTGCGAAACATCAGACTGTGATGCCTGATGCCTGAATTTCGATGACGAGTGGACCAGACTGTAACACACACAGGAGACAGGGTGGCAAACTATAATAAGACTGACAGGGTTTTGAGCATTCATTACATCGCTGAACGCAAGTGTTGTGCCTGCGCGTCGAACTGCAAGTTAACTGGTATTTGGGTGGGCCGCTAACAGCCCTGCCAGTGTCACGACGCCGTAATTTACACAGTCGTAACTCCTCAGCGCTAATGACGGCTCGAAACCGACCGCTTTCAACGGTCTTGGTCTGGGTCTTGTAAGACGGGCTTGGCCTTGATCTCGACATTCCTGTTTAATAATTATGGCCGCCCATGCGTATGCGTTTACACGCGCCAAACACTATTTATTTTCCTTGAACGTTGTTCTGCGGATGTCACCGAACGGAACTCAACCAAACTTAGCCACATGCTCGGAAGTCAGCCAGGTTTAAAATAGACTTCTCAAATTTAGGGAATACGTGATACGCCCGTAAAACGTGGCGCCCAAAACTGTCTATTTCGGGCGTTTTAAACGGCATAGCGACTTATAAGCACGATTGTCATCGAAATGAAAGTCACTGCAGACAGATGAAAAAAAATTAACTAAGAAGGGTCTCCTCCCAAAATTTGGTGAACTTTGGTCCACGATCAACTAAGATTACGTAGCTAATTTTCGCCTACCCTCGCATTTTTGTCATTGCCAGAAGTCACCGAACGCAAGTCAACCAAACTTTGCTACATGTTTGGAAGTGAGCCAGATCTGAAAATTCACGTCCAAAATTATTTGGGGGTTCCCTCTCCTAAAATGTGGAGTTCCAAAAACTGCCTATTTTCCGGTGGTTTTACGATGACATGTAAGTGCAAATATCTTCGGAACGAAAAGCGCTGTAGATAAGTTGGAAAAAGTTTCAAACTATGAAGGATCCACTACATGTACATTATCTCAAATTTCGGTAAATTTTGGCTCACAAATGGCTAAAACTAACTGCATGCATGACGCATGGCGCGCAGGGTGGCCATCACATTGCAAATGTCTCGCGTTGCTGTATGTCGATAGTTGAGATAAATTTTGAAGTTCTGAAGTATACAGGAGACCACGTATATATTGCAACAATTGGGCAACTTTTTTGCCTTCTCATGGGAAACGATATATCGCAGCGTTGCGTGCGATTTCTCTGCGACAGCTGATCTCCATATTTAATTTTTTAAACCTCATCTGTCAGTTAATCCGCTGGAGTAGGCCCGGGGCGTTCAGCAGCGTTTGAAACACACTGTAACTTATCACATTATATTTCGTCACTCTTGACATGTCACCCGACACCCGGTATATGGTAGACTGGTAACCGACCAGGAGCGAACAATCGTCTATAATATGTCGCGACACACGGGTCACGGTTGAGCCTACGTCGCGGCGAATTATATTCGCACAGTCGCACAGTCGTACAATTTTCGTTTCCTTCCTTGACACTATCGGACTAGAAAGTGTTTCCGTTTTAACGCGCGACTGCATCTAATGCAACGCACGGAATAGCCATGAGCGAAATGTCCGTCCGTCCGTCCGTCCGTCTGTCTGAATGTCAAACGCCTGGATTGTGACAAAACGACATAAACTTGTGCCCACATTTTTACACCGTATGAAAGATTGTTCATCTTAGTTTTCTGACAAGACGAATGGTCGGTGGGGGGCGACCCCTTCTACCTGAAATTTTGGGCCAAACTTACCCCGTTGGAGCAAAATGGCCGATTTTCAAGCGACATTCGCTCGTAGCGCCTCAGCCGTAACACCTAGCGAAAAAAAGTTCAATTAACACTAATAGGAATTCCACTACGAGCTTTCCAATGAGCCTAAAAAGAATAGCATACGTTGCCCATAAGACATCAAAAGGCGGCTCAAAAACGCAAGATAACGGTTTTCCGTCTAAAAGTGCACTTTACTTCAAGAAAGTCTGCTACAAAGTTTCTTTGTGTGAATACTGTCAGCAACAAAGTTGTAAGGTATTCACTGACCTATCTATCCGTGCAAAAACGGTTCGTGGGGGACGTCCCCCTGTACGTGAAAATTTGGCCGAAACTCGCCGACTCCCTTCAAAAACGCCGATTTCCAATCAATATTCCCTCGTAGCGCCTCGGCCGTAACAATTAGCGAAAAAGTTCAATTATCACGAATAGGAAGTCCACTATACGAGCTTTCCAATGAGCCTGCGATGAACAGTGTACGTTACCCGTAAGCCCCTCCCCTCAAAGGGGGGCTCAAAAACACAGTGACCGTTTTTGGTCCAAAATTTGAAGAATAATCTGCGATAACTCCGAAACGGTACGAGATAGGATGTCAGTTAGTGTTAATCACTAATATAAAATTGCGTACGGGCTTTCGTTTGGTACCGGCATCAGTGACCTTGAATGACCTTGAACGTTGTAATAGCCCTTATTTTGCGATATTTCACCGAATTCGATAGCTTTACAGGCCGATTACGTCACAGTGGTTGAAGATAAATTTATAATGTCTGCTGCTCAGCAAGTATTGGCGGCTATACGGTTAAGTTTATATGGTTTCAGACTTGGTAGCGAAACAGAGACGGAATCTGAATGGAGGCAGCAATAGTTATAGCAACACTACTCATAGCAGCTAGAGTCCGCAGAGCGGTGTAAGCTCCCAGCAGAGTCAGTTGGGTGTTGACAGAGCCCAATGCGCCAACACATTTTATGTAGGATGTCATGGATGCAATCACCCTTGCACTGTATTTTAAAAATTGTGCGCAGTCATAAGCACTATACTAAAATGTAACTGATAATCTAAATAAATATACAACTAATACCGACTGTCAAAGCATCGGGGTAACAAGTTTTTAAGATGATGACCCATTGTTATAATTATTTACAAATTTATTTCTTTTTCTTTCTATGAGTTCACTAGGGAGGGAGAATCCAAAATAACACTGACATTCATTCATTATTACACTGTTATGCTTTAATTTTAACTCTTCGTAGTCAGAGAGAGAATACCATGCTCTACACGGGCGTTTTCCTGTCACTTGTATGATCTGCATTTAGACCACACACATCGTGAGCGCGATGCGTGTGGTGTGGCGGTCGATTAACTCTCTTCAATATTGATCAGCGAATGCGCCGCTCCTCATCTTGCGATCTACAGTAGCGTGACAAACCGTCCGAGACCAACTACATTTATGTCGACTCGGAATAATCGGACGGGCAGACAGCGTCTCGGGTCTTCAGATGCTGTATCCACCGAAGATACTGCAGCAGACCCGGGTGGCGCAGCGACGCGGCGGTGCGTGGCATTGCATGCGACGAATGTGCTGTTCAACCCGGTCAGACGTCACTGCCGCTCGACCGTGTAACTGCCGTCCACCCGACCCGACCGTCTAGCGTCCCCAGTCCACCTCGACGCCACGCGCAGTCTCTGGGGGTAGACTGACGACTGCGTGATAACCACGAAATTACGGCTCTACATCAGACTGCATCGCATCTCACGTGTAAACATCGATATTATATCCGAGGATCATGCAAAAGCAGTATTCATTCTATTCGTCAACTTGAAAAATCATCATGCATGCCTTTGATTTTTGAACAAATAACACCAGAGGTTGACAGTGAGTACCGACTTGAAATTGCACAAATGGCCTCATACCGTGTCGCCGGTCCTTGCGGCACATCTTTTCGCTACTGTATCACCTCGTGGCAAAGATCGTATTTCGTTGATTCCAACTCGAAAGCAACAAGCTGTAGAACATTCGAATTCGATGGAATTTTTCCAAATATAATTGCACATCATTATTTTGAGAAAATGTTGTCAGCTTGTGGGGGCTTGGCATATGAATTAGTTGGCGATCTTGGCAGATGCATCGCAAGGCTATCTGGCGATGACCGTGAGAGTTCTTTTTGTTCTGCAGCGTTTATCTGTGGTGGTGCAATTAGGCTTTAATTCAACTTTGCTGCACGACAGTTTTTTTGGTTGTTGATCACCCGGATTAGTGATCTCTCCAGCTTAACGCTCTTTTTGTAATTTTTGAAATCCCGGAACTTGCGTTTGGGGATTAAACAAGAAGCTCCGCTACCGCGAAGAGCACAGCGAGTCCGTGGTGCTTAGTTGGTGTACTTTATGACATTTCTCGGGAGACAATCTGTTGATGGCTAATCAACCACTTTTGCGTAATTGGCCACAAAAGCTACCGAATTCGGCGAAATAACGCAAAATAATGGTCATTACGCCGTTCAAGGTCATTCAAGGTCACCGATTTTGGTACCAATCGAAAGCCCATATACGACTTCCTATTAGTGATTAATACTAACTTACCTCCTATCTTGAACCATTACCAAGTTACGGCTGATTATATGTCAAATTTTCGCTAGCGACAGGGGGTCGCTTCACTTTAACGCCCTCGCTAGACAGACAGACGGACAGAAATGGTCTAGCTAGTACAGCGGTCTGCAATGCGAGCAATGCGGACGCGCAGTAAAATAACAGTATAAATGCAAGGCTCACAATTTGAGTTATCACGCTGAATCCACTATTACGACGACAGTTTGTTCAGCAGTGAGCGAAGATACCGAACCGTTATAGAATCTGCGGGCACGCAAACATATTATCGATCAGTTGTTGAAAGGCAACTGATAAACGGGAGACGACAGGCGGAAGGCCACGCTGTTGAAAAGTGCAGCGGCAGTGCCAACACCGGGGTGCCTACTGACGACGACGGACTGACATCGTCACTGGAGCCGCGCATGTCCCGAGAGAGAGAGAGCTTGTGTGTGTGAATGTATGATATTCACGGAATCACGCCGTTACTCCCAATACAGCGTGCACTGCGTAATTGCATTGCATTGCATTGCACTGTACGAACTGCGCCAAATGAGCTGTCGTACGCTGAATAGGGCGACGACGATGAGAACGGTAGATCGCCGCAGGCCTGGACAGATTGGACGCAGTCGATGTGCGTTGGGCATTTCGTTCGCGGCGGCGTTTAGATGCGCCTGCGTTCAGGCATTCTGCATGACTGCAATGAACGGACCCGACGACCAGGTGGCAAAGGCAAACGATAAATGTTCACGTGCAGTTGATTAACGCGCATCCGCCGCTGTACGACTCTACGCTTATCCCTACGATACTTACTGCACGTGTAGGTCTCAGTGCCGAGTTTCGACACGCAGTGGCTCCTGGGCAAGCTCCAGTTGTGCAGGCCGCCCCTTAGAATGCTACAAACGTGGCAAGACATACAGTTACATTCATCTATAAAGTATAATCTGGTGAGCCTACGACTATAGCCGGCTTCGCGGCACAAAGAGTCAGAATGTGCCACGGTGGACAGCTTACGTGTTGCTGGGATTATCGCTATGAGAGTGCACTCATAGGCTTAATCATATTCTGAGGTTTGGCCGAATGGGATGGCCTACGTTTGTGTAACTGATCATTTTGTGGGAATAATAGGCTATAGGCAAAATCATGATTTTGTTGAAGAAATAACATAATTTTGACAAGAAGCTGTAGCTTATTTACTCGTTGGTTCACAGTTGTCAGACACTGGGACACAGTTAAACCAGCTTTCAGAGATTCTGGATCCGCCTTCACGACAGTTACATATAGTTGCACTGCTGGACGACGCACACGTGTGGGCGACGTAATGTGCAAACAACTGCTGCTTCCCGAGTGCGTTTCTACCGCACTCACCAGCTATATGCGTACAGTATGCGTTGTCACAGTGTTTGACAAAGCACGCTTAATGAGGGCACGCGTGTTTTCATGCATTGCGGACTGCATTACTGCAACGCGTGAACGCTCTATACCGAATGAAATAGCCGATATCCAGATGAAAGGGCAGAGTCAGTGGAGGATACTGCGAGTGGCCTACTGACAGAAGCTCCACGCTGCAAACATTATACACAGCGTCTATACTGGCTTCCGGTGCGGCGGCGAATCAATCGTTGTGTGAAATTGTATTCATGTCGCCGCTCCTGCACATCTACAGCTCTGCGTCCTGTGGAAAATGCCGGAGGAGTCAGTCAGTCAGTTCATACACGGCGCCTCGAAAAAGTCCTGAACGCGTGAGTGTAATCATCCGCCAAACGCAACACAGCTGGCAACATGTTTCACACACACAAACATCTGTCACGCAGTCGAGTCGAGTCTTCATCTACGGCAGCAGTGCGGTGCCTTATATTAAATCATCCAAGTCCGTCGGCGACACACACGAGCTGAAAGTAGCTCGTGAAGATGTAGTGAATGCTGACAGCAGTGATACAGGAAGACGTAATAAAGCGACACAGAGACGGTGGCCTACTGCACCAGCTGTTTATGATGAAGTCGCGTAGGAGCTGAGATATTCTCATAAACGATCTTCGACGCCATCCATAGTCCATACGCTTATCAGTGACCTGACAGCATCATAGTTATCCTCCTCAGCTGCAGCAGCCGATACTCATTATCATATCACAGCTAGTGACGTGGCTTAGAAATTAGTTACGGCACCTCGGGATCCCTAAAGATTAAAAAAAACATAAAAGTTGTTGACTAAAACTGGGCATTGTAGCTTATTCAACAGAAACATTATCGAACGAACGAAAATCAATCAATCAATCAAAAGCTAGTTGGTACTAGGACTACGTTGAGCCGGGGCGGCCTGGCAGTAGGCTATAGGCCTACATAAGTCAGCAAGATATGCCTACGATGAAAAGACAAGACAAACTAAAGCTCAAATATAGGTAAAAGTGCAATGTAAGACGTTTGAAAGTCTTAGTACAAGCGGTCGATAATAAATTCAATCTACGTTATGAAATGTGTTGTAGCGTTTGAATCACAAAATTTTTAAATAATGCTGATGACGTTAAGATCACAAATCTGCTACAAAGTTAGGCGAAAACTCATAAGTTTAAAAATTATTTTATCAAACTGACAAAATATCATGGCTTTGGCACCTGCTGCGACTAGAGATTTCAGATGCAATAAATCCCTTGAACACGCTACAATTTGATACTGCTACGCCACTGAATTCACGCCACTAATTTGCCTTTCAGCAAACTAATTACAATCAATAACACCAATAAATATCACATTATCACTCATTTCCATTTTCCCATGATATGTAGCTTACTGAAACTTCCAGGGTAAACGTGCGACTGTGACCATATTTTCGAGAAACACCGCAAATTAGGCACAAGTCTAACTTATATAACTTATATTACTTTGCAATGACTGTACATGTACGTACTGATGTTCTCTGACATGACGACAGTGATGAAACGTATCCGAGTCGAAAGCGGCCGAACGAACGAATTGTAAAGGTAACACGAAACTCAGACAGAAGAGCGAAGCAGAAGGAGCTTCTTGATGGTCTCGTAATGTTCGCGCCAGACCTGACGAACACGAACGCTGGACCACGCGGCCGGCAGATACTCGCGATGCTGTAGACCAACACACAGTAGAATTTCCTAAACGCTCCGCTGCTACTGCTGCTGCTGCTAAGGCGGGGGCGGCGGCACAATCGCTTGCAGATGTTTCGAGGATCGTGACGTCAAATGTCGTCAGTTGGAGCGTGTGTTGGTTCCAGTCCGGCAGGGCAAGTTGGGGTCGGTTGGGCGAAGTTAGGCGCCATCACCACCACCACCCCGCTCCGCAATACTCGCTTCCCGCAGCCGGCGATAGTTTCTCGGCTGGAAAACGCTTCGGCTGCGCGCCGCCGCGGCCGGCTCGGCACAGCTGGGCAGAACCGAGGAGGAGGTCGAGTGGCAGCCGGCAGCCACGGGAGCGCGGCACTCAGCGGGTCTGTCCAGGCCGGACGTCGACAGCCGCTCGTGTACAAGCGCCAGCGCCAGCTTCAGCAGCTGCTCGCAGGCCGGCCCGCCGCGCCACTGACGTCCAAATTACAGCGTATCGTCGTCGCCGCAGCACTGTTGGTTAATTAATTGACGCTCGGCGTGGACGGGAAAGATCGGCACACAGACAGACAGATTGCTTACAGTAGATCCGCTTGTCGTCAAACTGATTCGCCTCTCTGCTTTACTCAGTCTGCGATTCTTGAACGTTCGGTTTTTACCGCGCTGCATGTAATGCAGACGCGGTATAGCGATGAGAATTCTGTCCGTCTGTCCGTCTGTCCGTCTGTCTGTCCGTCCGTCCGTCTGTCACACGCGTGTATTGTGACAAAACGGTAGAAAGATCTGTCCAGATTATATACCATACGAAAGAACATTTAGCCTAGTTTTCTGAGAAGAAGAATGGTTGGTGGGAGGCGACCCCTTCTACCTGAAATTTTGGGTCAACCGACCCCCGTTGGAACGAAATCGCCG
>Ga0049105_1000975_pt1 | contig 11632 bp, 7 predicted proteins | sample WorMetvaBAHAMAS1_FD_61260 | JGI IMG/M metagenome (GOLD analysis project Ga0049105, IMG submission 61260) | Worm MetaG Olavius vacuus BAHAMAS.1 | ecosystem: Host-associated > Annelida > Digestive system > Unclassified | place: Germany: Marburg | collected 2013-04-09 | reverse complement strand
AAATAATGTGAGGAATTTTGATGTCAAAAATTATTAAAATCGGACAACTCATCCTCAACTTATAGCCAATAATATGAGTGGATGTTTTTTTTGAAACACGGTGTACATTGATTGACATTGATATACAATATTGAAAGCTGACAGTAGCCAGATTAGTCTTACATATGACATCAAAAAGAAGGCTAAAGTGAGGAAAAAAACTAAAAATGAAGCCAATCGACACAACTAATTCATGAAACAGTCACACAGAGTCCGTAAAATCACTCCAGTGGGTAAGGAAAAGTCAGTACTGGAAGGAATTGGCGGAGCAGGAGATTTTTAAGAAAGAGTGATGGAGTCGTGGAAGATGAGAGTGGTGATGATGAAGGCACTAAACGGCGTGTGTGAAAAGAGGTGACATTAAAGAAGACTGGATCTTGAGAAACTCTCATAATGTGTTAATATTCGTCAAAAGCTTCATATATTTTATAGTCAACTCGAAAATGTGGCAATTACCATGCAATAATTCTGCAACCTTCGCGGACCCATAACGCACCAACATAGCATTTAAACGCATCGAACAACCCGTGGTAGAGTTATTGCGTATTTTGATTAGGTTCAATTTTAACGCCGACCGGAATCTTGGATTTGAGCGTAAGTGGATTTTCACAATTCATTCGGGTCTCAGACTTCGAGAACCCATAGTGCATCACAGTGCAGCTATTTCGCCTCTAAAAATGGGATTACAAAAAGTGTAGCCCCATTTTCTTAGAGATGGGGGACTGAACTATATCAAATTTCGAGGTGATATAGAACAAACATCTGCGCTGCCACGAGTTCGTTTCAGATTTCAATACATTGCTGCATTTCTATAGACGAGCGACTCCAAAAGGAATAAGGCGGAAAATTTAGGCCAAATTTTAGGCTTTTCACCCCGTAAAAATTAGGGGAGAGGTGGACATAGTTTTGAGTCAATATTTCTAGCTCATCCTAGAACTCGATCTCTTATATGCTTTTGGTGCGGGGCCGCTGCGCGAGACGAGAGATTCAACATAGATGGCTCATGACCTGCAGCAGCACCGCCAAGCCTCAACTTGGTATAGAAGCGAACTTAGAACAGTCTCAAGTGACGCCAACTCGTGAAGTGCGAAATTTGACCTAAATGTGGCACTTGACGCGCTGTGGTTTCGAAATAGGCAGTATGTCTAACATCTGAAACGCAGATTGGGAGCGCGCGCAGATGATTGGCTTACCTCATCTCCCAATTTGCTATAGGTCGATCACTCACGCTGAGAGTCTAGGGGCTACAAAAATTCCCCTGAAAAACTGGGCCTGGAAAAGTGGTAGAATCATTAATAACTCTACAGCGCATTGCCCGATCGTGTTTAAATCTGATATGCTGTTGGGTTATGGGCCACGGAGACCTCAGAGTTGTAAAAAAACTACTTCCGGTCAAACCAAAATGTCGGACCGCATCCAAATTAGACACATTTATATTTAAATCGAAATAATTCCGCCGCGGATCTTTCGATTTAGCGAATATTTGGTAAAGTGTTTGATCACGTGACAGCCGATACCTATTAAAAGGTTCTGGGTCAAATGATCAAAGGTCAAGGTCACAGCGCCACGTAACGTATCAGCAGTTGTCACTCAATCAGTTAAGCAATATATCATGTATCAAAAACAGGTAGCAGCGGCTATTTTAAGCCGATGTGCATGAAAATGACTCGGAATCAGGCTTACAATTACAGTACAGCATGTGTGTTGTTGGCAGACGTAACGATGCTGCTGGCTTTGAGCGTCTATCAAATCATCATCAATGAGAAACTACCAAGCACTTCCGATGCTATTCCCCTACTTGGCAAGTCTGATCATTGATACAATACAAAGCTAATAGTATAGCCACAATGCTGCATATATACATCAAAATGTCCAGTATTTTATCTTGAACAAGATCGTGTCTTAAATTTTATCGCACGCACATAAGTACTCTTTGCACTTTTGCACTAATCTAGTAAAACAATGCTTCACTACAGGGTCAGTATAATAAAGTAACTTCTTGCGACTTTTGTAATATTTCAGCACTGCATGCAAATTTCGGTAGGAAATTTTACACAGCTGTTAAACAACATAATATACACTTTAACACCAAGCTTTGTCTAAGGAAAGCTTGCAAGGACATGTCTGAAAATGACAAAACTATGCTGTTTTAACCAAGACAAATCCCCACTTTTCAGCGTTCCAAGCGCTGTCTTCCCCGGTAGTCTGTTGGTGGCTCTGAAAAGAGACCGTTTGTTGGTGATAAGCTGAGGCTGCATACTTCCAGATGGACAGAGTTTCTGCAGATGCCCGGCGTGGCCAGTGTTGGCCAAGAGTCGCAAGGGGTTACTTGTGAATATAACAATCATTGTTCACCTCTCACGGCCACTTAAGCCCCTCCTCTCAATTACTGAATTTCATCGAAGCGAAATGATCCACACATAATAACGTTCAGAACTTTATCAGGTGTCAAAGGGGTGTTTTAATTTTACCGCAGTTTCACGTGTCACCTGTGTACCCACGTACCGGAGTTATTAGCGTAAGAAGAAAAATTCCCGCCGAGTAGTTCAGGTCTTAATTCCGTTAATTTCTTACTGTAGGGAGCTTTGCGACAAAGACTATATCGTCAAGAGATTTTGGACGTTGATCATCTGAAGCTTGATCCGTTACACTGCAGGGCCCGACAAGTCAAAACAAAAAGGGGCGATAGACCCAGCAAATACGCAGCAATGGTGCTGAGAGCATTTGACACATATGTTGAATTCGTGTCGACCTACTGATGCTCATAAAAAAGCGGTAAATTGGTCTAATATTATTAAAAGAAGACCAGATCAGCCAAAACCAGACTGCAGGCACATTCAAGAAAGACTTACGAAGATTGAGATTCATCTGAAAAGAGGCAGAGGCATCGGCCGTCGACAGACAGGAGTAACGTGGGACGATTATGGTCCAACGCGTTTCAAGGTCAAGTTCAAGGACAAGATTGACATACCATTTGCATTGTCTTATTTTGAGACTGAGCACATTTTCTTGCTACCAATATGTAAGACAAAGTTGATTTGTTCTCTTGCAGGAATATACTTTACCTTCGTCATGTTCCTGTGCGCTTCATCACTGGTTTCATCGGTCATTGTAATATACATGCACAACCGGTCATCTGCTAAGCATTCTTTGGCCATGCCGACGTGGGTAAGTCTGTTACTGTCAGATATTACAGGCTTCATTATTACGTAGATGCGGCACGATGTTCCAGGATATATTGAAACTTGGGTTTTTTATTTTCTCGCGGATGAAATATCACAACGAAGGTAAGCCAGGAACTGTTGCGGTTGTAGGATACAGTTGACTTACGACTGGTCGGCTGCAAATTTGTCAAAGGTCAACGTTACGCTAATCGATAAAATTTTTCCGCTGAAATTGTCATCGCGGATATTGCGCGGATATTGTCCATACTTGCTATGATTTTACTACAACGCATTCACATGGACGGGCGTAGCCCATGTCACAGTCGATGTTGTTGCGTGTCACATAATGCGACTTCGACCAAATGCCTATTTAGGCCGCCCGACGCAATGTCGAATGGGCTTCTCTGGTGCTGTAGTTGAGAAACGAAACAACGTATCTAAAATATACCGAAAACCCACATTGGGAGCGAAGTGATCCATACATAATAACGTTCAGAACTTTATCAGGTGTAAAAGTGGTGTTTTTAATTTTACCGCAGTTTCACGTGTCACCTGTGTACCCACGTACCGGAGTTAGTGTAAGAAGAAAACTTCCCGCCGAGTAGTTCAGGTCTTAATTCCGTTAATTTCTTACTTTATGGAGCTTAGCGACAAAAACTGTATCGTCAAGAGATTCGTATCTAAAATATACTGAAAACCCACATTGGGAGCGCAAACGATTGGCCTGTCCTCTTTCCAAATTTGATGTAGACCTAGGTCACTCCCCCAACTCTGAAATGTGAATTGTCAAAATTCCTTTCTGGTAATATCCAAGATGGCAAACGGCCCCCAGTCTTTGAGTCGCTATAACTCAGCCGCAAATTCTTCGACCTCGCATAAATTTGGTACACACCCCATAACGGGCCGCGAGAATGTGCTGTACAGTGTCCCTGTCCGCGAAGCGGCCGAGCACCAGTAGTATATCAGAAGTAAGGTCCTAGGCTGAACTTGAAACCTCGACTCACACATTTCGAGACAAATTAATATTTTAAATTTCCCAAGGTAGTGTGGGACCAGTGTTCGGGTGAAGTTGGAAATATTACATGGGTTTTGTTGACAATTTAATACTCTTCCTGACGTCTGGCAAAGTTATCACCGATTATGTAATATCCGGTTTTTTTATGGACCACAGTGTATATTACATGATATTTTGTCTAGGTTTTTCTAGGACGCAGTAACGATAGACAAATAAAATGTCTGTTTATGTGTTTGGCGTACGAATAGTTGAGAAGACTACTATCTAAGAGATTGGAGTCTGTTGCCTGTACGAAGATGACTCTATCAAGAGATGGCGGAGAGAAAAGCAAGCCAGAAACAGACGCTGCAGCAGAGTTAGGTTCAGATGGCGTGGATGTGTGGCATGAAGTCAGTCATCGTAAGCCGAGAATGTCATCCTCATCACCGCCATCATCGGCTGCGGCATCAGCGTCAACGGCAGACGGCACCAGTTCAGTGGAACAACTGCTTGGCTCAATTCGTGACCTGCTCGAGAACAGACTGCGTGGCGACGCTAGACGGCGTCTTCAGAACGACAGCGATCAACAACTGATGAACGAATGGGTAATCGCAGCAGCTGTGCTCGACCGCATCTGTTTCATCAGTCTGTTCTTCTTACTTCTCGCAGGAACTACCGCGTTTCTGATCCTTCTTCTCGTGTCTCCGTGACTTCGGACGTTGACCGATCCACCTATGAAACCCAAGGGCTCATTTACAACAGTCAGCAATTACCAAAGCGTACAAACGACGAGAAAAGGGGAAGATAGCATCCGCTGTACGCTATCCAAGCTGCATTCTGGTTGTCAGCACCAACTGTCTAGACGGTTAAATGATGAAAATCTGCCATATTTCTATTTCCGGTCTATTTGACCTAATTACTTTGGACATATCACATGCTGCGCTAGGCACTGGAATAATTTTTACCAAGTTTGAAGTCGGTGAACCTGTCCGTGTTTGACTTATAACATTTCACTGCTGATACGTTACGTCAGGCTGTGACCTTGACCGTTGACCCTTGGACATTGGCGCGGCTGTCAGAGAGCTTAGTGGTCTTTAAATGCCGGGGCTTAAAACAATACTTTTACTGTGATTTAACAGCGATGTCGTACTAGCTTAGTGATGATCACGCGTCTCTAAGTCTATTGGTAGAATTACGACGATATGAAAGTTTTATTGCATTAAATTGTATGTTGTTGTGATCCGTTATTATCTTTCGTTCATCGCAGTTGGTCTTCAAACTGAGAGAAGTTGTGAAATTAATTTCAGGGGCCTATTAGTGAAACCTGAAATTCCAATTCCAAGTCAAAGTCAAAGACTTACTTTAACTTCTAAGTCCAATTCTAAGTTAAAATGTAAATAATGTTTAGACAATATTAGTATAATGCAATATTAATAGTACTGTTAAACGTTAACATTAAAGACAGCTATGGAGTGTCAGGCTTATTAGTGTTCGGCTTAAGGCTTCGTTCTAACGAATTAAGTTTTAATGGAATCCGCCTATTACTAGCGTCGTCGTGCAATAAAAAACGGCAGGAATGATCTTAAACATTTTAACAGTTAGGCCTATTAGTCTTACTTAATTAAATTATTAAATTATTATCATTTAATTTATTATTACATTATTACTTGGTTGAATTACTTATATTAAATACAACTTTATAGCTACATGCATACTTGTTTGAAAGTTATCGGCTTGGTGTAACCATGCAATTCAACGTCATGTTGATGTGTCGTAGACAACAAAATAGTTCACAAAATGTTTGAAGGCAGCTTGGCGGCGGCTGTGACTGCTATTTGATACTAGGATTATCGACGTTTGAGCATCTGTGCAGTTAGTCATGTAAGTAAGTAAGTAAGTAAGTAAGTAAGTAGCTTTATTGAACATATATATCAGACGTATATACGCAATGTGAAATGAGACCTCGGCGTTCCTGCTTGACTTACTTTTATTTTGTCAAGCGAATAAATTCATTCAGTCATTCATTCAAGTGTAGAGCAGTGTTAGCATAAACACACTAAACCGGAGAAATCATAACAAAGAAAGTCACTCACTCACTCAGTCAGACAATCAATCAATCATTTAATAAATAAATCTCATAACCTGAGCTACAATGCGTCTGAAAAAAATAAACTTTTAAAAACAACACGCTAATGTTAATCATAAATCAGTACAAAAAGAGAAAGAGGGAATATGGGGAAAGGAAAAGAGGGAAAGTCAGCCAGGTCATACTGCAGGAACTACATACGTAGGTACATGACAGGTATACGATTGCATGTCGATGTCGCGTCACACGCTGTAACACTGAAATGTTCGACGTGCCCATTCACTGAGTATTCGTGATCTACTGTCGGCAGCTTCGGCGTTTCAAGGCGAACAGAGTGACATACTCATCACTCTCTTCGCCTGGAAACGCCTTGCCTGACAGACGGTGAACGCGACTCCTTTACACGCGTTCGTGTCTTGTCTTCTAATTAAGACACGAAATGCGTGCAAGAATAGAGATAATTAGACAATTAGTTGGTTAGTTATGGACAGTCCACGGTTGTACATGTGTTGGATTTATCCGTGGGTTGAAATGGATTGAATTTTGTTGGATATTTCGTGGGTTGGGTTATTAGGTAAATGCGGTGATTATGTTACACTAGCTCGTCGATAAAAATATCTCACAAAAATTTATTGAAGCACACTGGCTAACTGCCATTATAGTTTACGTACCGGTATTTTCCGTTTGTTATTAGTACAGCTATTAATTTACATCAACCGTTAATTATAGACAGGCTGTAAATTTTTCGTAATCAATCCTGGTGAATTTTATTCCGATTTTTTTACTTTGCGCGAACAAAAAAATGAAAACGTTAAAAGTGTATGTCCTTTGTGATAGATCCGTGTTAATAGAACAACGGGTTTGGTTAAGTATATGAAAAATGGCCAACGTACGTCTAGTTACGGAACAGTCCACAAAACACATATCCATTAGGTAGCTCACAGAAGGCGCGGATAGAGTGTAGGATGTTGTTATACAATGTATGGGAGACTGAGTACCATAAGCGATAATACAACAAGAATGCCAATGCCTTCTAATCTAAGGCATGACCATCCGCGAATGAGCACCTTGATCCGATAGCCTAACATTCACATGCGAACTTCACAAGTATTCCCTGGAGATATACGGGATGTACCAAAATGAACTTCTTACGTCAAGGCTGTCGAAAGTTTTCGTATTACAGCTTGCGAAAGCATGCATTTAGTTAGGCGTGGTCATTTCCGGTCACGTGACAAAGATGGCGGTCACAGCATTTCATCAGTCATACCCGAAAATACCATGCTACACGCAAAGTTTATGGCTCTATCTGTTATAAAACCAGAGTTATCAGCGTTATCCTGTGACCCTGACCTTGACCCGATAACCTTCATACACGAACTTGACCCATACTCCCGGGAGATACACCGGATGTGCAAATATGAACTTCGTATACGTCAAGGCTTTGGAAAGTTATCGTCTGACAGATATACATGTATGTATACATATATACAGACAGACAGACAGAATCGACCGAAATTATGAACCACGCCGCTTCGCGGGTGGTCAATAATATAATAATATGTAATATGTCAATAATATGTAAAAAAGTTATAATTTAGATAGTGAACGTTATATGGCGGAAGCCTGTGCTTACTTATGCCGTCAGTGTTGTTTCATTGACGGCTTCGGTGAATTCGGTGAATACCGCCCCTAGTTTGCGCCATTATTAATGTAAATCCACCACTATTAGTTCAAGTCAGTGACCACGTAGTTTGCTTATGAATACCACTCAGAGTCTTTCTATAAACTCAGTGACGTTTCATCGAGTTGTATTTTATTGAAGTGCATTACTTCATGCGCTGCACGAACAGTTTGTTTTTCCTGACGTGCGTATTTGCTGTTTCGTAGTGTTGAGGGGCTATGCGAAGTTCGTTCATGAATGTTTATTGGCCCCTACGCATCTCTTCTCCATAGACTGCTCACGCAGCCATGCACCAGAACAGCTGATTTTAACAGCATCGTGATGAGCCTATACATGTATATTATCGACCGTGTCTGTATAGCTGCAGAGAGATTCTGTCAGTGGTGATTTGTGTGTTGCTGCAGGTTTGTTGTTGTTACGTTTTAGAAGACTAGGCAAATTTACTTTTATGATGCTGTATGTCAAACTCAGTGGATTATTATTTCTACAGTCAGCTGCAATGGGCACTAAATTAGTTTGTATAGTGAATATAATATTCGGATTGTTAGCATCGGTGAAATGATTTTTTTACGAAGTCATGTGGTTATAAAAAGTGGTGGGCCTAGTCAGTCTATATATGTGAGTGTAACTTATAGCTAATTTTAACTGTTACGTCTTGAATATTACACATAGTCATATAAAAAACTGCCAGAAACACCTTAAATGTGTGCGTATACTACTTGACAAAAATAGAAAAAAGTAAAAAAGCTAAATTTTGGCTGTGGTCTAAAAGAATGTGAGAGTGCTGAAATATTTATCTGTCAAATTTTGGCCGATTACAATAATTTTGTCACTGTCGCGACCGGAAACGTAATCGTCGCAAAGCACATAACCTGCAAGTAAAGAAATTTACTCTAAGAAATACTTACTTTTATTGAAACTGTTATGTCAAATTGCCGTTAATAAGTTGTACGAAAGTTGAGTTTTTACCGCGCTGCATCGTAGCCTGGTAGCGGTGAGCGAAATGTCTGTCTGTCCGTCCGTCCGTCTGTCTGTCTGTCTGTCTGTCAAACGCGTGAATTGTGACACAAGTAAAAAAACTTATACCCATATTCTTATACCACAAGCGAGATCGATGCATCTAGTTTTGTGACACGAAGAATTATTGGTGGGGGATGTCCCCTTCTAACTGAAATTTTGGACCGAAGTGACTCCCTTCCTTCAAACGGCGATTTTCGATCTATATTCGGTTGTAGCGACTCAGCCGTAACACCCAGCGAAAATAAGTTCAATTATGACTACTAGAACGTCCATTAAGAGCTTTTCAACGAGCCTAAGAAGAATAGCGTACGTTGCCCATAAGCCCCCAAAGAGGACTCAGATCTCTTGATCGCCTCTTGATCGCATGTCCGACGCTCTACCGATAGCGCCAGCATGCCGCCGAGGGACTCGAAAAATTATCCTGAACAAAACAGCACGAAACCACATAATTCGGCTTTTGGAATAAAGTCACGTATGATACGGATATTCAATTCTCGAGGACCTGTACTCTGTTCCCTAAAATAGTACGTTATTCAGTTGCCGACGGGTAGCCAATCCATACGTTTGGCAGCAACGTCAACATTACGTCATTTTCGGTATGAATTTACCAGTAAACACTACTGTATTAAGTGTATCGTTTCTACTTTGATGCATTTTCTGCATTTTACTGGTGTCAACGTATGTTACGTATGCTAAAATAGAATACGTTAGAATACGCACGTATTCTTTTAGAAAATATAATGCATATGATATACGTATGCTCGAACTTTGTTTCTGACAAAAATGGATCAAATTGTGTCCAGGATCGCACAATTAAAAAGAATTTTTTCGTGCATGCCTAATGTGAGACGAAGTATAAATGTGTGTAAGCTTATGCAGACGATTTCATTTTATGTGATATTACGTAAAGGAATGACCGAGGAAAGCTCAACCGCCTCGCACCTGTCTGTCGCCATGACAACAGAAGAAGCTGACAAGACGCAAACTAAAGGTGAAAGTAGCATGACGTCATCATCTTTAATCGGCGAGCAGTTCTATTGGAGGTGCGCTGTAATATTCATCGGAGTTGTGGGAATTGCAGGGAACGCGCTTATCCTCTACGCCCTGGTGGCCTCGAAACAGCACAAGAGGCACATGCTGATTGTCAATCAGAATGCTCTTGATCTGTTTAGTAGCATCTTTCTGGTCGTTACGTACGTGGTGGAGATTTTCGACATCCCACAGACTGGAGCGCTCGGCTATTGGCTGTGCTTTGCGTTCGTCAGTGGAAACATCATCTGGTGGGGAACAAACGGCTCCATGGTCAACCTCGCCATCATCACCATTGATCGCTATCTGAAGGTGGTCCATCCTATCCGGAGTAGGAAATGGCTGCGTCCTTGGGTGATATACTCGGCAATGGCTTTCGCCTGGTTCGTGGGCATTGTGTACAACTCGGTACTCGTGTTCTGTTCGACGGCAGTGATAGACGGCGTATGCTACAGTTATTCGTTTTTTGAAAGCTATGCAGCTGAAATGGTCACTGTTGTCTTCTCTGTCTCGTTCTTCTACTTCGTAATACTCGCCCTCTTCATCTTCTGCTACTGGCGTATTCTTGTTGCCATTCGTCGTCAGGCAAGCGTCATGGCCAACCACAGTACTTCTGGATCAAGCGCCGCTCAGACCCATCAGACCCAGTCACATCAGATTCAAACGAACGTCGTCAAGACAATGATCCTTGTCAGCGCATTCTACGCCATTGCCTGGCTGCCTAACAATGTCTTGTATCTCATTTCATCTACAAAGTTGGTTCCAGCCCTGATGTACTTCGAAAGTGGCTATCATCTGACATCCTTCATTGCTTTTTTCTACACCAGTGCCAACCCGTTTATTTATGCCACTAAGTTTAACCCTGTCAGGCAGATTCTGAGAAAAATGATTCCATGTAAGAAGAAACCCGTTCAACCAGGGACCACCGGTACTTGAAATCGTACTGATTTGTGCACATTTGTGTCTTTTGCACATTGCACTTTGCACTTTGCACTAAATTGGTTTTCTGTTATTGTTTTGTTACAATGGGTGGCCAGCTATGATGGGCCTTGTGCCATTCTGGCAGCCCTCCACTTTGTGTTGTTGCTCACAGTTTCCATAGCTGTATCGTTGTATTGTGGAGAATAAATCTTCTCTCTCTCTCGTAGCAGTGAGAGATGCGCAGATTAGCAAAGCAAAGTGTAGAAGTATGACGAAACAATATTTAAACTTTAAGGTAGAAATTGAATTTTCTTCATTAGCGTCGTCGTTTTGTGGATGTAGTTTCAGTTGCATACAACAGACACTTAGCATTCTACGCCTCTGCCATAACAGACGGCGTATATGCTATACGTTACGGTCTCTGAGAGCAACTGGCTAAGATGGAGACCACCATCTTGTACAATGTTATTGTTGTAACTTCACTTTAAGCTACTGCCACACTCGAATGCATTGCGCGCGCAATGACTGCGCCAAATACGGCGCCAAAAATGACCGTGTCATGAGCGTGCAAGGCATCCGAGTGTGGAAGTAGCTTTATTCGCCGTCTTTCGTATTTGCTGTGGGCGTGTTCAATGCTTACTCCAAAACAAACAGTCTTTGGCAATGCTTATTACGTCACATGTCTCTCCACACCAGTG
>Ga0049105_1000974_pt1 | contig 11634 bp, 5 predicted proteins | sample WorMetvaBAHAMAS1_FD_61260 | JGI IMG/M metagenome (GOLD analysis project Ga0049105, IMG submission 61260) | Worm MetaG Olavius vacuus BAHAMAS.1 | ecosystem: Host-associated > Annelida > Digestive system > Unclassified | place: Germany: Marburg | collected 2013-04-09 | reverse complement strand
TTAACGTGGCGTTAAGCGAAAACGCTTCAAGGACACGGTACACAATTAAGATAAAACTAAAGCTAGGGAAATGAGTTCTGGAACAGAAAAGTTTTCAGTTGTCTTTTGAAAGACGGGAGTAGGACACCCCCTTCCTCAACATTCCCAATTTCCCCTGCCGCACATTTCCCGGGCTGCGAATACTTAAACGTGAAAAATCTCACTAACCCTAACCCTAATCTTAACCCTAACCCTAACCTACCCTAAATTGAGGCCATGAGACAGTTTTTTTGCGTTTAAGAGTCATAGCGGGGGGGAGTTGTCCGAGGGGAAACGTTTGGGAGAAATGTCCGAATGCCGAATCGCTGTAGGCATAGTTTTTTTCTGTAAAATTAGACAGAGATTACGAAATTTTACTCGATAATATTAGCAGTAAAATACTGTAGTTAAATATCTGTGATGTGCAGTAGAAGCTTGACGTAAACAGCAGCAACATATCTCACAAAATTTAGTGTCAACACGCTGAGTTGGAGTGGTACGTGGGAGGGACTAACAAATCTCATACTAGCTGGTCTTGTGTCTTCCCCAGTGTCCAATGCCTGTAGCTCTCCGAATAACGAAGCCTTTCATAGTGATAAATGTCATCTGATGGCTGTCCATCAACCTAGAACAGTTACCACTCTATGATCTCCCACAGTTTTCTTGTCCTGGAAGCGCTACTGAGGGCTCACCATGGCATCTAATCAGCTCTGTACGGCTTATCCAGTTATCCGATTTTCTCCAACCTGGTGGGACATACCAAACAACGGTGCCTCACGAGTAATAATAATAGGTCGTAATAATGACAATAAGCAGACAGTTCAACGACGCACAATTAACAATGAAAATCGTCACAAAGGCGCCCGTGGACACCGGAATATCCAAGCCTGTTTGTGCGTTTAAAAGAGATATACTAATAGAACAAACTAGCGGATGTGATGTACCGTGTACGTGGTTGCAGAACGAGAACTGGTCACATGTTGGCACTGTCGTTTGCTGTTGCCGTCGTTCTTATGTGCAAAGGACATTTAGAGGACAAATACCGCGGTACGTGTCACTTCTGATGTCATCTAGCAACAACATACTAACTGAAATACATCTTCACGTTTATTTCTTCTCTTGCTACTTGATACCGTCGGGGAAAATGACGAATTCTTTATAATCCACTTCTACTGGTGGCATACAGATGTAATGATTAGCGCGTCGGTCTTGTGATCTCTCCAGTTCACCTCCTCACCTAACGACTCCGGGCAAGTCGTTCACACACACATGCACACACGTGTCTTTGTGACCAAGCAGCGTATCGTGGTATTATTTCTCTCATTGTCTGTTGTTACTAGCGGCGGATATAGGAAGTTGTGAGAAGGGGTCAACCAGACGTGGCTGCCTTCCCCCCGTTCTTTCCTTTCTTTAATAATAATAATAGTAAAGCGTTAATTTCTTAGGCGCCGTAACATGGAGTCCAATTCAATGACGCCCGAGCTCGAGATGAATGGAAAAGAAAAAGAAAGGGTCCTTCAGAAGAAGTGAGCTTTCTATTTGTTCTTGAAGTTCTGAAGAGTGTCAGATGACTGGATTGTTGCTGGTAGTCTGTTGCGTGACGCTGGCAAATGCACGATCACCAAAGTTCTTTTGTTTCCCCTCTTTTGTCCTTTCCCTCTTTTCCTTTCTCTTTCCATCGCTAGAGGGTCTGGGCAGCGCTGTAAGCTCCCTAGCGGTGTATGCCACAACAACATTTCTGCGATATCTTAAACCGGGAACTAATGAGATGGTCCAAGTGACCACTAGCAGTTGGATGGTCCAACCGGGTACATGAGGCAACTATTATGTCAAGCTTTCAGTGGACCAAAATGTTGTAATTGAAGTGAGTTTGGCTGTAGGGTGGAAGGGGGCATGGCCAACCCGCCCCTACATCCGCCAGTGGCTGTTATTGCGAATAAACGTGAGTTTCTTGCACACAGCTGTATTTCGATTGGTCGCCGATGCGAACGGTCTTGTCGGCGAACATCAGCTTCAGCGGCTGCTGCATCAGTGCATTCAGATACCGCGCCAACTCGGCGAGATCGCCGCATTCGGCGGCAGCAACGTAGAACCGAGCGTCCGCAGCTGTTTCGAAAAGGTATTATTTTAGTTTAAAAATAGCATTTCTACGTGCTTTGGCTGTAGTCTTCTTGCTTGATTGTTCAGATATTCTATCACGTTTTGTTTGTTTTTCTGCTATATCTGTTTATTAGAAAGACTCGATATGCAACGTGGTGGAATCCAGTCGCCACTTCCAGCCGTTCCATTGCACGTAATGGCGATGGAGTAATGGACAGATTGTTCACACATATACACGCACACACTTGTTCCTCTGTCACCAGGCAGTGTAATTCGGTACTGGTCTAATGGCGGTGATGCGCTGTATTACTGGAAAGATGATAGGCTGCAGTGATATACCCAACTACGGCTTAGTGGCATTATACCCTAAGACAGAGAGAGAGATGAGCACATTGCCTATATAAGGAAGAGTGCGGTACACTTAGCAACAGATTCAAGGGAGTCACGCACAGTACACCGAATGGATTTCATTTCTTATCATCTCAGAGGCTGATACCTACAGGGTGCGCATAAAAAGTAGCCCCCTGGACAGCTGTTACTTGCTTGATATATTAGTACGATTGTGATTCGAGAAGTACTTGATAATGTTTCTGATATGGCTAAACTGTGGTTATTTATTGTAAGCTATTCCACTAAAACAGAAATGGCTCGATCTCCATGTTCTTTTGTTTTAGTTTACATAATAAATTCTTTTAAACCAAAAATTATGTCAGCCCGCAAGCAGCTGATGTTACTGACTGTAAAACGTGGCGTTTAACCAGTGTGAGAATTGTGAAAAAATAACTGGGGGGTTAGCAAATATGGGTCGAGGCGCAGAGAAGGGTGGGGCTTGGGGAGGGGTGTCCTCCTCCCCAATAGGGGTTGGGCCTGGGGAGGGGACTGTAGCCCCTCCCCAGAAAATTTTTTAACTTTCTGGCTCAAAATAGTGCATTTTGGCGTTTATTCTGACAAGAATAGCCAGTTCAGCATAGTTCACGTTAACAGTAAATATTACTAGTATCAACTAAGTGCCAAGTTGGCCCAAAACTACCAAGTAACAGCACTAGTGGCAGGCCTATCAGTGTGGAAGCTTTCATGCGCGATCTGAAGCTGCTGTTTGTATACAATGAGTGAAAGTGAACTGAAGTCTGTAAAGTACACTATCCGATACATTTATTTACATTTGTCATTGTTGGGGGGGGGGGTTATGCCCGAACCCTGGGGTACTTCAAGCAGCATTAACTGGGGGTTGATAATATAACTGGGGGAGGGGGTTCAACCCCCCCAACCTCCCCCGACAATTCTCACCCTGCGTTTAACTCTGTCCACTACAGGCGGGCAACAGAAGCGAGATCGAAGCGACTCATTTTGTGGACTGGATGAAGCTGGAGCCGCAGTCGATGGTCTGGTTACCTGTGATGCATCGGTTTGCTGCCGCCGAAACAGCCAGGCATCAGGCTAAATGCAGCGTCTGCAAGCAGCTGCCTATCACCGGCTTTAGGTATTTCGCTAACAAACTACACGTGCCCGGTAATTCACCTGTGCACCTGCAAACGCGCAGGTGACTAAAATAGGTCAAAAAGAGCATTGTGCGAGCAAGCAAAACACAAAGCCAAATGGCTGCTTATGATGCAGTGTGCAGTCGACACTCACCAGTATTGAATCCAAAGAACTGATGATCATGATGATGACGAATATGTTATTCTTAACAGAATTTTTTAATCTCTAGTGGTAGCATTTTGCTAGTTTTGTTTTTAGCGGCATTGGTTTCGAGAAACGCCTGTACATACTTCAGGAAGTTCAGGTGGCAAAGAAAGGTTTCTTTATAATCGATTGGTACCAAAAATGGTGACCTTGAATGACCTTGATCGGCGTAATGGCCGTTATCTTGCGTTATTCCGCATTTCAGCCGAATTCGGTAGCTTTGGGAATCACGTCAAAGTGGTTGAAGTTAGACCAGTACTGTGTCCAACAGCAATGTAGCCCAGACAATCTAAGCTTATATTTCGGCAGTATATAAGTTATAGTGATATTCTCGGAGGTTACCGAGAAAGACTGCGCTAAATAGAAAGCTGAAATTCGACTTATGCAACATTGCGCGGCCATCTCAGCAACAGTTGAGCTCTTGTTATAATTCGCAAAACATATACTAATGGACCAAACCTAGGAGCTTGTTGTTATGGCATCTGCATTAGATATAGCTTACTGCTTTCTTTAGCATGAATGGTGAAGCTGCAGCTTAATGCTACAGTGATTACAACGTTTGTCACGTGTGCTTTGTTAGGTATCGGTGTCTCAAATGTTTCAGTTTTGACATGTGTCAGAACTGCTTTTTCTCCGGCCGCCGGTCCAAGAGCCACAAGCTCACGCACCCGATGCAGGAGTACTGCACAGCTGTAAGTCATCTTCTGGTTCATGGCACTATGCAAATATTATTATTATTATTGTCGGCAAAACAGGTATTGTTTATAGCGGTGTGTCTGTGTGTGGGTCTGTTTGTCCGTACAGAAAGCTATTGATCTGAAATTGATGCGACTGTTTGTTTCACATCGTTGTGGACAACAAATTAAAACGTTCTCTGTTGCTTTCTGTGTGCGAATAACGCTCGGCTCATCATGTTCAGATACACATTTAAACATGGTGGGAAGCGGAAGAGATACAAGAACATGCTGAAGCTCAATCTGAAGGCGTGCAGCGTCGATCCGAAGGAACTTGAGACATTAGCAGAGGACAGATCATCGTGGCGTGCAATGTGGAAAGCATCGGTGCAACACTTTGAGTCAGAATGAGTCACAGAGCTGAAGAAGCGATCCCTACATAAAGCAGGCGGGAGACCGATAGCTGGCGGCTTTACTTGCGTCAGGTGTGGCCGCATCTGTGCTTCTCGGATTGGTCTTTACTGACACCGCTGAACTCATCCTCGTCCGTGACCTGAGACTCAGTCCATCATCATTGTGCATTATTCAGTTATTAGGCGGGACCCATAGATACATTACGGTTGAGTAAAGTAAAGTAAAGTAAACAGACGAATTTATAGTTTTTTTATACAGCACTTTATTATAAGCCCTTTATCTCTAAAGCGCTCAGATATGAGTGTTTCTTGCACACAGACGACATCTGCAGAGAACGTGCGCGACTTCACCAAGATGTTTAAGAACAAGTTTCGCACGAAACGCTACTTCAAGAAGCATCCTCGTCTTGGTTATCTTCCCGTTCAAAGTGACTTTGACGCTGCAACTATAGACAGGTGCGCCTACCTGTATTACTTACTGGTACTGGTACTTACCGGAATACAACAAGGGATGCAGCAGCAGTCCGGTTCACTTTCAGATGGACAAGATAGAACTCCGAAAATACTGTCAGCAGTTGAAAACACATTTATTTGCAGTTTTGTGTGCATTTGACTTGGCTTTTGTTCTTATACAACTCATGTTATTGCTAGGCACTGCTGAGCTTCAGTTGAGCAGCGCCTTAGCAAATTTATGTGATGATGCTGATGACTGAATGATTAATAGTATGCACAAATGTATATAATGAATCGTAGTACAGATAACAAAGTACTGGTACTTGATGCTATGCACACTTTCTGTCAGACTGACAAAGACAAGTCTCCTTTTACCCTTCTGTTTTGCTGGGGGACACCGGTTAGTTGCCATAGAATCTCCACGGGTGTTTTGTGTTAACTGTGTACTGTTTAGAACTATCTGATACACGATGTTATGTTATGATACACAAGCATCTGCTTGTACTGTTGAGTGCCAGAAGGCACGACTAGATGGACAATGATATAATGTGGATAAAATGAGCAATTGAAAGTTCGCTGATTATAGTATTTTGATGCTGTATAAAAGTCACATGGTTGTTTGTTCATTCAGGCCCGTAACCAGAAATTTACCGCAGGGGGGGGGGGGGTAGCAAATTAGCGACCAATATGCTGGCGACCTTTTTTAGTCATCAGCCTTTTCAACGTCAGTGTCGCTCATTAAAGCTACTAATATGCCATTCCGCCATTAGGAGGCTCCCATAAATACCACTGCTAGTATATTGCAGTCTGCGAAACGTACACCCAGAAAATTTTATGGTTCCTTTTCGGAAGGAGGGGGATTAACCCCAATAACACCTAGTCTATACGGCCCTTACGGGCCTGTGTTCATTTAATTATGCAGTGATTTTGGGAATTATTTTCACTGTTGGTTAGTTTAAGCCGACGTGACGACTTCACCGCGTAAATGTAGTCAAGGTAAGAAATATATTAATCATAAACGTTGATCATTAACGATATTTCTTTCAAAGCACACTTCTTCACGGTTTCGATCAGTAATGTTCTGTAAGGTTGTATTCGCTGTTTAATTCTATCTTTATGTTACTTTGTATAGTCTATTAGTTTTTTTCTTTCATTTCTTTTAAATTAATTCATCAATATATCTGTCCCTTGCAGTTTAGTAGTATTTCGCTCGTCTACTGGTTATGCCAAATAATAAACGTGAGTATAAATTTGTAGCCTAATAACCGGAAGTGGCGGATATAGACAGGTATCAAAGAATGGACGATTGACTAAACGTTATTTCTGCAGTGGTCAAAGTTTATTAAATGTTTTTCAGCATAAAGGCGAGACAATCACAGTCCTGCAATTATGGGATTCTTGAGATTCTGGAAAACCCCTAAATTACGATAGGTCAAATTGCAGTTCATACTCGAAACTTATCTTTCAGAGTATTTAATTGTCTTTTCAACCGTTCATGATGTTAGTTTTTTTTAGTTTTGTACCTGTGTAAATGCACCTACGGACGTTTTAGTTTTAAAAATTCCAGGGGTAATATACCCAGAACCCCTATACGAAAGGTGTGATCCCCTCTCAGGTCCATCTCCAGCTTGTGCTCCGGATCTTGTGACCGCCAATGCCATAACTAGGAGGGTGTTTGGGGTGTCAAATCACCTTCCTCCAAATAAAATGTAAAAATAGTCACGTAGGATTTAATAAGCGGCTGTATGGTATAACATACAATACATTCAGAAACAATTATATTTGCTTCAGTTTTTAGATTTCGTTTAACAGAAACAAGACGACATTTGCAGCTACTTTCGCATGCACATGTTTCCTGGGCTTCAAATACACCAAAAATGCGTTTGCGGTCGGGACTCGGTATATTTAGAGCCCAGTGAACGAGTCTGGTGGCTGAAAATGTATCCCCCTCTCCCCGCTGAGGGGAGCTAACGCGCTCGGCCAAATCCCTCAGCTAGCGGCGAGGAAAAGAGAGAGGAAAAGGGAAGGAAGAGATGGAAAAGGAAATGCAGGAAAGGGACGAAATGGATGGCACAAAAACACTCCCCCCCGCGAAATAAAATTCTAGTTACCGCTTTGGGGGCCTCCACGCGTTCTGCACCTTTTACTAACATAGGCTGCGTACGCATACCTGAATCGCCCACCTCGCCGTCTTTCAATGCGCCATTGATAACCGTCATAATCGACACGTGTTGTCCAGGAGATCGCAGGACGTGATGGTAGCTGCTTATAATGCTCCGGTTACAGCGGCTGCTGCGAAGGCGGCCGCAGTACGCGACAGTCGCTCTTCGACAGCCAGCAGTACTTCGTTAAATGCTGCTAGCAAAAGCGGCCTGCCAGGAACCAGGTGTTGCACCGCCGATGTGTCGACGTTGTTCGCTGGCTTTCTGCTGGTTTATACAATATTAATATGCGCCCGTTAATTCTTCATTGCGTGTCGTCGTAACACGTGCATGCTATTCATATCGTTTTCGTGCAGATATCGACGTTTGTGAAATGTCATGTTTTTTAAACGGTCAAGTCGATATTGTATTCATTCAGTTTTCTTGACGCTGCGATTTGATGGACATGGTGTGTGTTTTCAGATACACGCGGTGTGCACTGTGCACGTAACAGACTGTCTTAACATAGTTCGTGCATTTTTGTCGTCGTTAATTTAACTTAAGCGATCTTTTTTTTTCTTTTTTTAGCCGTGGTATATTTTGTATTTAACGTATTGCATTATTATGCGCGTTTCAGTTGCACATCTTTTTGTTGCAAAATCGAAATTTGCTAAATAAAATTCATCAAGACATTTGACTTGTTTCGACAAATGAGTGAATAAGTAGTGTTGCAATTAAAATTTTAATAGTGGTATTTCTGCGCGGAATTTTATCTGCTGTTCGTAGCTCAACAGCAAACAGGTCGCTTGAAAACGTTGCGTTTAATAAGCACTATAATTTCCTGAGACGTTCTGCACTGGAATAATTGGTGATTATGCGCGTGTGACGATTTTCTTACACTTAACTCTGCACTACGTAACATGTTAACGTGTTAATTAACGTGTTCTTTTCTCACGTGGCATTGTACATGGTCGTTATGTATTATTTGGTGGTTTTGCGCCGACTCCACCGGGGCAAAAGTTGAAGCAAACGTGCCATTTTGTGTGGTGATAGCGGTAATGAAGTCAAGTTGCTAAACTTCCAAACTTTGACTCGACAGTCGCCCAACTTTTTAAATGATTGCTGTTTTTTTTGAAAATCGCAATGTAACTTTAGAGATAAGGAATTGACAATGCTTGCAGAAGAAAATGAAGGGATGATAAAAACGGAGAAAAAAGACAGAAGAAATTGAATGGGGAGGGGAGGAGTTTGCCTCGGTTCCGGAAACACAAAGTCTATGTTTTAACTACTGTTAATTTCCGGCGAAACTTGTATCACATTTGAGTTTGACTGTTGTTGATGTATACATTGAGTCAGATAGGTCCCTACGTTTTGTCATTAAGTGATGCATATTTTCGGTGTTTAGGTCATTTTTCCTAGTTTATTTTCTGTTCTATACAGTTTTATTAATTTTTTTTGTTGACTGGATGTTATGGTCTATTTTATATATCATAACGCCAACGGTTTTTCTTGTTTTACAAGTAAGGCCTACAACCCAGTTCCGAATCCAGTAGAGTCTTCCGGCTGAGACTAAGATAATAAGTTGGTTAATCTTTTGACCGCATTCCATACATGTGCGTTATGAAGTAGCCTATTCTGTTTGTAGAATAGTGCGGTTTCATAACCGAAGACGTAGGCCTAACTAGTTTACAGAGAGTATAAGAGAGAGCCCCTGTAAGAGTCGGGAGCCCAGGAGCCTAGAAGTCGGGAAGGGATAAAGCTATAGTTAAGCTTAGTAGGCTACAATGATTCTAAAAGCAAATATTGACATTGTGATGTCTTAGTGACTGAGATCAACACTTTCTCAACACGGGTGAAAATCAGAGCGTGCTAAAGAAGGTCGACGACAACAGTCTACCGGCATGGCGCCCGCAGGATTTTTTTCCAGGGGTGGGCAAATTAGGGGTCTGGAGACGAAAGTCCCCCAGCGGGGTTTAGGGGTGGAACCCCAAAGCCGACGAAAAATTGTGAAAATGATGCATAAATAATCGGTCTGCTGAGCATTTTACTGTAACTGCTAATGCACAAAACACTTTATAACATTTCCAGGGGGGCAAGTGCCCCACCCCCCTTGCCCATGCCTGCGGGCTCCCATGTCTACCCGGCAGGTGGACACAGTTTTGTAAAATTGTAATGCCGCAATTGAGTGTCACGTGACAGAGGTGTTTTGTATTTCGACTAATAACGTGCAGTGATACTTACGAGTGTGTGATGTTTGTTTTGTGTCAGTCGGTCGCAGTCGTCGTCGGTTTCACACTTCAAGAACTCTGCCACCGCTGAGATGCACATGAGAATTGAAGTCTACGCCAACAGGTGCGCGCGCAGTATCGTTCACGTTTCAAACTCGTCGAATACTACACCGTATAGTAAAAACGCACCAAAAATTTATGGCGATAACTTCGTCAAATCTTAACCAATTTTTAAGATTCTGTCACCACTGGAAAGACTTAAATTTCAAATGAAAAAAAACCAATGGTAAACGAATATTAAAAGTTGGTCAAAGTTTGACGAAGTTACCATCTTCAGTTGATGGTCAAGTTTTTGAGACACGCAGTGCAATGTAGACATGCTCCGATATAAAGTTGGGCACATTTTGAAGTTAACAGTGGGGAGGGGCTGAAAATGCGGGAGTGGAAAATGCAGGAGTAGACAAAGTATGGAAAGCCGTAAGAATAAAATACTCGGTCGACTCGGTTTGGCTGCCGCATGTGCGGACCAACAATTTGAAACACACTCCCACAGTGCAAATCACAGACACTAGGAAACAGTTTAAGCGTAAGCTTAAAAACTGGCTATTAGAGTGTGTATACGGCAGGAGGCACGCATGACAGACGCTGATGATGGAGGGCGCGCAATATAAATGGACTTACTTTCTTACGTTATGCCACGCTAGACATCCGTTGTACACAGTAAAACTAAAGAACAAATTACGAACAACAGTAACCAAAGACTAAAAATCGATATTTACACATTAGCTTTAATAATGTTTAAATCACAAATGCCACATCTAAAAATATATCACTGGACAAAAAAGAAGTCTGCGTCAAATTAAACCAACTAAAATGGGAATAATGTAGGTGAATAGTTTATGTGAGATAAAGGCCTATCAGGAAATTTGTGTTCAGTTCACAGCTGTCTAAATTTATGCTCAGGTTGGCTATCCACAGGACTCGCTCCCGCATTTTTCACCCCTGTGATCTGCTGCCGCATTTTCGACTCCTGCATTTTCCACCCCTGCAATTTTGCACGTATCGCATTTTTCACTTTTGTATTTTCAGTCACCCCGTTAACAACTCCAGGCTCTATTATCACTAATTCGAATAGCTGGTGTTCTATTTTTCCAGGCAGTGAAATTAGCTAGAGGACCGCTTTGAAAACAGAAGTTAATTTGACGTGGCATAATTAATTAATTATGTGTCAGAAAAAACACTTAAATCTTTAAGTATGAACAGGTAGCTGAGACGTGACCGACGTCACGAATACTTCGAAGACGTGGGCGTGTAAGACATATCAACAGGAGTTAACACAGACAAATTCGGCATTTTATGCTTTTTGCTTGGAATTATATATAAACTATTCTGTAGTGTCTGATGACTTTTTGGTCAATATACGTACATAAGCCTACGTGCCATAGTTGCGACGTTTGAATCAGTTATTCGTATTTTGAACTTTTTTATCTTTATTGATGAAGAACGTAAAGTTTAAAGAACTAAATAATTGTATGTACATAGCTGTAACTTGCAAAATGCAATATACTAGCATGCCAACAGTCAAGATCATTGTTAAAGTGCGTTGTAATCTACGTCTCATGGACAAAATCCAAGAAATCAGCTGCAATGACAGTAACATCGAGCGGTCTTCTTTGCCGTAGCTTATCATCATCATCATTATCACTGAAATTTTTAGAGTGGCCTAAGCAGCAACGCCACCACGAGGACCACTATAATGAGCTTAGTATCAGATTCGTATTCTCGTTGCATCGTAGTCCCAGATAGGCCCAGATAACATTGGGCCACGCCTGTTAAAGGAAATCTCACCTGCAATCATTCAGCCACTTTTGTACATCATAAACCTGTCTTTATCTACTGGTGTAGTACCTGATAAATTAAAACT
>Ga0049105_1000973_pt1 | contig 11640 bp, 10 predicted proteins | sample WorMetvaBAHAMAS1_FD_61260 | JGI IMG/M metagenome (GOLD analysis project Ga0049105, IMG submission 61260) | Worm MetaG Olavius vacuus BAHAMAS.1 | ecosystem: Host-associated > Annelida > Digestive system > Unclassified | place: Germany: Marburg | collected 2013-04-09 | reverse complement strand
GCACGGCGAGCTTGAAATGCACACGCTGTCGGACCGGCAGCCAATGCAGCTGCTGCAGGACCGGCGTGATGTGCTCGCATCTTCTCGTGCTGGTGATGAGGCGCGCTGCGGCATTCTGAAGTATTGTGTAGTCTGCGAGATTAGCTGATGCAGTTTGCAGATGTCAACAACTCACAACTCTTTCGATCAGTACTGCAGTAGTCACAAAACTATTAGTCATCGAGCAGCTGCAGCACCCGGCCCCGAAGTCCACCGTGAGTGCCGCATGACATAATTTCAATCTTTGCCCCTCCTCGCAACAAATCCTGGCGACGCCACTGCCAAAATGGGCCTGTGCAGACCTTTAATTAGACAAACAGACATTTCATAACACTAGACGAGAGAGATCTTTGGCATCAGTTGCACAGATTTCAACGCAACATCACTAAAAGATGTCACGACAAAAAGACGAGTTTAAGATAAGCGATGGACTAGACTTCAAATTGATGCTTATCCTCACAGAAGTTTAGTTTTCATTTTGTCCAATCACCTTCTCACAACATCAAGCCCTGTGGAGTGTGGACACATCCTCATCTTTTATTTACGTAAGTAAGCGAACGTTTTATACCGTGTTTTAGTTCCACAGCAATGATGTACAACCAACACGCTAGGAATCAACATTGAAGAGATATGCATTCGCCTAGAAATAAAGCACCCTCCCCTCATCGTTCTAGGCCAGTAGACTCGATTACCAGTTGAGGCTTATATTTTACGAATGCTTTCTTTTGCTGGGAGGCAGCGAGGTACAGAACTGTTGGAAACCTGAAGTCCAATTAGCTCCCACCCCACCCCCACTGTAGAAGTGTAGTGGATCCAATCTGTTTCCACCGCGTTACACAGTTATTACAACATGCAAAACACACGCACACACAAGGAATATGTAACGACAATAGAAAATTCTTGCTAAAACTTCTGCCCAGACGACAACCACCTTCTCCTTCAGTGCATTAACAGAGAACTTGTGTTTATCTTGAAAACTCCACTCACACAATGTTTGGTTTGTTTCTGACATGTTGGACAACAGCGACAATCGGAGAAAGCAGGATGTATCTATAACTATAGCATGAAAGTGAACAGAAACAGAAGAAAGAAATTTTTTGCACTAAAATACTATTTAGTTGTAAATGAAACTGTGGAAAAAAATTCAACAAATTCACGTCTGCTGGGAAAAGTTACTATCTTGTAGCAAATCCTCAACTAACCATCATCATCATCATCACAAGCATAGCCAGGTAGCATAGCCACAAATCCTCAAACTATTTTTTTTACCCGGTAGTTATTTTTTAATCTGTTTGTGTGCTCAGAGACTAATCGATCATTGTCAACGTTAGCTTTTACAGCTAAAACAATACATAACCATTACTTGTCTAAGCCCCATCTATTTTACAATAATGGGTTAATTTCAAGGCCCAAATTAGACTCTATGGCTGGCTATGCCCATTACCAACATGCAATAATAACTAATAGATATTGACACACAGTCACAAAGGCACAAAGCCGCCGGCAGCTTGATCAAGACTCATATTGTGCAATGAAAGATGATGAACTCGTTGGACGTGAGCATCTCCACCGGCACTGTGGCCAGGCATGCGGTCATACAGTGTGTCGTATCTACACAGCATAATGGAAAACAGCGATGTTAACGAGGATCTTAGTCACAAGGCTCAGGAATAGGATTTACAGAACTAGAACCACCACTTTACTGTCAAGGACAAGGGCCCGGACATAGACTTTGGTCTAAAGTACAAAGACTAAGAATTTTAAGTTTGGCTCTCCCTTTCATAGCAAGAACGTTTATCAAATGTCGCCAACTGTCCGCTACAGGTCAGCCAACTAGGCCAACTCAGCCTTTCATCCTTCCGAGGTCGATAAATGAGTGGCAGGCCCGTTTAATCGAATGTGTGATGTGGCGCCATCTGGTGAATGCTTGCGAGGTAAAGACCACCGGATCGGATGTTGGCAATACCTTGGCGCCGTCTGTTTCTGGCAGTCTTTGGTTGCTGTGGCTGTCCTGCATGACAGTCGTGTCATTGGTTGCTGTCCTGCGTGGCAGCGTAGGCACTAGCCACATGTATATAGTCGCTGTCCTGCGTGACAGATTGTTGTGAAGGTTGAGCATTCTGTCTTAACTACAATAAACGAAGATGTTATGTTATGTTATGTCACTGCAGGACCAAGAATATGTCCGTTTGTCGTTAAGGAGTCCATAAGAACAAAAACAAGAACCAACATTTCTGGCAGCAAACACAGCATCAGTGTTGCATGAGTAACGACGCTAGGCCTACACAGTGTGAGTCAAAAAAATATACTTAGCCTATGTGAAAATATTGCTAAAAGTTTTCGAGACGGCTAATTTTTTTGACTCACACTGATCATGTAAGTGCAGTATACAGAAGAAACGATAGACAACTTTACGACTTTTTGCCAACGACGGGCATTCCCAGATCTCGCTGCTTAGCAACTGCAAAATCACACAAGTCCTCAAAAGTTGATGAAAATTTCAAAGTCCTCTGCCAATAGTTTGCATCGATGCCATAGTATCAGCCACAGGCTGTCACTGCTTTCCATCAAGTCTGCTAGTGCTATGTCATTATCTTCCAACCTTTCGCCAGCACAGAATTACACTGCATTGGTAACACATTGGGACACGTGTGAGTGTGAACAACTTGCCCAGAGTCATTATGTCACAGTGGAATGGCCTGGAATCCAAGACCTCTTGTCCTTAGCAATACACCATCATGCTACCCGGCCTGCGTTAACATACTCAGCGATGCATGAACAAGAAGGTATGATTCAGCTATTTGCTGCAGCAAAATGTCCATTGTTGGACATTTTGCTGCACCAAATAGCTGAATCATACCTTCTTGTTCATGCATCACTGAGTAAGTTGACGCAGTCCAGTTTGTTTGAGCGCAGTACAAAAGTCAAGCAAAGTCGTACCCACCCAAAGAACCCGGACAAGGCGGTCCGAGGGTCGACTCTTTCATGGTTTGACTGCTGACTACGCGATCGTGCAAGGAATTTCTTGAACCTGTCGCCATGTAGCGCTAGAAGAACATACAACCACAGCAACAGCACTGCAAGTAAATAGATAAGCAAGCAATAAGTAAGTAAGTAAGTAAAATTATTTAAACATAAAGCAATAAAATTATTTCCTCCTCCACGGAAGGTTGTGTTTCTGCTTTGCTTTGTCTATAAACAAAATTATCCAAAGCGGCAGCGAGAGTGTAGATCCACGACAGAGAAAAAGTGAGAAAATAAATTACAAAATTCTAGACATACCAGGCATCATAAATGACGCAGGTTTCTCCGGGTATACTTCCGACTTGCTCTTGCGTAAACCACTGTCACCACCTGCCACACAATGTCATTACTGGTACACAACAGCTCATGTTCTCACAAGTATAATATAGCTAAAAGTCTCCTATATGAAGTCTTTTGGATTGCTGAAAAAGTACACTACACTGCTGTTGCATTCATCTGTGTAAATATCATATCTGTAGCTAGGATGATAGACGCAATAAAGTTGAGCAACATTTAACGTCCCATTAAACACATTATAGGTCATATCGGGGACGGGTTTTTACGGGTCAAATGACCCAACCAACAGCGTCAAAGCAATGGAATATTGTACTGATTTAACGCCATATTTACCAGTTAATTAGTTAATTAGTTAGTAATGTTCAATGTCCCACTCAACACATAATAGGTCATTCCAGAGACGAATCTTCCAAGTTCCAAGAGAATCAACTGCACTGGTGCTGATAACGAAAAGGTAACGAACTAAACAAAATATGCACCAGAAATCAAAAACTAACACAGAAACATGCCCTGTCTAACACTGACAGAAAAATCTAAAGCTACAACTAAAGCCCTGGTTTAGTCGCATCCATAACATCCGGCCAGGAAATGGAATGGGTCTATTCTGGGACACATATGCACACGTTCACAGATATCTGATACCAAACCACAAACTGAGATTGAGTAAGGTTTAACGTCCCACCAAACACATTACAGGTCATATCGGGGATGGGTTTTTACGGGTCAAAAGATCCAACCAACAGTGTTTTTGTAGGGTGTATGTTAGTGGCATTTCATCTTGCCCTGTACATCCTGTGTTCTTTTCACTAAATAAATCAGTTCAGTTCAGTTCAGTTCAGTGTCAAACATTGAATAAAGCAACTGAATCATACAAGCAACAGCAGTGACAAATGATGTGATTCCTGGCCACATTTCAATACTACCTGCCGCTGATGGTTGTTGACCGTTGATGCCGCTGTTGCTCTCAAGTCGCTGTTTGACGGCGTCCTTGTTCGCCTGCCAACTACGCAGGAACTGGCGCGTCGTCTCCGTGATCTCCGTACCATCCAGCATCTCTACAGTAGCAATAACATCTCATCATCGTCATCACCATCATCGTCGTCATTTGTCATTATCACGAATATTTACGAATATTAAAATCCGATAATATTCTCGAATGTTTACGAAAATGAAGCCTGCAGTCGCAAATAATCAGACATTTGAGTGCTTTAGAGATGCTGCATGATAAAGCACTGAACAAATTCACAAATTTGTTAAGGCAGAATGGGCTAAAAAAACTACCGAATCGGCAGCCTTAACGGCAGCTACAGCCCTGAATCCATCTGTATAGAACAGTTGTTCCCAGTTATGTGGTCCTCGGGGTTGATACTTTAAGCACTCAGAAAAGCAGGACAGCCTGAGCACTGAAAGTGTTAACTGGGTGCGTTATTGGGACGGTCTATGGAAATGGAAATGCCCCTCCCTGGTAAAAATTCGGAATTTTTGTCTGCAAATATCACCTTTTGGGTGCAGCTGAGTTAGTAGGGTTTTACGTCCCACTTGACGCATAATAAATCGCTTCGGAGACGAGATGTTTTGGTGCCAATTTCATAAGCACAGTATCCCATTCCTGACACTGACATTGAAAAAGCAGGGCAACTGGCGTCCTGGTGGGATGCCGGACATACGGGCCAAAAATTAGCACATCCCAGTTTTGTAACCCTAGTCGACGTGTACTGACTGGCCACCCACCGACCGACCTAGCGCTGGAGTAGCGATGATGAGGTAGTCGCGGTACTTATTGCGTCGACACAGCGGGTTGTTGGCGACGTCGAGCCGGTCCAGTCGTCGCCACGACATCTTCAGCAGGTGCGCCAGTTCGTGCACGTCACACAGACGATTATCAGTGGTCGTCAGTTGCCGCAGCTGATGTAGACACTGCAGGTCAGACAGTGACGTGATGCCGTTCCCGGATACGTTCAGCACCATCAGTGAACACTACACGTCCACATTTAGATCATTTAGCTTTAATTCAAACAAGTCAGTAAGGTAAACAAAAGCCAGGCTACCTCACTGATTTGATCAGCCCATACAGTCAGTCTTGCTTCCTGCGATCATCTATACAGAAGCTTCTGTCAGTTCCGCCGCACAACTTGGACACTGCTGCTCGTCGTTTCTCTGTTGCTGCTCCGAGACTTTGGAACTCTCTTCCACTGAACTATCGAACTGCTCCATCCGTTATATGACCGTTAACACATTTTAAGATCCGTCTTAAGACGTCAGCATAACCAAACTGTAGCACGCGCCTCCGTACTATGGCGCAATATAAATTGATTGATTGATTGATTGATTAAAGGTAAGGTAAACGTGGATTTGTATGGCGCCTAGTCGTGAACACACCTTCAAGGCTCTCAGGTATGACATGCGTTCTCAGAGGATCTCACAGTTTTACCTGCACCGCTAACGGAATGAACATAGCGATGGCGAATCGTCGATTGGTATGCCTTCACCAAAATTTTTTGCTGTGACCTTGACCTTTGACCTGTTAATCTCGAAATGTAATCAGTTCATCTTTGTCCCCGACTACACCCTAGTTATACATCAGCTGAAATTTCTACAAGTGGTTTGTAGTGCTTTTGATCATATTTAGTCTCACTGTGACCTTGACCTTTTGATCTCAAAATTTAACAAGTTCATCTCCATCCCCACCTGTACATAGGTTATAAATCTGGTGACATTCACACATACGGTTTGTAAGATATCATGTAACAAACTACATCATAAACACACATACACACGAACGGAGGGCAGACAGACAGACAGACAGACGGACAACCCAAAAACATAAAGCCTTCAGCGGCCAATTGCTAGCAAAGGCATGAAACTATCTAGATTTAGTTATTAACTAAAGGAGAACAAATCTGCATGCTGCCACTGATTTTAGCCCTCAAAGTCAAAAGTGAAGGTACTCAAACCAAAATTTAATCACACTTAGAGAGCACTGAAACACATAGTGCTGCCAGGAAGTTACACCGATTTCTGATAACTAGTTTTTCAGTTTTTGCACAGACACACAGACAGACAACACGAAACAGAAAACAATACATGCTTTGCACAGATAATAATTGTAGACGGATGATCACAGGAGTAGTTTGAGTTTTTTTTTAGGTTTTGTAGCTAATATTTTCTGGAAGCTAGGCTTAGCACTAAAAGTGCTAAATAGCAGATGTTTGCTCATGTTGGTATGAAAACTGCAGGTGCAAACAATATCCCTATGACGACAACAATGATGATGTTTATGTTGCATAGGCATATCTATGTTTTGAAATGGGGGACATGCCAAGCAGAGGGTGGAGTATGGGGAGGAATCCTCTCCGCAGCTTCAGCAAATTTGTGATTGTTTGTAGATGGAAACAGTGCATTCTGGGCATTTCTATGCACCGTACTGACCTCAGAAGACATAGTTGTTATTCAACAAAAACCACATAAACACAGTTAAGGCTAAGCTAGCTGTGGTTCTCCAAACGGCATTAAAGATACACGTAGAGACTGCTGGAACAGTATCCTTTTGAAGCTGGTTGCTCTTCCTAATGCCTAACCAACGTTATAAAGCACTAAGGGCAACTGAATAAAACGAGCACTCGGAAAAACGCGCAGACATGCGCCAAGGCTCATCCGCTCTGGATCTGCAGATCCAGAATGTGGATCAGGATGACTTACAAAATTTAATGGGGACTTGCTAGTCGAAAGATACGTCTGTAATAAAATTGTCATAAACACATGATTACTTTTGCAAAGATATATGCCGAAGTGTGGAAAAGTGCCATGTTTAGCAATGTTGAAGAATCCTTCAAAAATCCCTAGATCCGAATCCAGATGCAGAAGACTTCCAAAATTCAATCAGTTCTTCATTGTCCACAGATACACCTAGTAAAATTGTCATGATTGCTAACAGACAAACAGACAAACCAACGGCGGGTAAAACATAATCTATCTGGTTGGTTGCGTAGCACAGTTGGCAGAACACCGGTCTTTGGCCGGCGAACTGACCCTGTCCTACGCTCGGCCTGCAGCTGACGGGTGACCACTATGTGGGTAAACCGTCCGCTATTAGTCAGCCAACTAGGCCAACTCAGCCTTTCATCCCTCCGGGGTCGATAAATAGGTAGCAGGCCTGATTTCCGTATGTGTGCCAGGTGGCGCCATCTGGTGAGTGCTTGCGAGCTATAGGCCCACCTGATCAGATGTTAGCAGCACCTTGGCGCCATCTGTTTCTGGCAGCCTTCTGGGCTATACCTGGTACCTGGTAACTGTTGCTGTCCTGTGTGACAGCTCGTAGTTGTTGACTGTCATGTATGGCTTGCATTTGTCAGACCTAAATAAAGAAACTACTTTACTTTACTTTATTTGGTGGAGTTAACTACATTATTTATACTACTACTGTTCTTACTATTTTGTCCCAAGGTACTGTATAAAGCACATCAAACAATCAATAAATCATCAAACAAACTAGTCAGTGTCGGGCCTATGCTGAACCAGACCAGTCAAAGTCAACACAACACAGTGTATTGTCAGCCAGCGAAAAAATTAACAGAAATGAAATAATCTCACTCACAGCAATGGCTTGTAGTGACCTGTTGTCAAATAACATCTTCTCGCCACTGGACAGCTGCTGGTTTTCTACATGCAACTCCTGCAGCTGAGGCAGCATCTCCAGACCCTCAACCACTACGATGCTATTACCACCGAGGTATCTACAGAATATCAACACTGATATCAACACTATCAACAATGATAAACTATTTACTTATTTATTATATAACATCAAAATCGTACAGAAGTACATAATGTGAAATTATACAATGAGATAAAATACAGATGGTTGGGCACCACAAATCTGTACTATTTTTTATCTAGATAATGTACCGCCTATTCGAATCATCTTTTATCATGTAGCCGCTGACAAGCTTACCTCTCCAAATGGTGGCAAGTACCATTGAACGGTGTTGATGTATTATTGTATAGGTCTGTGGACAAAAGTACTTAGCAAATAAGTCATAAGTAAATGAAAGAAGTTTAATTGGGGAATGTTCAATATGTTTAATATTATCGAAACTCTTCAGAACTATTTCACACGCAAATTACTACTGGACTATCTCAGCAGTAAACTGGCACTTCACTTTAACATAATTTAGTGGCGGCCAGCGTTATCGATGGCCAGTGCTGCCCCTGTGTTGGGCACAAGCTATGAAATTGCAAGAAATCATTAAAGGAAAAATAAAGGGTAAAGAGTACTGCAGAAGTGAATGACCTTACATCATCAGCAAAGTACGTGGAAGTAAAAATGGCAGCAGAAGATTGTGAAGGATGAAGAGCTATAAAGAGGGATGCCATAAACCTACTACACAGCAGACCACCAAGGAAGAAGAAAGAAATGAAAAACATAATAAAAAATACTAATATGTTTGCAATGACAGGTAAATACTTACAGCTTCGTGAGTCTGGCCAATGAAGCTAGACCTTCAATTTTGTCAATCTTATTGTTCTGCAGATACAGGTGAGACAAATTGACATTCCTGTCTAGCAACGGTATCCTCGTCAGGGAGTTGTCGTACATGTATAAGACAGTTAGGTTGCTGCATGGGACAAACTCATCACCCTGCATCAACAGACGACCACACAGCATCCAGTGAGTCATTACTTCACTGACTGTCTGTCAGCCTATATTCATTTATCTGGCCCACTGGGCTTGTGCGGATGTAACACTAAATGTAACGTATAGTAATTTAATTAAGTAATTTATTGCAAATTGGTTTAATGTACTCGACAACTGACAATGTTCCACAATAATTTACAGTAGTATAAGCGGAGACTTGTCAAGTCGTCATAAACGAATAAAGTAAATGACAGCTAAAGTGAGACAAATGCATCGCACATATATGAAAACCAAAACTGAGAAAATCCGTCAAAGGTAAAAATCTAAAAAAAATCATGCCAAGATGACATCTTAACACAATGACCTGTTTATGCAATCATCATTTATAACTAAAACTGATGATGATCAAAAATTTTTAATTGTTAACTTTCAAAACTTAATAAATTATGGTACTATTCATTAATTCTATAATAAGAGAGTCAAAGATAAACAGTTTGGATTGCTGATTATATGAAATGAAGCTGCAGTGACTAAGAAATCTCTCTTCCTAGAACAGACGTTACTGGTGTAAAGAAAACAGTTGCAAGCACACCTAATCTATTGAAATATTTTGCACTAATTTGCCTGCAAAGAACACCAGCATAAATGGCATGCTTATATTTGAATTTTAGTGTTTAATCATTAAAATTTTTGATGACATCACTTTATTTGTCTTCGATTTCTCCAGCCGCAATTTTTTGCTTCCAGCAGCGGGTTACTAACCTTTGTTGTTTCTGTGCCTTTAACTGATCCACAAAACCTTGCATCCTGCTTTATACTAAATGTCTTATATCAATTCATGGCAGTTAAATTATGTATAAAATTTGAAAAAGACTGCTCAATTATCTAGTAATTTAATCAGAAAAAAAACTCTTCTCTCTGTCAGTATACTAAATTACTTGAAATTTCAATAGACTGGTGCATAAGTTACGGAATCCCTTCGCACCCAACCTAACTTTCTCCCACACCCTCGGGGAAATCACGCCTAATTAAGAACCCCTGGCTTACTGTGTCATCAATTTCTCGGTTTTCCAGATGCAGATGTGTGAGACGTCGTAAGAAGTGTTTGCGGCTTTCGTCACGCTGTCTCTTTGCATGGCTCGAAGAACAGCGTAGCAACATGTCAACCGTTAGTCGAACCATTGTAGCAGGTTTGTGATCACTCTTGCACAGCTCCAGTCGCCAGTAACCTACAACTACAATCCAACTGCAACACATTATATCGTTTTAGAGGCTACACTCACAGTGACTGTTCTGTATTTATGACTTGCAATGCTGACAATAATGCAGAACTTGTTAAAAACCCAACAATAGAGTCTAACTTTGTCATCCATATGCTGTTTAATGACTCACATTAACAACATTATACACAGTGAACCATAAAAAAATGTGACATTTTATTTTTGACTCTAACTTTGGCTAATCTTAACCGATTTTTATAGTTTTTATATCATTATAATCGTGAAGAAATTCTACATGCCACTGTAGTAAAATTTACCACGTCACCTTAATTGTGTGTGCACCTTACTTCGTAAATCACAGGCAGCACGGTAGTGCTGACCTGTTGTAAGGGCAACGGTCAAAGTCAATGGAAGACCCCCATTTTTGGCCCTTCACAGCTCGGAAACCCCTTAACCGATTTCGATAAAATTTGAAATTTAAATAACAACACTTTTCAGTCAGAAAGGCTATTATTCTTTGTTCATTAACGTTCACAGCAAAAGAGAACAAAAAGTCATCTCCAATTATCAATTTACAGTGCCGCCATTTTGACATTGTTATTTTGAGAGTAGCAATCATAAGTAATGTTCAAAATGTTCGTCTTCAGCGTCAACACAGGCCGACAAACGACGCCTCCACTCGTCGATGGCATGGTTCACAAAAGACTAGTCCAGTTCGCACCACACGGTGAGGTGTGCACATAAATCGGGTGATGTGATAAATTTTATTATAGTCGCATGTAGAATTTCTTCACGATTAAAATTATGAAAAAACTATAAAAATCGGCTGAGATCAGCCAAAGTTATAGTCAAAAATAAAATGTCACGTTTTTTATGGTTCACTGTGTATATATCTCCCCTCAAGTTGTTCCTCAACAAAAACATGATACGGCATTGCACTCTTGTCTCTGTGTTTATTTTGACCGTCTGTTTACTCTTCATACTTAGGCCTACTTCAACTGCTATAACTTTTTATGTTAAGTTGCACTTTGCCAACTTGTCAATAAATGAACGTGATGACGATTATGATGATAACTGACTCTTATTACTTGTGCAGGTGATGTTTTCATGGAGTCTACCTGTGTGTGTCTGTCTGTTTGTGCAAAACTTAAATCACTACTTGCAAAGGACTGTACAATTATACAACCAGTCAAATCCGATCTTATGTCAGTATCCGCCACTATGAGTGCGAGTGCCAGCAGCTTCCAAACAGGTCTATTTTGGGCTGCATCTCTTGTGTCCAGCAGCTCCATGTCAAAGAATGTCAGGCCATCAGTAATATTCCAGTAAGATTCGAACGCATTAAATATAAACTTCTTTCTCTAACTTATAAGGTTCTCACAACCAACCAACCTCAATATCTCCACGACTCGACTTCTGTTCAAC
>Ga0049105_1000972_pt1 | contig 11641 bp, 7 predicted proteins | sample WorMetvaBAHAMAS1_FD_61260 | JGI IMG/M metagenome (GOLD analysis project Ga0049105, IMG submission 61260) | Worm MetaG Olavius vacuus BAHAMAS.1 | ecosystem: Host-associated > Annelida > Digestive system > Unclassified | place: Germany: Marburg | collected 2013-04-09 | reverse complement strand
CAGAGTCAGTGCAAACTCACAGAGTGAATAGTTGTACTGCAGAGTTGCACAGAAATCTTGTATTGGCGTTGAAACATTTGAAGCGGACAGCAGGTCTCGGCAGAAGTTCCTGAAAAAGATACTAAATGCGTATAACAGAGATACTTCACCACATAACGTCTGCCAATACTAACAGTCAGATAAACCACTTCACAATAACATATCAACCACAAGTTATAATGGTCCTATAATTGTTAACAAGTAGCTCAGCTATCGCAGAGAGACCGCGCTGCAGGGTGCGTTATAGTTTTTGCCAAAAGTAGAAGACTGGAAGTGGGAGACAATATTTTACAGAAATTATAGGTCTATCTTCGACTACTGTGATATAATGGGTCGGAAAATCGATCGATTTCGGTAAAAAACGCAAAATAAGGGCTATTACGGCGTTAGAGGTCATTCAAGGTCATCGAGGTCGGTACCAATCGAAAGCCCGTATGCGATTTCCTATTAGAGATTAATAGTAACTGACATCCTACATCCTATCGCGTAGCGTTTCGGACTTATCACAGCTTATTGTTCAAATTTCGGACACTTTGCGTTTTCGAGCCACCCCATGGGGACTTAGGGACAACGTATGATGTTCATCTTTGGCTCACTGGAAAGCGAGTAGTAGACTTCCTATTAGTGTTAATTGAACTTTTTTCCCTAGGTGTTACGGCTGACGCGCTACAAGCGAAAATAGATGGGAAGTCGGCGATTTCGCTCCAACGCGGATACTTTGATCCAACATTTCAGGTAGAAGGAGTCGCCCCCCACCAATCATTTTTGCATGGCTAGTTAGGCCAATAAATGCCTTACAACTTTGCCGCTGACAGTTTTCATACAAAAAAAACTTTGTAGCAGACTTTCTTCAAGCGAATGCGATTTTACAGGAAAATCGGCCGTTTTGCGTTTTTGAAACCCCTTTTGGGGGACTTAGGTGCAACGTACGACGATCATCTTAGGCTTATTGGAAAGCACGTAGTGGACTTCCAATTAGCGTTAATTGAACTTTTTTTGCTAGGTGTTACGGCTGAGGAGCTACGGGCGAATATCGGTTGAAAATCGGCGATTTCGCTCCAACAGGGGTCGGTTGACCCAAAATTTCACGTAGAAGGTGTCGCCCCCTCCACCAACCATTCTTCTCAGAAAACTAGGCTAAATGTTCTTTCGTATGGTATATAAATCTGGACAGATCTTTCTATCGTTTTGTCACAATCCACGCGTGTGACAGACGGACGGACGGACGGACGGAATTCTCATCGCTAGACCGCATCTGCATTCCATACAGCGCGATAAAAATGTGAAATCTTATTTTTACTATTTATTTACTTGATTAACATAGGCGCTTATTAGTAACTTGCCGATCTAAACGCCATATACAAAGTGTCTTACTTACTTACTTATCAACAGATTAGAAATACACAATAGAAATTTAATGCATTATTTTAATATTTTGATGTCAATACAGTGTCATTTACTGTGTGCGTTATACTGTGGTGAATTAACAATACGTCATGCTGTACCGTTACACACAGTGATATAATTACGTTTGATAAACAAACGTAGCCTACTGAGAATTTTATATATTTACACTTGTAAAAACTGATGAACGACAGGCACTTAGTAACAGTAATCAGCATACGTATAATTCACGATGACAGTAGTTTCACCGTCTTCTAACGCTTGAATATCTGCAACAGCAACATAATCAACAACAAACAGACGAATTTTAGCTTTATCAATGATTAATCTTTCTGCACTCCGCCATCATGCTTTCTGATACTTTCTGACTACTGCAGTATCTAATAACCAATCTTCAATACTTCAAACAGCACACAGGTATCAGCTCAGTTAGTGTTCAGATGTCCATTAATACATATTATGTATCGTTATTTGCATTTAACACAGCATCGCGTTAAAAAATGCTATTGTTAATACTACTAACACTAATAGATAAATACAACATATACGACGGCACAAAGAAACATAAAACTATGTAATAAAAAATAAAAATTAGTAAAAAAAAAATGAGTAAAAAAATTAAAATCATTGCAAAACCACTCATACTAAACTACGTAGGTAGTACCAACTCCTATCAGTATAATAAATATCACAAATCGTAGAGATTATTAATAATGTCACTTCACACAGTAATGACAGTAGAACTGAAAAGATGAGGTCAAGGGGGTCAGGTGCCGTGCCATAAGTACGGACCGAAGCTCAGCTTCAGTGAGCTCCGCTTTTCTCACTTTCGGAGTTTAGAAAAGAAGCCTCAGGCTTATTTATGGCACAAAGTGATAAAGTAGTGCACAAAAAGTTGCACAATTCTACAATTCTCACGATAAGAAAAGTTACGAATATCAGGCACTAAACGAGAGTTGTGTATACTGCGTTGATTCACAGCAGAGAGCATCGATTTGCTCTAGAAACATCAACATCTGCCAGTCATTAGCCTTTACATTTATTTCACACCGGAAGCACGATAAATACTTGTTACGTAAGTCAACAGTTATCACTCAGAAACGGATATTTTACAAATAATCAGAAAAAAATGTTAACAACAATAAACAAACAAAAAACAAACAATATTATTGTTATTACTAATATTATAATACATCACATTGTATCATCGTACCCCGTTCATCAGGACTGCGGTCTGTCTTCTTGTCAACGTAGTGCGCGAGGTTTTCAGGCAGAACTACTGCCAAACTGCACATACCAATAACCACAGCTTCTGTCAATTACAAAGGACTGTTACAACGGCATAAACAGAAAAAGTCAGCCGAGAAAGAGTAAGAAATGTGACTGTAAAAATAAACTGTGCAAACTTCATTGAAAGTTACGATTGAACAGAGTATAATGGTAAGTGACTGAAGCATTCTCCTTCTTCTCCTCATCACTTTTCAATTACATTCACTTTACAGATCAGAACTGTTTTATGAACAAATGCCAGATGCTAATGTCAATTTCGCTGATGCAGCTGTGCTAGATGAGACACTTTGTGAAAACGTCGTATCTAAAGTAAAGTAAAGTGAATTTGTATATGCTTTGTCATGGTACATCACTACATCTCTAAAGCGCTCAGATATGGCCCACGTCTAACAAGGGATCACCAAGTGTTACCTGCCACCCACACACGAAACATAACTGCCGTTACTTCCCAGCTGCAAGGCGTCACCGCCCTTTGGCTGGTGCTCATTGCCCCTACCCACAAAGGGATGGCCAGGCTGAGTTGATCTGGGTGGCTGGTTACTTACTGAGATAAATGTCCCACACCAGGAATTGAACCTGTATACAGTCACCCATCCTAGTACTAACCGGGCCGACGTAGGATAACTTCGTTGATCGAGACCAACGCGCTACTACTACGCCAGACAGCCATCGGCGAATAAAGTTGACTGACAAAATCAACAGAAATAATAATGTTTTGCTATGAAATTATAAACTAGTCATTAGTCAATTACGTACATCATGTTACTGCATAGTAAGTAAAATTTTAAAGGGAAAAGCCATTCCCAACTTTACGCACCTGAAGTTTGAGTGAGGAATCGGCTTATAATAATAGTTTCTTGTCCTCCGTATAGCGTGATGCTGTAACAGTGCACAACACAGTATTAAAAAACAGTGCAATGTGTTGGTAAACTAACAAGATGAAAGCTGCAAACTAATACATGAGTCTCAACACTGTCTCGAGGCCTGATGCCAACGTATACGGCCTTTCACTACCAATGAGGCCCTTTCAGAGCTCCCTTTACACCGTGATAGGGCCCTTTTACCCCCGCAGGCCTCCGTTCGGGGGTTTCTGGGGTAGTCTGAGCCGGCTCTGATTGGAGTTCATCAGTAGATCTGTGCATGCAGGATTACAAGTAGGCCTGGGTATAGTGGTTATGATTTGTGCCACCCTGGTTAATACACAGAAAAAAAACACCGACACAAGCACGCTTTAATAACCAATTCGGACATTTTGCTCCGCTTCCAAATCAGAGAGCATCAAAGGCGACTCAGGTCGAAATTCGACGTACTTAGTGTTTACTGACCAAACAGCCGAGTTGTCAAACTACACGACAACAATAACACGTACAGCTTTTTGGTTTATTTTTCAACAATTTTCGTTGGCTTTCATCTCTAATCTTGCTGCCAGTTAGTCATCTTCACCAAAGAGGTTGTTTTACCCGGCGTTTGTCTGTCTGTCTGTCTGTCTGTTAGCAACCTCACAAAAAAACTACTGATCGGATCTACATGAAAATTTTACCACAGATGTATCTGTAGACAGGAAAGAACTGATTACATTTTGGAAGTCATCCGCCTCTGAATCCGGATCTAGGAATTTTTTAGGGATTCTGCAACAGCGAGACAGGACATTTTTCCACACTTTGGCTTTTATCTCTCGGAAAACTGACAGGATCTTCGTGAAAATTTTAACACGGATGTATCTTTGGACAAAGAACTCCCCCTAGTTTTTGGAAGTCATCCGTATTCGGATCCGATCTCAGGATCTCAACTCCGGATCAGGACCGGATTCGCCTTGGTGGAGGTCTGCCCTCTCCATGTGCTCTCGTTTCTAAATGCATAGAAAATAGCATCGTATGCACAATCAGAGTCACTGAAAGGAATTGCAACTCACGTCGTCCATGCCAATCACAAACACGTCCAAAGTTTTTTCTCCAGGCTGTTGATCGATCATATCCTTACGCACCTAAATAGACGAACATTCACATATATCAGCTGCAAAAACACATAATTTAACCACATAAATAATGACGACTAATTAAATCTGCAGTAACATGGTCTGCGCTACCGCTCCAAGACCATTAAAACTGCGATCACAAATGAAAAGAAGAATTCTTTCCACGCAGCCACCAGCGTTGCCTAACATAAGTCGTGCATCTACCATCAAGGTGTTCGGCGTGTACTATCTTGAACGAATTGTCTTCAGCGACCATGTCATCAGTATTATCAGAGACTGTTCTCAGAGTCTGTAATGCACTGACAATACTACGTGCTTATGGCTCGTGCATCGTAGTCTTACAATCCACAATCAGTCCACAGTGGATCAGTCGCCATCGTCAGGCTGCTACAGGCCTCAGTGCCTGATGGGGACTCGGGTTGCCTGTTGACTGGCAGCGAACGGCAGCCTTCATCCGCCGACGAGTTTGCCATGGTTTCTGTCCTACTGACTTAGCAGAGTGTTGCTAAACTAGCTTCTAACAATCATTTTTGCACGGAGAGTTAGGTCAATGAATGCCTTACAACTTTGTCGCTGACAGTTTTCACACAAAGAAACTTTGTAGCAGACTTTCTTCAAGCGAAGTGCCATTTTACATCTAAAACGGCCGTTTTGCGTTTTTAGCCCCCCCCCCTTTGGAAGTATGAAGCAACGTGCGATGATCATCTGAGGCTCACTGGAAAGCGCGCAGTGGACTTCCTATTAGTGTTAATTGAGCTTTTTTCGCTAGGTGTTAGAGCTGAGGCACTACGAGCGAATATCGGTTGAAAATCGGCGATTTCGCTTCAACGGGGGCCGACTGACCAAAAATTTAACCCTCACCAAGCATTCTTTTTCTCAGAAAACTAGGCTAAATGATCTTTCCTATGGTATAAAAATCTGGACATATCTTTCTTCCCTTTTGTCACAACCCACGCGTTTGACAGACAGATGGTCGGACGGACAGACAGAATTCTCATCGCTATAGACCGCGTCTACATTGCATGCAGCGCGGTGAAAACGTTCTCAGAGTTTAAGTGTATGCCTGAGTGAAGAGATGGGTCTTTCACCAATCTCTCTGAACTGTCCTCCACGGCTAACTTCTCTGAAGGCAGGTGATAAACGTCATCTGGTGCAATGTCGCTGTGGCGTTTCCGCGAATCTGGCGCAGTATGCACGTATGCTAACGTCATGACTGACTGACTTACTTACCAATTTGCAAATTCAATATATACAGTTATCACAATAGACATGATAGACGAAACTGGTCTGATGATAATGGATCATCATCACACCAAACTGCACCACTGACCTCCAGTTTTTCTGGAGTTTCCTCTTCAATCTCAGCGTAGTCGATAAACGTTGGGTGATCTTCCTGAAACAGAATGAGCAATATGACGCTGTTAATAGTACATGTAATTCCGTGTGGTTAACCAACAAATTAGATTTCCCAGACAAGTTACTATTAGAGACCTGCATAGGGCTGGGGATCCCCGCAAAACCCGTGTGATTCCCGCAGAGATAGAAGCTTTAGTGTTGCGGGGTTCACGCGGGGATGGAAAAATATTTTACGGGACTCTCGCGGAAATGTAGCCGTATTTGACTTTGTGGTGCGTCTACACCGACAACTGAGTGTTATTACCATCCACTACTTTCGTATGCAAAATTCTGAGTGCATCCTTAATTGCAATAATAACGCAAATTTAAACATCATTTTAGGTTAATGTTGGAAATTTTTATTAATAAATAAAATATGTTAACGGTTTGGGCATGGAATAAAATTTTTGTGTGGACAGGTGAGGATGGAATGGGAGTTCTGCAGAATGGGTAAGAATGAAAATGAAATTTGCGGGGACAGATGGGGTGGGTGTAATTGTCGTCCGCGTGCAGGTCTCTAATTACAATTCTGATAACTGTATACCTGGCGATTAATGTGTGAATGCAAAATTAACAAAAATGTGCTTACATCACTTTTCAGCAGCGGATGATAGGCAATGTTGCCATTCTGGTTGACGATGAATGCATAACCCGTCGGACCGAGCTACAGCAATTGTACAACACAAGCGATCACGCACTCAACAACTCCATCACTACTCGTGTAGACTGAAGGCGCGCCGTATAAATGGACTTACTTACTTAGTCAAGTACATTTTGAAACAATAAACCTCGACGCCACAGCCTGTCTACGTGGCTTAGTGGGTTAAACCACTATTAATAGGCCACAGTGGCTGCTGGGCTGACGGGCTGATGGCTCTCGCCGACCTGAGTTCAACCCCAGGTCTGGAAGGGGGTTTTCAGCTCAATTAGTCTAGCGGGCATGTTATGAAATTAAATTCTCGGACAGGTACAGAGGGCTCGCTTGTGTCTTCTATAACATGTGACAGACCATTACACTTAGGAATAGGGGCGCTTGAGTTGTAATGAATGTTGGCTGTCAGATAACAGATGGTTACGGCCAAGTACTACATCTAGGTCACCGCTGCACCAACTAGAACTCAGCTCGCATGGTGTGCCTGTCTGATGTGGTGCGTAATACGCCTAACAGCCAGTGAAACTGACAGTCGTGCTGGACACTGTAAAAACAAACAATACAAAGTCCCTCAAACACACTGTACTCACCTACCTTGGGTTTAGGGCAGTGTCGCACACCACCCATTTGCACACTTTAAGCATACACTAGGGATGCGCATTGGGTCGTGCTTCGTAGACTGGCCTCAGCGCTGACTGTGAGCCGTTATACCAGCCTCTGTAGCCCACAGTCACCGCGAAAGAAAATGAAAAGGAAAAAGGCCTCGACGCCACACTGTCGAAATGCATGCCTCCGCCGCTGTAATAATCACGCCGTTACTTACTAGCAAGTATCAGTTTTGCAGTTCACTTTACATCTACACTGTGTGTCGGAAAAAAACGTGGTGTCGAATTTTTTGCAATAACTTCATCAACTGTTAATCGATTTTGAAAATTCTTTCATTTTTGGAAACAACAATGAATTATCTCTGAAATAAATATTATATTTCTCGCCGCCTCTTGAAAACCTTGCTGTACTACTGTGTGAAACATAAAAGTTTAAAAATCTTGCAATGGCTCTACGACTCCTTCATGACAAAGCTGTCAACTCGATCATTTAAATTTTTTTAAACACTTAAAGAAACATATTACTTTTCTTACTTATTTACTGCCTTGTCCAGTTCACGAAGTTGAGGAACTCTGTGACATTTGACACGGCCTTCAATAGAGTGCAGTTGATAACGCAGTTGATGGACAGCAAGTCTTTCGCTTGCGTACGGGCCAGGGAAGGACATTTTGAGCTCTGACAATATGCTAATTGAGTGAGCGGTCACTGAAACAGTGAAACGGCGTTCCAAATTCTTAGAATGTGCTTTTTTCAAATCTGTTAACAATTCACAAAGTTATCCCAAAAGTTGGGCGCAGCTTTGTCATCAAGAATTGGTAAAGCAAATGCAATTTAAAACTTTTATGTTTCACATAGTAGTGCAACGAGGCTTTTAAGAGATGGCAAGAAATATTACACTTATTTTACAGATAAATCCCAGCTGTTTTCAACATTGAAAAAACTTTTAAAATCGGTTAACAGTTGATGAAGTTATTGCAAAAATTCGACACCACGTTTTTTGAGACACAGTGTATAATGTGCTGCACGTCCTAAGCGGTTTCCGGTAATCTGCTTCGACTTTTTACTTTACTGATACGGATTAGTAATTGATCTCTGACACTGGAACGTTTTCAGCAAGGTCCGCTAACATTATAAATATTTTCGCCAAGTTTAATTAAAATCCGGCCATTAAGTACGGATATACCGCGTCACGCGAAATATGTGTTAGGCTAACGGACGGATGGACAACGGCCAGCAGGACGACGGATAACAGAATGAGAGTGTGGCGTCGAGGCTCACTTATTTCTTGTCTAATACCATTAAATAATTCGTGCGCATAATAGTTCAAATGCTGTACGGTTAATGTCAGTAAAATTGTCACCTTTTCCAGTCCGATAGCATTGGTGAGTTCGGATATCAGCAGATCCACTCCCATGACGCCTAGAATTGTCTGGTTAGCCTACAAGACACAGTGAGTGTAACAGTATGACGAACAAGTTCTAACAGTCTCCACCCAAATTAACGTTACATGTAGGCCTACATACATAGCAAGTCATGTTAACTATAATATAACGCAAAATTATCTAATTTTCTTCTACGAAAATCGGTTATTACAAAACTATGAAATAACTCTAATTAATCGATTAGTTTTCTGTATAGCAATTCAACTTAAATTAGTCGAATTTTTATAGGAACTGATATATGCTAGAATAAAATTTCATGCATATATTATTTTATTTTACAACTGGATAATATAACCACGTCTATGCTTACAAGATCCATAGATCTATTGAAGACTGGCATCGTCACCGTTGTTACTAGACCCAAACGCTACAAAAAACAACGCATCTTTGTCTTAACACTTTCAGAAATATCCTCCAATTTGTCGTGGAAGCATAAATTACAGTTTCAAGAAACTACAAAAAATATTGCAATATAAAAAATAACTAGGAAGTCCTGCTTTATTATAACTTTTATGACATTTTCAAATACAATCTCAACACTCTCTGATAAACGATTGAACCTGATGATTAGATATAGCTGAAAAACATAAAATAGATTAAACAATTAATGTAATTTTATTCTGGATGCATTAACACCGACAAATTTCCTGAGTTATAGAACTGCACGTAATGTATAGTATTTCTTATATAATTTTATATCAAGCATACAAGCTGTTTATGATCTTGTTTTAAGAGTTAAAACGACAGTTTTTTTTGCTAAACTGACAATGGCATATTTTGCCTACATCTACACGACACTACCACTTTGACATTAAAAACATCGCATAGAAACTAAGGAAATCTGACAAGTAGCTCAGATAACTGTATATAACATTGTGTAAGTACATTAAGTTTCAGTGCATATACAAAATGCTCGAAGACGATGATACTGAAACCAGTTGCATGCATACAGGGAGTGCAGAAAACATGCATTGCACAGACAGACACATGAAGCCAACACCAAGCAGCAACGGCCAAAGCTTCACCACCGATGTGCAGTACTTTAGCTACTATTTCAATAACTCAAGTTCGCAGTACAATACTGTGCTAACGCCTCATGTGATGTGATAGATACACAGTTAAATCTACTGAAAAAAACAGAACGATTAATACTATCTTTGGTCGATGTATCATGCTGCAATGATTTGACAAGAATGGATTGCTGTTAACTTATTACCATCACCAGTGCTGCAGAGTATTTGAATACAAATATTTCAAATAGTACGTTAAATACTTAAATGCACTGTCTATCTGACATACATTTTAATATGCGTAGTTTCGTATTTTATTTCAAATATTTATGTTGTATTTGTAGTATTTTCAACTAATCATTTGCAGCAAAATAGGTTTGTTTCAAGCTTGTAAGTTGTAATTTATCTATGATTCAATCACTCAGCTCCAGTGTAATGCTATTTCAGTTCTACGACAAAAACAGTACTTCTCTTTGGCACGTATGCTGTCGTTTTTGGCCGTGCAACATAGTAAAGCGCGGCATTTGTTATTACACTGTCTGTCCATCCGTCCGAGTGCCTGTCTGTCTCACACTCGCGAGTTACACCTAAACGATTCGATATATCGAAATATGCTTTACACCGTACGATAAAGGGCTGTTTCTAGTTTCTTGAGGGCAAATTTCGCAATCCTAAACATGGTTTAACAAGTGCGTTAAAGAGAGGCACCCTATTTTTACGGATAGAAAAATGGACAAATGGTCCAACATATTCGAAAACGGTGCGAGAGAGGGGAAGGTTAGTTACTTCGACTGGTACCGAAATTGGTGACCTTGAATGGCCTTAAACGGCCTACTGGTCATTGTTTTGCGTCATTTTACCGAACTCGGTAACTTCGGTGGCCAATTAGGCTCTTTGGGGTTAATTACGTCACAACGCCTGAGGTTATACTGTCAGTAACAAAAATGTAGTCCAAAGAATTCAGTTTTCGGCAATATATGATTTATGGTGATATTCACAGAAGTTACTTGAAAAAGACTGCGTTAAACAGAGCTACCCCCACTCGCAAGTGAAAATTTGACTTGTGCAGCACAGCGCGGCCATCTCAGCAATAGCTGAGATCTTGTTACGCGGTCATGTTGCAAACTACCGTGCTGCTAAACAATGACCACAAAATCAAGCGAATGAAATGACAACACACGTGGACCAGCATACATCACGACGTCGACACTGCGCTAGCAACTACCATTTACCATTTTATCTAGGTACAGAGAAGTCCACGTGTGGCTACTGGAATCATAGGTCTGCGGGCTTGCTAGAATGGACAGGTACTCCTTCAACGGCAACAAAAATAGCTAATATGATAATTACGAGCAGACATATACCTTAGCTATTTTGCAGCAACAGCAACAGGCGAAAAAGCACATAAACCAACGCCATCAGTAAAGTCACACTGCAGAAATTCCAGTCGTTAAAGTTCGATTGTTAACAACGCATCCTCGAAAAAAATAACAATCAGGATAGAACAATAACATAAGAAAAGACGTCATGCATAAAATTTAAGCTTCTACGATAACGGGCAAGTTCCTTCGCTAAATGTTTAACTGTTGACACTCATCTGAAATGCTTCTATGTGCACGTAATGGGTCTTAGCGTTATAATGGTAAACAATGACAATGAAAATGACAGCCATGAAAGCAATGAAAACGGAAGACTGCACTGGTAGAGTTTTTACCGCGCTGCATGAAATGCAGACGCGGTCTAGCGATGAGAATTCTGTCCGTCCGTCCGTCTGTCCGTCTGTCTGTCAGACGCGTGATTTGTGACAAAATGGAAGAAAGATCGGTCC
>Ga0049105_1000971_pt1 | contig 11643 bp, 6 predicted proteins | sample WorMetvaBAHAMAS1_FD_61260 | JGI IMG/M metagenome (GOLD analysis project Ga0049105, IMG submission 61260) | Worm MetaG Olavius vacuus BAHAMAS.1 | ecosystem: Host-associated > Annelida > Digestive system > Unclassified | place: Germany: Marburg | collected 2013-04-09 | reverse complement strand
TTTTTTTTCTTTTTTTAGTTAAGTCATCATTTTGTTTATTTTTAGTTAGACCGAGTCATGACTGTGTTGTATGCTACCTTCGTGGTGAATAAACGTACGTCATTTTCAAAATCTGTGGAAAAACTGCCTCATTAAATTACCAATGCAACTTATATGTTCAGTTAAAAGGTCAAAGGTTACGGCGCAAAGTCCATTCAACATATCCTTTTCTGCCTAATCATGCCTTTTTGGCGCATAATTCAAGCGCAAAATGGCTTTGATGAAAAGTTCAAATTACTACAGGTTGTCTACAAGTTCAGGGTTGGCCAAATCCAATGATTTTGACAGTCCCCCTTACAACAGGTCAGCACTGCCGTGCTGCCTGTGATGGACCCTATTTAAAAATTTGTTAATATGGTTTCTCTAAGTTGTGCAAAGAACATTTAAACCTGGCAACATTCAAAATAGCGGCTTAGACCGGATAAAGAACGGAACATTTTGGTGTATGTAACGCGTTTCTGTGTCATCACAAGTTTGTTCTTTGCACAACTTCAGAGAAACCATATACCACACTGAAAATGCCAGTTAATTTAAGTGATAAGTATGATGTTCGATTATACACTATACACTCAGATTTAGTCAGTGGACTCAGTGCTGATGATAAACATCTGTAGGTCAAGACTAATTCAGTATGTCTACCGTACTGTCACCAGCAGCTAGACCCACACTGTTTGCGACAAAATCTAGTCGTAAGAATCTAGTTTTAGCAACATATGATTTACGTCATCATGTGTTATAAATGTTTAAATACCGTTCATTTTTTGGCCAAACCAGTACAATTATGAGACTATTCTTGATCGTCAAAATTACTAAATCTTGTGAAGCCCAGGCGCAAAATGTACCATAAGTGATCAACAGATGGTCTTCAGGCTTTTTGGTAAATGCATTAGATTAACTTTCAAGCAGCCATATCGTCATCAGGGAAGTGAAACGATCAACAGTGTCGACCTCACAGATCTTAGCGGATAAATACAATTGTAAAGGCATATCGTGTTGGCCATCTTTTATCAAAATTTACTTTAACAGGCTGGCCGGTAACTTATTAATCAGGTTGAAGTTAAGTGAATCTAATATAAAAACTATTATCTATCCATTTAGGCGTGAAATGATGTCCAAGAAGATGGTTGGTTACTTTAAGCAATTTAACGTCAAATGCTTGTTAATAGTCACAAATGGAGATATCATTTTAGGCTACATTAAAATGTCAGATGCACAAACGCAGGGTAGCAAATACTCTCTGCCTTTTCTGCATCGTCCGTCGAAAAAGCGTGGATGATTGTAGCGGTACATTAGGACTACCTTACACGGTACCGTAAATCCGTGGTGTAAATGTTGTAACATTCGTTGCAGCGATGATCGCCGCGACGGTTGCAACTAAAGCAGTTCTGATTGGCTGCTGCAAAAATGCCGTTTGTTTTAATCACAGACGTCATGAACATTAACGTACTACCTTTATGGTGGTTACCGTTGTAATTGGCTCAAATGTGCACAGTCACTACATCGATGTAACTATCGACTGGCTGCAATTCGACAAGATGAGATTTTTTTCTTGTGTAACTGCAGGTGCGGCACCGACTGTCAAGGAAGACACAGGTGTAACTGATGAACAAAGCGTTGCCATAAGTTCACAGACCGGGCCAATTCAGGCCTGCTGCGGATTTCTACTCCATTCTCTGTCTTGGCTCATTATCATATTCACTTTTCCATTTTCCGTCTGCTTGTGCCTCAAGGTATGCTTACAGAATGTACAAATCATTTTACACACACACTACAACAACTCGTGAATGAATGTTGCATGCAACCATAGTAAAATTGCGTGTTCTGCCTAAATGTGTGCGCACACAATTAAGGTGGTTAAATGCCCAATTTTCGTTCGTAAACGGTAAATATTGTATATCGTCAGCAGCCAGTAATTACGCTTTGATAATGTCACTAGAAAATGCTGTTAAAATAGCAAGTACGCTGTGAGACAAAAAACTGCACCGTTTAATTTTTGCAATAACTTTGTCAAATCTTTCTTTATTCGAATAATTATTGGTAGACACATACCCTAATAAATTTGAAACAAAACGACATCAAAATCATCAATCTCTTTCGAAGGGTGTCTTTATACTGCCTTGTGAAACGTAGCATATACGTACACGTCTTATTTTTGACCAACGTTGGTTTATGCACGTAAGATTAAACGTCATCATTATTGTCTTGAACATTTAAATGAAACATCATGTAAAGTGTGAAAATGTATGGACCAACAATGCAGTACATTAGTAAGACATATTGTCAAATGTTGCAACTGTCTGCCATTGTCCCTAACTTATGTTGTCAGCCTAAATTGTCACTGATCAATCGTTTGATCAATCACCGTCTGCTGGATGCTTGACCAACCGTCATTCAGACATCACCTCACATCATCAATATATCGCATCTGAATATACCCGCTCCTATAGCACTGCCATGATTCTGTAATTTAGGTACTAAAGTTTGGAATGTTAGGAAATCACAGGTTCGGCGCTATAACTGAAGTCCAGTGTCTCGCGACAAAGCTGCATGATGACGGCAATGTGTGCACTGTGCGCTGACAAGCTGTACTTTTAAAACTTAAGCTGGTTCCCCGTCTCTGATTATATAAAGAATATAAAATAAACGGATGATAGGAAATTTATTGAAGTATATGTGTGCCAAAATTGTCGTAATAGATAAAGTTTTGACAAACCTACTGCAAAAATAAAACGGTGCAGTTTTTTTGCCTCACATGAATGAATTTATGCCATATCTTTCACATTCAGTTTCAGTCACAACACTGCAAAATTATTATGCGGTAACTATCATGTTAGTCAGCAAATTTAGATATCAACATCTTACACCTTTTGACGATACAATTTTTGTTGCAAACTCCACACTAATAAATCAGCCGGACCAAGGCCTGATTAGGCCTGAACTATTCGATAGCGAGTTTTTTCAGGTTGATAATCTCCGGTATGCCTATATGGGAGCACAGGCAAGTAGCTGTGTAATGTAAACGGTAAATTGTTATTTTTGGTGCAGTATTGTTTCACTGAACTTCTGCACAGAATATTACAATGTGGTAACATGCAAAACACTAGTTTGACTCCAGATAAAGAATCGAGTTAGATTTGTAGTATTTATAGAAACAAAATTAGTCTACGTACAAATCCGCGTACAAATATATTTCTTTCGATTTAACTCGTATTGGTTTCTTTTTTGCCGAAGTTGTCATGCGGGTTGTGCAGTGTGCAAATTTAACGTTTGCAAAACACACAGTAAAGTAATCGTATCATATTGTATTAATGTATAACACGGGATAATGTTTCTCTTGTTTTAGATAGTTCAAGAATACGAAAGATCGATAATTTTTCGTTTGGGTCGGGCACTACCAGAAGCGAAAGGTCCAGGTATCGTCATATTGAACATCTTCGCCATACATACACGTATTTTTACCGCATATGCGTTGTGCGAGCAGAAGTATAGAAGTGAGGGGTGCTCAGAGCCGGCGCAAGTCCCCATCGTTTTAATGAGCAGTCCACTTCGATCCCTTCCCACTTCCTTTCCTTCCATCCTTTTCAACCCTAAAAGCATAAATTGCTAACTGTATCTGAAGAAGCACTAGCTTATTAACATTTTACGGTAGCGCCATCTTTGAAAGTGGGAGGTGGGGGATAAGTTCGCGAACGGAGCGAGCAAAAATTTGACCGCCACCATACTGAATGTGCATGGGCAGTTGAAAATTCGAGAGCCTGACTGGAGTTTATAGGCGATCGAATTAGATGATTGACCGATCAATCGGCTTAAATGGCACGCTTGGCACTAAACTGAACCGAAGTATAGGAACATTAATAATGCATATCTTTCCTATAGAAAAGTGGTGGACGCAGTTCCCCGCGTCCCCGACTCACTACACTCCTGGCGTATAGTGATGGGGAGGAGTTGCTCAGTGAGTTGCGTGTGTGCGCAAATTAATCGCGAAGATTGTCAAGCTTTAGTCTCATTTAATCTCTCACCTCACAACACCGTATGACAGATGTTTGGCGATTACCACTCCGCTCTGATTATGAACATCAGCAGGCCAACAGGAACTCGATATGTCTACTGTGTACCCTAAACACCATCACTGCTAGTTTAGCAGTCGGTCTAGCGCTCCTTTTATTGCATCCTGCAGTAGCTTATTGGACCAAGCAGTGTAACGGAACGCGCTTCAGATGATTAATGTCTCGGAAATCTTGACAATAAGCTCTCTATTGGCCTAGAGTAAAAAAATTAACCAGATTGAGGTCGGAACTACTCGGTGACCAGTTTCTTTGCTTCCGCGGGAAACCAGGTGACGTGGCGCGTGAGCTGTGAAGTGTTACTTTTGACAGCGGCCTATAGGCTCTTTGGTAATGGTAAATTACACTGCAAAAGATGCAAAGAATATCTAACGGCGGTAAAATTCAGAACACAGTTCTTACTCCTGATAACGTACCGAACGCTTCGCCACGTGGATCACCCTGCTTCGATAAAATCCTGTATGTTGGAGATACAACACACGTAAAGTGGCCGTAACATGTGAACAGCGAATAACTGATGAATCATTATTTTAGTGTTGTATTATATTACCAGATTAATGCAAAGTATATTTGACGGTGACAAAATTCAAGAAAACCGTCTTACTTTCGATAAAGCACTAGAATTTTTGACATATGGATCACCGTTCTGCTTATCATGTACAGGAGTTACAAACTGTCAAAATGAGATTCTGAGAAGTGAGTGGACGGGCAGGCAAGTCAGTGTAAACACGCCGGAATTTCGCAATGAAGGGAAAAGAGATCGATGGGGCCATTCGTTGTTGGATAATGAATGAATGAATGAACAGTTTGATTGGTATAAAAAACCAACTGGTACACAAAGGTATACAACGTTACATGCGTCTAAGCAGGCAACGAAAATAAGCGAAATTAGACTACATTACTTAGGCTACACACATAAAACACAATGAAAAAACATACACACAAAATCAATATTTAGCTAGAATAAAAGGCGTAAAATCAACAGTGTTTAACTTTCTTCTAAATACAGCAATACTGGAGACGCTGACAATCTCAAATGGGAGATTATTCCAGATATCAATTATTCTATTTGCAAAACTATACATGGAGACATTTAGTTAACATAAAAGGCAACACATTTAGCCATTTCGACAAAACAAAAATAACAGATAAAAGTGTCAGATGTGATCAGATAGACCTGACTGTGGGCATTACGCTTGCATGCAACGAGTCGCGCATTAAAAAATCAGTTCATCGTTTGCACACGCGTTAACGCGTTAAGGAATCGCAGTTAAAACAAATAACTCAGCTATCGCAGAGACCGCGCTGCACGGTGGGTGCTTAGAGACAACGTATGCTGTTCATCTTAGGCTGATTGGAAAGCGCGCAGTGAACTTCCTATTAGTAATAATTGAACATTTTCGCTATAGGTGTTGTGGTTGAGGCGCTATCAGCGAATATCGATTGAGAGTCGCCGTTTTTGAAGAGGTGGGTCACTTTATCTCAAAATTTCAGGTAGAAGAGGACGTCGCCTAAGAGGCCAGTGAATGTCTTACAACGTTGCCTCTGAAAGTTTTCACGCACAGAAAGTTTGTAGTAGACTTTCTTACAGAAAAATGTAGTTTTATTCAAAAAAGGTCACTGCGTTTTTGACCCCCATTGGGGGCTTAGAGGCAGCGTACGCTGTTCATCTTAGGCTCATTGGAAAGCTCGTAGTGGACTTCCTATTCGTGTTAATTGAACGTTTGTCGCTAGGTGTTACGGCTGAGGCGCTACGAGCGGATATTGATTGGAAATCGGCGTTTTTGAAGGGGATTGGTCAGCATCGGCCAAATTTTCACGTATTTGGGGACGTCCCCCGCGAACCATTTTTGCACGATCGATGGATAGACCAGTGGATGCCTTACAACTTTGTCGCTAACAGTATTCACACTAAGAAACTTTGTAGCAGACTTTCTTCTTCAAGTGAAGTCCAATTTTAGACGAAAAAAGGCCGTTTTGCGTTTTTAGCTCCCTTTGGGGGCTTAGGGGGCAACGTAGGATGTTCATCTTAGGCTCATTGGAAAGCTCGCAACGGACTTCCTATTAGTGTTAATTGTTAATTGAGGCGCTACGAGCCAATATCGATTGAAAATCAGCGTTTTCGCTCCAACAGGTAAGTTTCGCCCAAAATTTCAGGTAGAAGGGGCGTCGCCCCACCAACCATTTTTCTTTTCAGAAAACTAGATGAATGCGCTTTCATTTGTTATAATAAAGTGGGCACAATTATCTTTTGTTTTGTCACAATCCAGACAGAAAGGCCTTGCAATATACCGTGCGACGTGCGTTGCATTACGTGCTCAGTCGCACGGTAAAAATTAATCGCATGCGAGCTCTAGTATACGCGAATGTATTGGTGGCGTTTGAGGAGTATTTGTGATGTTTTCTGTTCGCCGTCGGTATAGTTCTGTGAGGTCTATGGAGTAAGCTTGAAAATGGAGTTAGGCCTAAACGATCGTGACTTACGCTAATCTAATACAATCTCATACAACACAGCTTTAGCCCGTAGGCCTACGTCAAGCTGTCAACGGTCATTGTTGAAATTTCAACGGAATGGTTTAATTTTGACATTGTACGCGAGACAGTTAGACATAGGCGTATGTGTGACATTTGCCATACATAATCAAAGTTTTCAGGGCAACAGTTAATATTACTGAGCACATAGCCACATACACACAATTGAGTGCCAATGCGGTGGCACTGTTATTAAGTCGAATACTATGCGACATTTTTGGTGACTTCAGTTAACGTTACGAGCTTGTTTGCAGGCTTGTTCTTCATCGTACCGTGCACGGATCAGTTCATCCGAGTTGACCTGCGCACTGTGTCATTCGACATTCCTCCGCAAGAGGTCAGCACTCTGATGCTCACTATCTTCCTGACATATCTCTTAGCTCTGAAGTAACCCCTTATTTTCAAATACTTATTGATTTTAAAGTCATGCCATTAGGCATATAGAGCGTCTGATGTTGTCAAACTCTTAATTCCAACGAATTATGAGTCGTAAGTTTGGTAGTCTGCAAGTAGTGAGGTTAACTGGCATGCGCCAATTCTTATGCTAAGTAATCTTTCCAACATTTCCTCATATAATTAGCTGAAGTATTTTCGCTGTAACTTTTACAAATATAGACGGATTTTCATAATTTTTCGTGCACAACTTTGCAAAAGAATGCCAAAGTACTTGGTGTAAGAATTTCTTGGCACACATTCGTTCTGTTGCTACTGTACCGTGTAAAATCTCTGACACAGATGTAACACGTTTCACACAATATTAGCACTTCGCACATGTTTATATCTATCAAATTTACGGAAACCAGTATCGATCAAACGACCAAAATACACCAGGAAGTCATAGGTTTAAAATTTTCTGTTCAAAATATTCACACAAACACACAAACATATGCACTCAAACGACTACAGTATGCCGCTGCGGCAGCCATATCCACAGTGAGGTAGGCACAGGCAGCAGCTGCAGCGCGATGACGCAACACTACCTCACTACTAGCGCCGCCTGCTGATGGGCGACCGGGCCATCTTTGAACTTTCCCTGTTTCTGCTATACTTCTCAGTGAGAAGTTCTCATTTACACATACTCCTTGTTACCTACCAGAGCATTAAGTAAAACGCTGCTGTTTGCATTGTGCTTGTTGCAGACACGAGACAAAGAGTGTTGTGGGAGTTCTAGATGACTCAGCAACCTGCAGCCGTGTTATGACAACTGTATAGCTGATGTGTTCAAACGATCATAGTGACAGTAGAAAGTACTGTGTCATTACAATGATACTGTGATGACGTGTGTTCGCACTGCAGTTTTACTGTAGCTCGTCGTTCAGATAGTCGCTATTTTGCTGTCGTGTTGTAGCTGGGACACTTTCACAACATTTGGACTAAACAGTACTGAACTGTGGGATGTGTCGTTGCTGCCTACTTGCTATTGCTTTTCTTTAAAAAATTATTGATGAAAAAGTACTGCAGACTGTGATATGTTTTAACGTTTAATGTATATATTTTTATGACGTTGATTAATCACAGCATATAATCTTTAATATATACAGCTAAGGAAAATGAAAGCCAGTGGGAAGCTTGTTTGTAGGTCATATGGGAGGCACAAACCTCTGCCTATTCCTAGGTTTTCTAGACTACCATTCTGACAATCATTTTAACAGTTTAATCTTTGAGTTAACTCGATTAAGTTTGGTTCACTTCGTTCGCCGGGGCACAGCCCTTTCCAGCCGGGGCACCTGTCCCGGCTGGCCCCGGCCTCGCGCCGCCACTGAGTGTGTAGAGAGATTATATTATAAAACAAAATGTAGCTTATCCGTGTCGGCTGTTTAGATTTTAACAAAAGATTCAGTAACGGTGGCTGTGGACGCGGTGGTTTATTACCGCATTTCCAATCCTTGGATCTCTGTGATCAACGTGGAGAACGCTGCTCGATCGACGCAATTGCTGGCACAGACAACGCTGCGCAACATCCTTGGTACGAAGACGCTCAGCGAGATTCTCACCGACAGGGAGTCTATTAGCGCCATGATGCAGGTCATCTCATCCTTTCCTTGTCGCTATTATTAACTACATTGTGTTTAGGTTGGTAAATTTGGATTCAATTATTATTTCGTGAAGTTTCTTTGTCAGCAACACAATTAGGCCTAAATGTTCACACTGCCAGTCATGAATAAAAGCAGTTTATATGAAAAATGCCTGCAGGCCTAAGTGCCTACATGTTTGTCGATGTAGGTGTCACACGAACTATCAACAAAGACACCCAACTTTTGAGTGTTTGATATTCTGAACATTTATGTATTTATTATTCACTGACATAACTTAGCGTGGTGGCGAAATCAGTAGAGCGTCGATCGACGGTTCGACTCCCGGCAAGTTAGTCAAGTTATTCACATCTCTGTGCCTCTGTCAACAAGCAGTAGGCGGGCCTATAATTTGGTACGGACCTATGGGTGATGGCTTACGGCTGGGTAAATAACCGTGGTCCTGGCAGAAAGTAACAGCAGCCTGCGGGCTGACTGCCTAGAGACCATCAGTAGCCTATTGCTAATGACCTTTGAAACTCACTTCAGCAACTCAGAACCAGTCTGCAGGTTAGTATAATATACTAAATGACAATAAACTAATTACAACAATCGGAAGTCGTGCATGAGCTACTATTTCTACTGTTTTATTCGAACTGTCCAGTGTTATTAGGGGTCACATAATTAAGAACTCTGTAAATATATACATAATAATTACTATAAAACTGTAATAAAAAGTCGATGTGTACGTGATCTCTAGAATAGCTTCAATTACAATGACCTTATTTGACCTTGAAAATCATTCCAGCTGCAGTAGTCTAAACCTTCTTAACTCCAATATGCTGTATTTTCTGATATAGGCCTATTCGATTTAGAAAGGTGCACAATAGCTGAAATGACCTTCAAGGTCACATAACGTAGGAAAATCGTGTTATCAACGAATATGAAATTATAGTTGGCCTAAAATAAGAGTACTTTGTGTTGTAGCAAAATTTTGCATTTTTGCTTTTTAGGCCGCCCGACGTTACTTGGGAAGGCCTTAATTAAGTTTTACCCATGAACTTTCTTTTCTCTTTTTTTATCAATCCACCGTGCTCAGCAACCGCGCAATGGATGGCCATCAAATATATTCCGGAGGTTAGGTCGTAGGTAAAGCTTCAACAATTGGTATACAGATCTCGCCCACCCCTCCCTTAATTTTAACAGGGGGTTCAAAAGTGCGAAATTTGGCGTCGTTTTCAACACCACTCAACTTTGAGCCGCCCGCGTTTGAAAATGCAGCAAGATATCTAAACTCTGAAACAAAGATAAACGTGGATTTACATTACATTTACATTAGAAAACTATTTATAGTTAAAAGTAATTTCAAGGACCACTATGGCGACTCAGATATAAAACAGTGTATAGCGCCTCGTCCTGGATAGACCTCTAAGGCGCTCAGGTGTGGCACGCGTTCTCAAAGGGATCTCACAGTTTTACCTGTACCCCGCGTTCATCCGCTAACGGAATGTACCATACCTGCCTTTGCCTTCCCAGCCGAAGCTGGTACTCACTTACCAACCCCGGAGGGATGGATAGCTGAGTTGGCCTCGGATGGCTGGTTTTATACCAGAATAAATGTCCAGGACCGGGAATTGAACCCGGACACGGTCACCCATCTCAGTGCTAACGGGACCTGACGATCGAAGCCAACTCGCTAACCACTACGCCAGACCGACAAATGTCTTGTGTAGAAATGATCGCCCTATGCCTTTGCCAAGTTTGGTAAATTTGAGTCCACACGCCCCTGAGAACCGTTCGGTAAAAGTGCCCCAACCCACCGAAATTGCACGTCGAAAACGTGCTAAGTCGTTAATAACTCAGCCGTGGATTATTCAATTTCGCTCAAATTTTGCACAAAGTTTAAACGCATGACACTCGAAGTGCTGTAAAAGTTCAAGTTCAAGATGTCAGAGGTCAAGGTCACAGCGTGCAAAAATTCGCAAAATTATCAATAATTCTAATAATATTAGATTTCGCTCAAATTTCGCACAGACTTTGATCACGTGACGCTTGATGTACCACGAACTTTCAAGGTCAACGGGTCAAATGTCAAGATAACAGCATAACATAACGTATCAGCATAAAAACGCTATAATTCAGGCACGGATATGTTGCCGAAGGTCAGACTTCGTGAAAATTATCCCAGAGCTGAGCGCAACATGCAACACATGTTCAAGTTCATTAGTTCAAAATCGCAATAACTCTGCCGCGGATAGCTCGATTGCGTTCAAGTTTCATCACGTAACGTCACAGGCGATACACTGCAAATGTTCAAGGTCACATGTCAAAGGTCAAGGTCACAGGCTCAAGGGTTAAACTCACGGCGTAAAGTAATGTATCAGCAGCAAAAAGGCTATAATACGGCAATGGATATAGGTTCAACGACTTCAAACTTAGCAGAGCGTCGTGATTAAAGCGAAAAAGGACTGGCGTGGCGTCGGGCGCGGCCTCAAGTTGCAATGCATTCGCAATTACCACGTTTTCTAGTTTTATCACCAGGTGTAAGTTGTTGATAATGCTGAGCGCCTGACTTTTGCTGTCGCAGACGGAGACGATAATTACGAGAATTTCACTGTTGTCAACTTTAGAGTTCATAGGCCTATACAGACGTTTACTGAAGAAAATGTTCATATGATATGGAGTGTCAGAGGATTTCTCTGTTAGTTACTAGTCAGTGGTGACTATTATTACTTTTTTGTCCCGATAATCGTGGATAATGTGACGAACGGACCATAAAAACCCAGATCACAGATGCAGAGCGCCATTCAAAGTCACGGTACATCACTTCGATGGTTAGACAATGCGCCTATACTGCACGGTTGTCGTATATGGCGCATTACAGCACGATGCCACGCCCCCTTGAGCCCGTGGAGCGTGCAGCTTTTTTCAGTGAATGCACTCTCGCAGGCCTGCGACCGTGCATTAACCAACCTGGATAATGCACAGCGTGCATT
>Ga0049105_1000970_pt1 | contig 11648 bp, 8 predicted proteins | sample WorMetvaBAHAMAS1_FD_61260 | JGI IMG/M metagenome (GOLD analysis project Ga0049105, IMG submission 61260) | Worm MetaG Olavius vacuus BAHAMAS.1 | ecosystem: Host-associated > Annelida > Digestive system > Unclassified | place: Germany: Marburg | collected 2013-04-09 | reverse complement strand
GTTGAAGATAGACCTATACTGTCCGTAAAATATTGTCTCGCAGTTCCAGTCTTCTACTTTTGGCGAAAACTATAACGCACCCTGCAGCGCGGTCTCTCTGCGATAGCTGAGCATCTTGTTAGCTCTGTTGGCTGAGCTAATAGTATAGCAGGTCTAAAGCTGTCTGTGTGTGTGTGTGTGTGTGTGTGTGTGTTAACCAGGGTGGCACAAATCATAACTGCTACACTTAGAGACTAATCCTGCATGTACAAACCTACTGATGAACTCTGATCACTAACCAAAAACTAGGTCAGTCTGACCTAGTTTACTGGGTTTATAGGTCGTCGCCATAGAAGATGCTTATAGAAGGTGAATGTTTAACAGTTGCGTAAAATTTCCTGCAATAATCTGCATGTACTGCTGAAATATCAACAGAAGTCACGGGGGTTACTTTTTATGTCACCCGGTACAGCTATGCTGCTAGGCGAGCCTCACAGCCCATAGGCTGCTTCTTTCAGTTCTTTCACGTACTAGTGCTGTACATGTTAGGCTGTTAGCATTAACGTGCCAGACCTAGTATCTTAATATAGTATTAATGGATGGTTGACATGTTTTGCCGTGTTGTCTGCACTGTACAGATGGTTGGCTTTACTGCTGATCCAGTTGATGACAACATTTATCAGTGGTCCGTCAAAATGTTCAACTTCTCACCTGGCAGGTAATGGTGATCGCCCAATGTGTTAGAGTAAAGGAAAGTAAAGTAAAGTAAACCGGATATAGCAGTTCGTAATTGAAATTACCACACCGCTACGGGAAATCACATGCCATATGAGTTATTGGCAGTACATGTTAGAGTACATTTTAGCAGGTGTGTGTTTCTAACAGTAATAGATGTTTTGTGTGGTAATTAGCTTAACTTATAGAATGAGCAATGAAGAAACACTTCACTGTTGTACATTGACTGCTTAGCTGCAGTGGAAGATTGCACTGATTCTATTGCATGTTCTCGTTAATAAGTGCCTGTAATGTAGTTTATTGTGTGGCCCTCAGCAACAGCTGTTGTCTCTCGTAAACTTGATATTACAGGGAGCGCTACATGTTGTGTTAGCCATTAGGGCCGTACATCTTGTTCCACTTGAAAAGCATTTCAAGCTAATTGTACACTGCAATACCTGTTTGTGTTGTTGCATGCTATAACAGTGATCTTGCACAAGATCTGATTGTCTTGGAGGAACATTTTGGTTACAGCTACATTGAACTGCAGCTGGTTAGTTAGCTATGATGCTAGTGTTTGTGTCATATATAATGCATCACTTTCTCTACGTTCTTGTTGTTTTTAGACTCACAGTGTCATTTTCGCATTTGACAAATGATTTAGTTACATTATGCCCACGTGATATATATATATATATATTCATGATTGCAATGTAATCATTGTAATAGTCAAATATGCCGTGTACAATATGGTGTGGTGCCTGTGTAGGATTTTGCCATTGACCTTTATCCATTCTATCCACCTCTCGTCAAAGTCATTCGCCCACGGTTACAGGTTCATACTTGTTCATTGTCGTATTCATATTTAGTCTAATGGAGGACAGTGACGCAATATGTAGTAGAATTAGATAATCGAGATGCTGAGTATTTACAATTCAATTTAGCGTATTGTAGTAGTGTTTTCAATGTTTTTTAGTTCTTATTGTTCATGCTGTGATTGTGTTTTGACTGCATTGGCTGCCTTTAGTTGTGTCTCGTGATGTACCCTGTGTATAACAGTAGATGTCCTAGTAGTCTGGCAGACATAATCTGATCTTTCACCACATTGTCCTGCATTGTCCTTGTTTCACCAAGACCTGCTACAGAGTTTGTTCGGAGAGCACACTCATTCTTGAGTAGGGCTCCAATCGATCAGCCATACTCAAGAGAATCGTCGGCAAGTCTGAATCTCGTAGGTGATTGAGCAGCACCTCCGGTGTAGGATCACTCGCACTCGTGGCCATGCCTGCCACTGATGCAGACAGTTGCTGTCAAGAATGAATCAACACCTGTCATAGTCCCAGCTCAGTTAATAATAATAATAATAATAATAATAACAGCATTTGTATAGCGTCATAAAGTCCGAAGATACAGAGCGCTGACTGCAATATGACACTTCTTTGGCACCCATGTTGACTAGATCACACCCTTCCCACCCTGCTGCTCACTGCCATGCAGCAGCAGCTGTACAGCGTACCCCCTCTGTACGTGCACACTTTGACTGTTTGCTTGGCTCACTGACAACACTGTTTTGTCTGTGTTCAGTGTTAATGCAATATGTCACACCTGACAGGCTCACATTAGGACTGGGGTGCATGGTAGGCAAGACAGCAGTGATGGCGGTGAGCGATGCTTGGGTGGAAGGGTACAAGCATTAGACTGATGTTAGCAGTCATTGATAGTCACAGAGGGAGTATATGGTTATGCAAGAAATTGCGAGAATCATTGCCAGAAATGCCATGAGAATCGATCTGCGGAAATAGCTACGATCAGAGCCTTCCTCTTGAGCCTGTCCTCCAGGATCACAATTCTCACTGATATTAGTGATGAAACTGCCAGAACCAAAGTGTTCAAAATGAAACTAAAGACGTTGTTTTTTCCTATTCAGGTTTTTGACCATAGTCATCTGCGTTAACTTTATTCACTGTGTCATACACCTGCACTCTTACTTCTACTTGTGCTCTATATTTTCTTAATTGCTATTACAGTCACAGCTGATTAAAATATAATTTGTATATCAGGCAACAGTGAGATTTGCAGTACAGTTTACAAGATGCAAGAAAAATTAGTTTAAACTTTAAGTTTAATCATCAGATGCGATGCTCTACAATAAATTTTTTTCTGGTCAGCCTGTATGTCTGCTGATGTTAACAGTTGTTTTTGAAAGTAAGCTGCTGATTGCAGGAGACTGCTCAGAGGCCAAAGAATGTCCCATCACATTAAACTAGGCAAACTTGTATAAGTTAGTTTAGTTTGTGTATTAATAGAATCAGCAAAAAACGAATGTCAGTCGTCAGCTGTTGACTTGATTAGCAGCAAGTGTTGAGCAATGGTTGTGACGGTCGTTGGTGTGTGCAGGGTTCGATGATGCAACGCGTCACAAACATGGAGATGCTGAAGTTGTCGTATTGGAACCCGGCGAAGGACATGCGTAGCATTCTCGTCGACATCAAACAGTTCCTGCAGCAGTGGGCGCGGCTTGAAGCAACGAGTGAACGGAACGATCGGAGGCGTTATCCATACGGTTCTTATGTCGATATTGAGCATCATCTACTGCGACTTGCACTGGTAAGCGCTGTGTAATATGTGCAGTCTGTTGTTTGTATGTCATTTTACTCTGCAGCTTTGAATCTGGTTTTGCGGGTGTCTGCTACTCCTGGAAATACTGGAAATCTTCTGGAATTTAATTGATGCTCTGGGAAAATGTTTATAAGTAGTTGATTAGTTGGTGTGACAAACAGTTTATTATTGACCTGGCTTACTGCTTTGCTGTTGTGTTGTGTAACATTTGTAAAGAAAACCTTAATGAAAAATAATAGTAAAATATCTGAGCATGTGCGTGGGGCCATCATTTATTTCGTGGCATTTACAGACATTTCAAACTTTACATGTGCATTTGATATCGTGTCGATTGTCATATCGTTGTGCATGTAAGTAAGTAAGTAAGAATATTTGTACACGGTCACTATGCGCCGCAGCCCTACACAAACCAAAGTGTTTTCAAAAGTCTCTTAAACTGTACAAGTGAGATATCTTTGTCACGTAATGCGACAGTGAGCTCCAGTAACACTAATCAAGCTCACTCAACATAATAGTCTGCTGGAACTTTGTTAAAATGTGTCGTGGAAATCTACTGGAAATTTGTGAGGCTGGATTTGTAGACACTTTATTGTAAGAGACACTTAGAAGACATCCGATGTTATACATGTTTTTATGCAGCAATGGTAGGTTTGCATTACGATCCAGTCATGCCTCAATATAATGCGTTTTGGGGTTCCTTAAAATCACGATCACGTTATATTGAAGCGCTTTGTAGCCGATACTGGTTGCCGTCCATCAGCATGTGTTTGTATAAGCTGTGACTGATCGCAGTGGGCGACTGCAGCAGTTATCAGCGGCCTAATGATGACAGCAGACTTGCCTACATCCGCAACTGTAGGCCTGTTAAACTGCAACTGCCACTGTATGCTGACCAAGATCTAACAGCAATCCACTCACTCCACTATGAGCATGTAGATGTTTTATGGCTGCGGTCTGACACCTAGGTGTCTAGCCAGCCACTGACGACGTGGGGAGGAGGACGGGAGAGACAGATAAGACGGCGGGCGGGCTGCGGTAATGCTTCAGTTTCACAGCTGCATCAGCTTCTGCATTCTGCATTCATTCACGTTGAGTCAGTCAGTCAAATTGCCTTTCATAAAATTTAGGGTCCACGTCGAGTGCGAGTTATAACGAAATGCGCATTACATTGATGCATGTTATAATGAGGCGTGACTGTACCATGTAAATGTGATTATTCTTGTTCTTATTGTTCTTATTGATATTGTCGTCGTCGTCGTTGTCGTTATTATGTATTTTTATTGTGTTTACATTGCGAACGTACATGGCGTAATACTGTGATTTGGCCTATGAGCTGAGATATTGTGTTGCACAGAACAATCTGAAACATTTCTGAATTATCTGATACATTTTAGTTCATAGTTGTTGATAAATAGTGTGGATCTGCATTTTTACCTGCATCACTTATATTTTGATATCTAGTGCTGCAGTTTAGAGTTCTTTAATTCTGCAACTAATTGCATGTCTGTAGTTGCCTGTTCTCACTTGATACTGACAGACTTCGGCAGAGTGATATGCCATTGTTTCAGGTTAGTGAAGTCAATCCTCGTGCCAACTTCCGCTACCACATCGACGTTGAAAGGCCGCCAGATATGAGATCATATGCCAGCCAGCGGGTGAGTTAGCACTAAACTTTCGTTACCTTTGTAGCTTGCTGCCTTACGTAATTGTGCACTTTCATATTAGTGTTTGGGAGTGGTCTTAATGGTGGCAGTAGCTATTTAGGTCACTCTAAAAAACTACTTACTGATTGATTGATTGATTGATTGAAGGTGGGTCAGCGTTCTTGCTTCACTCCCTCTTCGTGTGCTAGTAACCCATACCAGCTGACTTTATCTTCTTATTTGTGGATTGCAGCCAGTTGGCAACCTAGCGTTCTGGCTTGAACGATGGGCATACCTCAGAAGAAAAATATTCATGTTTTACTAGGACTACTACTAGCTCTAGCACTGATATAAACTTCCGGAGATTTTCTATGCAGATTATACGCGTAACAACATTTTCTGCTAAAAAAGTTTTAATGTTGTAGTCTCATTTATTTATTTGACCATTTGACCATTATTTGACAAATTAGTTGACACATGGTGTAGAAATCTTTTTAGGTCATAATGATGTTGTGCATAGCTGGCATGAAAGAAGCATTTAACATAAAACAAAGCACGAATATTGTGTTGTTGATTTGCTTGCAGTCTCTAACGACGTCAAATGCTTGTGGTGTTGGAAACCACGATGAGCATTTCTATGTAAGTTTATGCTTATTCTGTTGTTGTATTTGTAATTATACTTCAGTACTAGTAGACAAACGTTGCGTGCAAGCAGTAATGTCACCTCATTGAGTTGTTGACAGTCATTCAGCGTAGGCTGTGTTGTGTGCTCTTGTGGACTAACGGGCAGTTTTACACTATCGCTATGCTGGTCTGTTTCACTGTTCGTTACTTCTGTCAAGAACGTTATAATTTTGTGTTGCTTTGTTCATTGTATCAGAAACTTTCAGTGTGTTCCGAGCCAGATTCAACAAAACTATGGAGTCTCAATGTAAGGAGTTGTATACAGCGTAATGGTTGATCGTTTGTGTTTAGCACAAAGATCACAAGAGGCGAGAAGAGTATTGGGCCGCTGGTGTCGGCTATGGTCATCACAATCGTCCTGGTACGAGTGCACGTTTGTCAATAATGTCGACTATTTGCTATATATGCATAACGGCATTTGAAGTTGCACTTCGTTCAGTGCAGATGCGTGTTGCGCAGATGTCATCAGTACTTGAAAATATCACACACACAGTGTGCTTGGCTCACAGATATATGCAATGATTTTGAAGAAATTTACTGCTTTTCGTGGTATTTATAATTGTAATTTTAGTTTTAAATTGCTCTGACATCTTAAAGCTACTTCAGCTGTATATAGAACAAGAAGCTCCGTTACCGCGAAGAGCACAGCGCATCTGTCGTGCTTAGTTAGTGTACTTTATGACATTTCTCGGGATAAAATCTGTGATGACTAATAAACCACTTGTACATAATTGGCCCTGAAAGCTACCGAGTTCGGCGAAATGATGCAAACTACATGGCCATTGCGTCATTCAGGGTCACCGATTTTAGTACCAATCGAAAAGGTCATATGCCACTTCCTATTAGTGATTAATACTAACTTAACTCCTATCTTGCACCGTTTCCAAGTTATGGCCAATTGTTGGTCAAATTTTCGCTACCAATACAGGGTGCATCACTTTACGCCTTCACTAGGGTGATCCCCTACGAATATCTGGATAAACTTTACCTTTCCAGAAACTAGAATAATTGTCGTACCTGACGCGGAAAATCGCACGATCGTATCTTCATTCTTCTGGACAGAACACCAGAATGTGACGGACGGACGGACGGACAGAATCACTCTAGCTATTACAGCGGTCTGCATTGCAAGCAATACGGATGTGCTATAAAAACCATAAAGTGTGAAATTTTGGTCTTGAACCCTGTTGTTTAGGATTCTGATACACATTGCAGTAAAAATTATATTGATTGATTTTGGTTAGAATTTTCCTTTCAGGTAATCATGATGTAAGCAAGATGTCGTTGTATGTAGAGTGGGACATACGAGCGTTTGTTGCTGCCCAAAGAGAAAAGGACAAACAGGTACAACCTTAGTGACAATGTCAACTTTGTACTTGATGAACACTTCATAACACCATATCTCTGAACAATTGGTTCAAGAATATCACTGATGAGCTTTTGAAGGCTTATGTCTTTGCGTAGCACCATGCACTCATGGTGGATCATGTTACATTGGATTGGATTGGATGCAGTTGTTAACAAATTACTGTTAAAACTGTTGCTTAGCCTGCAGTAATAATAATAGTAAAATATAATAATGTGTCCAGTGCTATAGTGCAAAATAAATTGTTATTAGAATAGTTTGCAAAATAACAAAATGTAAAGTTAATGAGAATTTGCTTTGAAATAGTAATACATTAAATTTAACTCCGTTAATTCTGACGTGTTGCTGAGTCGTCTTATGTTCTGTATTATCTTCAGATCGAGACAGTTCTGCACAAGATTTTACACGAGCTGAAAGTTCTGTACGCAAGGCATGCACCGCAGCTGAAGCCGAGGAAGACGTCGACAGGGAAGAGCAGCTCGGCAACGTCATCGTCAGCGTCATCTGGTGGCAGCAGCAGTAACAGCAGCAATGAGCAGTTGTCTAGTGAACAGATGCTGACTGATGCCAGCGGCTGCAACGGAGGCAACACTAGCCTTGCCGCCATTTCTTCACTTGACGTAGTTGACCCAGTGACTGATGTTTACAACATACTCGAAGGATCTGCATTAGTTCCTTTTACAGAAGTATGTCGTGTTGCCGTTACACTACCTGTGTTGTGTCGTGTAGCTGATGTTTTTGCTCAGCTGTCATCGTCGTGAGACAGTCATGACTGTAACAATGAACTGGCTTTCTAGTTCAAACTTAACAACTTATGGTAGTATTAGTGCAGACTGTCATGTATTGTGATCTGGTGCTCCCAGATATGGACTGACGTCAGAATGTCTCCTCGTAATTACTGGGATGCCTATGTTAACCGTGGCCACAGTGGAGTGATGCAGCAATACACAAGTGCTTCGTGATGAAGATGATGATGTTGATCATGTATTGTAGAACTGTTTTTGGCAAGGGCGAGAAATTTTGATGAAAGTAATGGAGTACTTCTGTGTTGTATGCTCTTCTTTGTTAGTTATTAGTTCAGTTTTGCATTGTAAAATTTAGGTTGATACTTGATAGTTTGCAACAGTTTGTTACTCATTGTGTGTGTTCGTAAAAGTATTTGGCAATAACGATGTATTATCTGTCATGTTTATTCTTGCATATTGTAACGTGTAGAGATAAAAGTTACGACGAGAGATTTGCAATTGTTTTGTAGCAATACTTGAAAACAGATTCGTTTCTCGAAATATGTCGACACACTTACGTGAGTATTGGTTGCTCGACTGTTAATTTTTCTGGCATAAAACTGTTTTCGTACATATCTCTCTGAAGTTTGCAAATTTAAAAAAAACAGTTTAGGATGCTTATATGAATGTAACAGAATCCAACACTACCAATCAACATACAGGTGTATGTTGATTGGTAGTGTTGGATTTTGTTACTAGTCATTGGTGCCTACTTTATTGGGTTTGTTGTATTGTTTGATGTAGGTGTATCGTGTTATTGTTGACATCATCAAAGAGATCGGTATGTAGCAGTTTTTGCGTGGCAGTTACGATGTATCTCAATGTTTGTGGTGATACTGGTTTTACAGAATGCTGTTTGTGGATAGTGTTTCATACGCATAGTTTAGCTTTGTGTGCTGCACAGAGAGTAGATAATAAATAATGACAATAAAGTAAGTCACATTTGTATGCGAAGCTGAGGACTGAGGAGTCACTGGAGAAGGAGTAAAACTGCAGGTTTCAAACAGAAATGTGGTTAGGTGTCCGATACTCTTAAATTCAGGTTCCGTGTTGCACATAGGTATGTGACAGAGCCAGCCAAAAGCCGCATCCAGCGGATGTGGATTTCATGTGTAAAATTCGTCGGATGCAGATGCAGATGCGGATTTGTTGCACGATCAAAATTAGCTACTGCGATTCAACTTAGTTACTTAAAATTAAACAGTTACAAATAAACTAGCAGTGAATAATTAAAGTCATTGTGATTTGTGACGGCACTTTCAAATACTTGTGAACTGTACACATTAAAAAAATCTTGTCATATTTAGGCCTATATTTCCAGTCTATTTGACCTGATGACCTTAAAAACTTTTGCAGAATGTTCCTCCAAAGCCAACACATTGTGTTGCAAAAATTTCGAGTCCGACACAATTGGATTTTAAGTATCAAACAGATTTCGGATTTTGTGGGATTCGGAATCTGTCACATCCCTAGTTGCACAGCAGAATATATACAGGCAAACTGTTCCAGATGATAGTTGTGATTGTGATGGTGTCGGTGTATTATAATACTTGTGGCACATATGCTGTGTGTGTTCGATTTTAGCTCTGCAGCCTCAGCTGGTTCCGTTGCTTGGTAAACTGACCGACCAGCAAGATTCGATTTACCAGCTTCTTGCCAACCTGGAACAGAAGGCATGATCGTTTGGCTTTTGCCAATTTATAAACTGTAGTGCTTCAACTGAATTTATTTTAGTAGTTAGTTAATGGATTAATTTGAAGTAGTTTGCAAAACATATAGTATTTATATGATTTTCAGTCACCTGTTCAATAAGAATTGTATGCATTGCTGCTTAGTAGTGCATTGTGACATTGCAGCTAGCATGATGTTGAATTCTGTAGAAGACAATTAGGTGTGTGGTTAGCCTTAGTAGAGAATTGCTTTGTCTGGTGGCCCTACCACAGGAGTTCTGGAGCAGATCCCTCGGCAACCGCAGTCCGTGTGGCGGAGAAATATCACCGATGACGTGACCTCCAGTGACATGGGTCTGCCACAGGCAAGTGATGCAGCTCAGAGTTGATCTTCCTGGAGGCTGCAGGTTTCATATAGCACTGTGCACTCATAGTGGTGCATGCTGATACTGGATTGCATTGGATTGGATTGGATTGGTGGCTGAGCCATCTGGGAGAACTGAGTTCACCGGGCATGGTTTTTGTCATATGGCATTTTCTGTCTGGAACTCACTTCCTGGAACAGTACTTGGATGTCCTTAACTGAAGTTCTAAACGTAGGCTTAAAACTCGCCTGTTTTACCTGGCTTATATTAGCAGACAGTCAGGACACTACATGATCTATGCTGCCTTCGCCTCTGAAGTTACGACGTTATATCGCGATATATATGTGTATATTATGTGTTGTGTTATATGCATGTGTTATGAAATGTCATGCATTCATAATGAAAATGCTTCTGTTTAGGTCCTCTGACATTTCTAGTTCTGTTATTCTTCTCTTATGCAGTGAGTGAATTGCTACAACAGGACAAGATTGCCGATGTGAGAAGTTGGATGCTGTTGTTTAGGCAAATGTTCTGCTTCATCATATCTGTAAGGCGGGCAACGGCTGCATACCAAAGCCGCCAAAGAAAGAAGGTGTCGTCACTGCTAAACGTTCCAAGGAACGTGTTGCACCTCCTTCAGAGCATTCAGTTGCCTTAAATACAGACTCTCATGGCGCTGCATCTGCCGAAGAGAAGCTTGCGAGGCAGGCACATTAAATTCTAATTTATCATCGTACTGTGATAATGAAGATTATGTATTAGATGTACTGAGACTAGTTACTGGTCGTTAAGATAATCGTTAGCTTATTTAGTTCCCGTGTGTTGTATAATCATATTTCTCAGATCTGTGAATTAAAATTTTACATGTGAAGATTTGGTATCTGTGTGTAATGTGTATTGCAGGGAGTTCCAGGTTCTTTTCAAAGATGTGTCAGGTACAAAACATTTCCACACAATCTGTAGTGTACAAGTTAAATCAGCAGTCTGTAGTGGAGAACAGACTATATTATATAGTATACTACATGTGACTGAATAACTGCAAATGTGCATCAGACGTTTTGAATAATTATGTTTTAAGTGATGGAACCATTATGATGTGCACAGCCTAAATATAGAAAAAGTAAGATGGAGTTGTGATCTAAAAGGCTTTCATATAGTGGTGCTGATCTTATTTTTGCTTACGTTGTGGCTGTTATGTAATGTTCGCTTTCTAGCTTTCACCGATACTCATTTGCCTACCCATACAGGGATGGCCAGGCTGAGTTGACCTGGGATAAATGGTTATATACAGAGATATCAGTACACTCTGGACTCACATGACCCTCATGTTTTGAAATTAATTTGTGCATATTCTGTTTGATGTGCAGAGGCATTCCGTCGCCTGAACATTGATCCTAACAGATCGCCGACCAGTATCTGTACAATACCAGTCAATGGCGACGAACTGCAAGTGCAGACAGAAGTCATGGACGTCTGTATTACGTCATCTGAGGTAAAATGACGTCGATGCCATGCCTGTTATGAAAATTTTTACTGATGTTTTAAAAAGAAATTTAGGACTGGAATTTTAAAATTCTGTACATAAATTTAAGATGATTTATGATTTATGTGTCTTACATCTTTTATTCTGTCCTTTCAACATCAGGAGATGCTATAGGATGAAGATTATTCTGTTGCTGGCTGACATTGCTATGTTCAATCTACAGTTTTATTGGGGTAAACAGGATCACTTATTGATCTCAGGGTGTGGCGTCCCTGCCCCATAAATGTCAGCCTCCCCTATCCTCTTCTAGACAACATCCGAGTTATGATGATTGTCTGGA
>Ga0049105_1000969_pt1 | contig 11652 bp, 7 predicted proteins | sample WorMetvaBAHAMAS1_FD_61260 | JGI IMG/M metagenome (GOLD analysis project Ga0049105, IMG submission 61260) | Worm MetaG Olavius vacuus BAHAMAS.1 | ecosystem: Host-associated > Annelida > Digestive system > Unclassified | place: Germany: Marburg | collected 2013-04-09 | reverse complement strand
CGTTTACGTCGGAAAGATGATAATTAAAGCCGCTAAGAGGATATTTAATTCTGATAAGATATGCCGTAGTTACAGTGATTTGAATTTTGGCGTCACTTTTTTCGGAACACAGTGTATTTTGTCCTATTTAGGCTACGTGCAAAATTATCCCGGTGAATCGCCCTACGTTGGCCACATTTCTGACGTAAAATTATATTTTGTAGGCCGGGCCCTGTTTTAATCGCAGTGTGTATACATAGCTGTTGTATTAACTAGAGCTCATAAATTAACACGTTAACGAACGCGTTATAAGGAGTCTATCGCGATTTTGAAAAATAACATTGTTAATTTTAACGCAGTGCCAAAATATAGCATCGCGATTTCGCAACAACACCTTTAATCGTCAATATTAGTTCAAGTTTCCGCACTGCAGTATGTTTGACCGTGGAATTTATAGTAAGTGATAAATGAATGTTTATTTAACGTCAGGGACCATGATTTATCGTCAACTCTCAAGCCGATCATAGGCCTATTGGTGAAATTTTACAGCGGCATCAGCACGCAAACGTGTTGTTGGTTGAGTCTTGACACCTACGTGAACAATGTAGCAAATCAAATCAAATTTATTAGCAGCAAACCAAAGTACAAAATAACACAGACAAAAACAGAAACAATACAACTGGTTATCTACGGGGTAATTAGGAAGGTCCTAAATAGACAATGATACCTTCACCCACAAAGAAAACAAATAGAAAAAAGAAAACAACAATATGCAGCAACAGATACAGGCAGCGCAAGCACTCTGTTGGTAAGTAATAAATTTACTTAAGTCAATCCTATCAAGGTGACGTCTGAAAGTCTGAAGTTCTGAACTGTACCACACTTCACAAGGCGTTCAGGGAGAGCGTTACATATATTGATATTGCGGGGAACAAAAGAATACAGACGAGCATTGATGCGATAGTGGGATTTAACAATTATTCGAAGAGGGTGACCACGGCTACGAACAAGATCTATCTCTCAATTATGTGAAACATAGTTAAATCAACATCAACGTTACTATGTATAATATGATACAACATTATCTAATCAAGTTCCTACACAAAGAAAATGATCTGTGCGTTAATATTATTATTAACGCGTTAAAAAGCGACTAAAAATATCAACGCACGCGTTCACGCGATTAAAAAATTAATCTCATGCGAGCTCTGTAGTAATAGGCTAAGTTGGCTAACCCTACTTGTAATTTACCGTAAAGCCGTGAAAACCATAGATGTAAAAAACGTTCAAAAAAGAATAAAAACGTTAAAAAACGTAAAAAAAACGTAACGAAAATAAAACACGTTTGTAAACGTTGAATAAAAAACGTTACCAATGATATCGCGCTAAATGCATATACCTGACATGACTCAGCTCAAAAAAAGATTAAAAACACAACACCTAATCACTGCAGTCATCATTAATAAGGTCAGTTTATTTTAAAATGAAATAATCTCTGTAAGTGTAAGCGGGAGGAAAACTGGTGTATTTATTGCTACTGTTCTGAGGGGTTCTCATTGAAATTTATTAATATTTATACGTTATTTATGAAACGTTTTTTATTTACAAATACGTTGTGAAAATAAAAAAAACGTTAAAAAACGTAAAAAACGTGATAAGAATAAAAAACGTAAAAACGTTTTTTACATCTATGGTGAAAACTACTAGTAAAATAGGCCATACACCAGTAGTCTTCAGCCTGTTGTTTCATTTAAGTTCTTGACACAGTTTGTGTAGGCGTGCCGGTGTATTATTTTTCCTTTTCATTAAGCTACCACGTACAGCTATTGTTTTTTTTGGCCTCGCAAGTGGTAACTAGTGCAGCGAAGTTGTTTTGTGTGAATACTGTCAGCGACAAAGTTGTAAGGCATTCACTGGCCTATCTTTTATACCTCTGCAAAGAATGGTTCGCGGGCAGAAAGTCCCATACTAGTGAAATTTGGCCGCAACTGAACAACCCCCTTCAAAAACGCCGATTTCCAATAAATATTCGCTCATAGCGCTTCAGCCATAACACATGAGAAAGAAGTTGAATTAACACGAATATAAAGTCCATTACTTTGCAGTGAGCCTAGAGTGAACAGTGTACGTTACCCCTAAGGGCCGTAAGCCCACCGAAGGGGGCTCAAAAAACGCCAAGTGTCCAAAATTGGAACAATAGGCCTAATATGCGATAACTTCGAAACGGTGTAGGCCTACGAGATAAGATATCAGTTAGTATTAATCACTGCTAGGAAGTCGCATGCAGGCTTTCGATTGGTACCGAAATCGGTGACATTGAATGACATTGAACGGTATAATAGCCCTTATTTTGCGTTATTTCACCGAATTCGATAACTTTGCAGGCCGATGACGTCACAGTGGTTGTAAATATAATTAAATCCTGTTAGCGATTTTATGGTGGAAAGAGGAAATGGGGAAGGTGTTCATAAAACGGATGTTCTGGGTAGGCCTCACTGGGGTATTGGGGGTAACTTCACTCAGACTTACGCCAGCTCTGGTTTTTTGCCCCCACCCTGTGTTCTTCTGTCTGCCCCCACGCTGCCCCCAAGACAAAAAAACTGGCTTCCACATGTATGACTGTAGCCTAGGTGAACTCGAATAGGTAGTATGCATATTCTTGTAGCCTAGTCTCATTTTGACATCCATTAATAGTATCGTTTTAATATTTTGACGTATGCATGATGTAGTTAATTTAATATCTTTTTAGTTAACTGTTCCTGCCGAGGTTTAGTGTGCTATTTCGCCTCCTTTTGCGAATTCATCACGCGCGTTGCCTTAATTGCCTCGCGAAGCGCTTATGGCATGCCTATTAATGAGGTTGATGCCCTACTTACTGGCCTAATGTCGTTAGTCGTCGACTTTGTTGTGCATGAATTGGTCCCAGTTGTGGCTGAATCTCGGCGTCTGCTCCACAGGTGGTCTCGCTGTCTTCGCAGCGCCGAGCTTGGCCAGTGCGGCCAGCCTATTGCTGATCGGACAAACGCCTCTACGGAGCGTTTTCAATTGAAAATTATGCAGAATAATTGGTTTCACCGGGCGTCGATAATCGAATTTCCTGGCGTCGTTGTTTGGGAGGTCTGCGGAGGCATATTGACGCCGACGGCCAGCCACCCACGTGGCGCCGATGAATGTAGCCGTACGTCTCGCCTGTCGGCAAGTGCATTGAGGAAGTGGCATCGCCGCCGGGCAACGCGGAACATTGTGTCCGTCCGGACGAGTTACGGCCGTCGCTTTCGCTTGTACTCACCAGTTGTCATATCCGAGTAATTAGTGACGTATGCGCCGTAGGGCTTGGCCTGTATGGCGAAATAGGCCTGCAGTTCCGTAGCGGTAATCGTAAAACACATATCACGACGACACGCATTAGCAACACATTAGCACTTGTAAGGACAATAAACATAGGCCTACTTGTGAAGAAACATGTTTGCTACCGATAACGGCGGCATCAAATTAATTAGTTCACCGTTCTCTGGACCAAAGGTGCTCTCGGCGGACCAAAGATATGCTCTCTCCCAAATTTTACCAGAGTTGTTTGAAGACACTTCTTTGTCAGAACTGGCGGATGTTTGCACGTTTCAGTTTAACTTTGAGGACAGATCTCTGTTCGCTGTCATTTATTGGCCATTTGGCCTATAGCTGCAGGCAAACGAGTGTCAGTCAGCTTCCGTAGCACAGGTGAATTATGATGAACGACAACTCACGTGATGACCTGCGTCACCGGATGTAATTGACATGCTCGTCAACTCATTGCCCATCACCGGGACAAACGGAAATTGACATGTCGGTTAACGCTCATAGCATAGCACTGAGCAACCTGTGTTTTCCAGAGAGGCGACACACCAAGGGCAGGCATTAGTCCCGGAAAATTTTAGAAAACGTCGAAATCTGCATTTCAGCAGGCGATGAGGGAGCAATTTCAGTTCGAATATCATGGCAGGCCTATGCGCAGTAAGTGGGTAAGGCGCCACAGTATCTCGTCCACTAGGCTACATTCAGCGTGTTGCCGATTCTAATCGTCGCTTTATCCGGTCGTCGTCATCCTCGCAGCTAGTGATCTGACCTACCCGGCTTTTTCCACTGTCGGCGATCCTGCATTTCCGGTGTCTGTGTTCGCCTCTGGAACAGTCTGCAGTGACGTCACCTCAATAGCACCAACGCTCGCTATTTCCGAATCGCCTCAAAACTTACCCTTTTTCCCGTTCGTTTCCTACCTAACCGTTTCCAGTTTCAGCACTTCTGTACACCGTGTGTAGTGGTTTAGCATTCCTGTACATGTACATTAAGCCACTCTAAATAACTCTAATGTATGTGATTATCCATCGAGGACGAGTTCACCAAATATTTTCATCGATTTTGCGCAGATCTCACGAAGGACCATGGAGAAAAATGTGGGTGTTACCTCTTCACCCCTCATGTGGTTTCGCTATAGGCCCTGTATATGATTGACTCAAAATCGCATTTTTTACTTTAGAATCATGCCTTAGTATCGAGGCTAATAATGTCGTTTGCATTAAATAAATGTACGATAAAATTGCGCAACGTGCAGGCTAAATTAGCTGAGTGTATTCACAGATGAAATAACTGAAAATCAGTGAGATAGATTACATGTAAGTAGGCCTAAGAAAGCTGAATTAAGTGCACAAACAATCCGCACGAGGTACGTTTCAGGCCAGCGAGCCTGAGCCTTTTTAGTAACACAACCTTCTGTTAAACTTCTTTTCGGTATCGTAACCCGAAAATAGAAATTAATCCTTAACTTTTTAAAAATAAAAATTGTCTGAAGGATGCCTTAATTTAATTAAAAACAACAAACTAAAGGGAGAGACAAGTGGCGTCATTTCACCTAAAATTTAGGGGCAGGGCATGACGCGGGGGGGTTGCAAATATACGCAGCCAAAGCTGTGTTGAGGTGGGTGCGGGAGGGGAGCAGGTCGCCCTCTCGCGGAAAGGAGCTAACTTGAAAAATAAACTAGAGAGAATTTTGAAATTTATATGCAAATTAGCGCATTAGAGCATTCTGATTGCAAAAAAGGTATTGCGTCTATCACACCTCGCTTCGTATCTAACATCGTACTTCGTGCTTGCACCACGTACCACCCACTTTTTTAATACAACATTTTCCACCTGAGCCAAATGATTTTAATTTTACAAAAGCGAGTTAAATGACAAGAAAGGGGAGGAAGATGCGAATGTTGAGTAGGCATGAGGAAGAGACGGCATGTTGGGACTTTGTGCGATTGTTGATTCGAGAACAGTACTGTCACCCAGCACTGCAGTGAATCCGATTCAGAGTATGGCGAGGAAGCATCGGAACTCAGTCGGTGATTGAGTGAGCGATGAGGTCAAGTAGCGGCGGTCAAGAGATGCAGCAGGCGAGTGGCGGCTGCGACTGCATTCAACGCAGCGCAGATGACACCGAGATGGATTAGCGACTGCTCGCTGTCCATCTCGGCGAGTCATCGTGACCTCCGATGTCAAACCGTGTATCTGCTTCGTCGCCTGTGAAAGACTTGACCGTTCATGCATATGAATAGGCGACGTTAACACCGTGTGCATTGTAAAGCGGCTCTCTTACATCTGAACTAAAACTGAAATAAAACAAATTTGTTTCAGGTTTGTTTCAGACGAGATTGTTTTATTTCAGCGCTTCGTACATGTGAAACAAAATGCTGAAACTAGTCGAAAGTAGGCGGTGCTATCTGCAGAGCTCATCTGTCAATCGAAACTTTCAATTTTTCCAAAGCTAACCAACATGGAGAAGGAAAACGTAGACGTCGAACTATTGTATAAAGTGCGGTAATTCATTAAGTAGGCCTATAACAAATAGCCAACAGCCCACCATCAAAGATGTCTCTTTGCAGAAGTCTAATGTAACGGCAGTCCACTGGAAACATATCATTTATCGGTCTGCAGATGTACCAGCTGGGGAGCCTTGGAGCGTCGTAAGCTCCCTTAGATGGGGGCGTAGACCCGGGCGTAAAGACAGGAGCACAAGATCGGTTTATTCTAAGATCCTAGGGTGCAATTATTTTTGGCAATTTAACACTTACGAAAGTTACGAGTGATAATACAGTGTGAGTCAAAAAGTATCCTTTTAAAACTTTTTGCGGTATTCTCACTTGTGGTGAACCTGTGTAACTGAAAATTATGTTGGTTATTGCTCAAACATATTCCTATCTTTAGGCTAATTTTGTTCAATTTACCTTAATATTTGTATAAATTGTATCACTTTTACTAGTAAGACCCCTTAAATTTTAATAATTCAACTTAATTCATTTTGTCATGAAATTGATGAATTTTTCGTTAAAACTCGTCAAATCAAATAATATTTAATTAAATATAACAGTTAGTATCTGTTTTATAAATTTTCACATTACATATATGTTCAAAATATCAACCGTTGGCTAACACACATGCCTGCATTGTCACATCAGAGCGTTATCAATGACTTTCTCCGGTAAGGCAGACCAAATGAACTGAAGTGCATTTTCAAATTGGGAACCGTTTTTGGCTTCTGTTGCAGTTTGTGATAAGACTGCAGCATTACCCCCGAACATGATAATCCAGTGGACTGAGGTCGGGTGAATAGGGGCCACTCATCATTGGCGATTAAGTCAAGGCAATTTCATTTGCTAAAACTCGAAACTTGAAATGATAAAAACGCTGAGTACCCTTCGAAAAATTAACGCCATTTTGTTAAATATTAAGATAAATTGACCAAAATTGATGAGTGTGTGTGGATATGAACTGGCAGCAAATTGGCAAAATTTCACGGAAATATACTTAGCTTGAGTGAAAATAGTGCAAAAAGTTTTTTTCTTTGGGGGATACTTTTTTGACTCACACTGGTGTAAGTTTGCGCTAATTCCGCGTGTATAATCTCTGCAAAGAAACAACGTTCGGTGCTCTTCAGCATCTGCAGCGTGCCGTCGCCGTATCGCACGTGGTCAGTGTGGTCAGTGTGGTCAGTCGCGAGAGAAGACTCGCCGCCGATCAGTGGCAGAGGGCGGCACAACTGACCAGCGACAGCCACGGCGCTGCTACCCCCACGGGACCGCGCACTCCCACGGACAGAAGCGCGTGTGGGCAGAGAGGCAGTTGAACGATTCGCATGAACTACAGTTATCCCGTGCAGCCAGATTTGAAAACAAACAAGCAAACAACCGGACGTGATACAGTAATCTAAAAATAGATTTGTTTACGATCTGCAGCTCAGTTGGCGGGGACGCAAATTAAATGGCGAAATATCCGGGAAGATTGTCCGGATTGCCGTGCAGGATTACAAGTCTCCACGTACAGCGGTTATGATCTGTGCCACCCTGATTAACAGCCACACACTAACGCACACAGACAGCTCTCGATCGGCTATACTATTAGCTCAGCCTGAGCTGAAACACAGACGCAAAATTGAACATCGTGAACACGAGGGGGCCACGTACAACAGAAGTCTATCACGAGTCCAGTTCTGTGTGTAGTTCTGCCACGGACTGCACCGTGCAGACGACCGCTGCTGCTGCTGCTGCTGCTGCTGCTGCTGCTGGTGCTGCTTTATGACGAGTTAGCATCTATTAATCAGTGTCATAGTGCACGCTTGACAGGCGTCCCTCGGGCTGCGGATAACAGTGATTGATGCGCGATTTATGCAAATGAGACCGCGCCCAGCGACAGCGCCGGAACCTTGATTAAATATTTTGAGTTTATGAAATATTGACGTCGCCAAATTATAGCGACCGTATAGCCGGCCGCGCAGCTGGGACGACCACGTCACAATTATGTCAGTTCCAGTCGCGGCGGTGCTTATGAATTTTTTGCAACATCAAAATGGCTTCTGTCTGATATTTTCGAATTCGTTGAAACAGAATGTATAGGCCTGTCGCAGTTATTACAGTCATCGCTGCGAAAAGAAGTAGGCCCCCAAACCTAGTATAGGCCTACAATAATGGCATCGTAACGAAGACAATTTAACGCTGTTCTAAATGTGATAATTCTTACTATCTGCATTTAACAAATTTACATTGTCAGTATCATTTGTCAGTTTGTAGGTGTCTTTTGTGGTCAATAAGGTTCGTAGGATACTGGGATTTAACAAATACATTACTGTGAGTGTGAAGACGTGTCTAGCTGAGTAATAACTTTATAGCCGTCTTTTATATTGGACGATCGAACCGACTGACCATTGAATTAACTTTATAACGGCAGATAAGCTCATAAAAGGCCATTTAGTGCCTTTAGAAGGACGAGCAGAATGTGTGTGTCGCTAATAATTTTTATAGACCTGGAAGCCTTCGGTTTAGTTCCACATTTTCAACGTCTGTTTGACGGTCAGCATCACCTTTGGATTCAGCAGTAGCAAGAGCCGTGAATTAAAGTCTAAGTAGTTTTATTTCGAAGTCTATGACTTGAATTTTTGCGAAGAATGATAACACTTAGAAAGATGGATTTAGAAAGATGGCGACTGTTTAGAAACAGGCTGCAGCGACGAGTTGGAAGTGCACATTGCAGACTTGCTTTGCTGCAGTTGTCACTGGAGAGGCGCGGCATATGAACACATGTCCGAGGATTACATTACATTAACATTACATAACAGTTTTTAAGGTGGCCCCGCCTAAGTAAATAACTGCCAGGACCTTCATGGCGGGAACAACCACAGACAGGCTAATGATGTCCGCGGATATGACTGCCGAAATAAATGTGTTTTTCAGAGGATAATACATCGCTGTAAAATTAAGTAAAACCGTGATATCGGTAAACCGCGGTATGAAGTAATGTTACCTGCTACAAACATTTTCTCCAAAGTTGCAAAGATCACTCATTGCACTGCTCAGTGTTCGCTTATTGCGTAAAACACTGAGACAAAATGTAGAAAGCACACAGAGTTCAAACCGACGCCAAGGACTATAGGCCTGTGGTTTATTTCGCATTGTTAAACTGCCGAGCAACATTGAAATTGCACGGCTCATCACTGAAGTCGTTGATATTATAGCGTTGACACGATTGTAAATTAGCGCTTTTTCACATGCCACAAATGGGCGAGGAAGACAGAAATTCTATGTCCGGATCCAGTTTAAGATCACCACAAAGCGCACTCAAATTTCGTCCGCAACATTGTTGAGTAAGACAGGCAACTGAGACATTAGCTCCGTAGACAGACGTAGCAATGTACATGTTTTTGATGTTGTTGATGTTGTCCAAAAATCTGCAAATTTCAAAATACTGTCCTCGAAGAAATGGTCCACCTGTAAGTTTGACGAATAACATTAACTTGCTAATTAATTACTTTTGTTCGTAGACGATACGCTGTAGTTTTTCTACGTAGTTTGCCATCTCAGACGATGCGTGCGTGCTCACGTGCTGACTACAACATTTCGTGGCCGCTCAGTGCGTAAAAGTCGTTGTTTCATCCTAGCATACAACATTCGGCCGAACGTTCGGCACTTGTTCAGTGAGCCAGCCAAACCTTCGGCTTCGGCCGAATGTCAATCTGACATTCGGTCCATCTCTATAGTAGTACATCTGATATTTTGCAATATCAACAGGTATAGAAAACCACGCAGTAAGCCGCATACGCTGTAATTGTTGGTAAAAACGCGGTGATTTTGCACTGTATCACTAACGGTATTTTGCAGCGAGTTCACGATTTTAAAAAAAGAAACGTTAGGCCTACTTGTGACGCCGCAGATTTTCTTTCGAAATCGGCATTTCGTGCAGCTCCAGCTGCGGCTGGTACTCGGGCATCTGTTGTCATTGTCCGTCGGCGTCGCACTCGGCTGAGGAGTCATTATACGACCGACCGGGAACCAGGCGAACCGTGTGCGGCCGCTAATGAGCCGTTCGCTCCCTGCAGACGAGCATCCGTCCCGCCTCGTCGTCGTCGGCGGCTCCGGCCGTCAGCACCGACCGTCGCCCGACCGACCGAGTCAGACGGCCGCCGGCAGGAAGTCGCGTCTGTTGTTGCAACAGTCCAACGCAAGAAAATACTCGACCAGTGGCGGAGCTCAAATTTTAGAAAGGAGAGGGGGGCTTAATTGTACGCCTCAATCTCTAGCAAATGGGAACTCATGAGAAAAGCTACAGAACTCGTTGCCGAAATTATGTATTTTTTTCGTCGAAGTCATGATGTCGCCAGTTTTTAACCCGAAATGAAAGGTTTATAGACTTGAGAAATGTGAATGAATAAATTACGTTTTCTCGCTCAAATGTCACTGAATTGCAAATCGGACGCCGTAACTGTGACTGAATGAAACGCCCAACTGTATCCTCAGTGTTCAGTTGTACATGTATACGGCACCAACACGAGGGGGTTAAAAACCCCTAGCTTTACTCTAGATCCGCCCTCCCCCCCCCTCGCTGCACCTCGTTTACGTCGAGCGACATCTCGTTGTCGCATTGTTCGCGGCGGCGAAACGTGACTGCACCACCACGCCCGCGTACGAAGACGACAGTTGAAGTTTTCACAGTGACGTGCCGGACGTGCGCCCGTGTTAATAATGACGAACTCCAGTAATTGCGTCCGTATATTCATTTCTGCGAAAACATACACACACGGACACGTTACATTGTGAAGTCACGAAAAGATGGGATTTCTATAGTCTCAATACATGCAACAACGTGCGCATTGTCCATACAGGCTGCATTCTTAATAAATTAGGTCCACATCCCACAAGTAAGTAAGCAAGTAAGTAAGTAAGTACTTACGTATTCGCGCAGCAGTAATAGCAGCCTAAACTGTCTTGGGGCATTATGCTAGGACCATATTCGGTGGCGGATTAAATTAAGACTAACTAATATAATGTTGTTCCATCAGCGTAAATAGTCAGTATTATACGAACAAGAAACTTAGCTGTCTCAAAGAGACCGTGCGACTGTTGCGTGGATCAGCTTTGGCCAAATATAACGGGAACACTATATTTTGCGGACATTATAGGTCTATCTTCAACCACTGTGGCGTAATTGGCCTGTAAAGTTATCGAATTCGATAAAATAACGCAGAATAAGGGCTATATCGCCGTTCAAGGTCAATCAAGGTCACTCATGTCGGTACCAATCGAAAGCTCGTATCTGACTTCCTATTAGTGATTAATACTAACTGGCATCGTATCTCCTACCGTTTCGCAGTTATCGCAGATTATTGTTCACATTTTTGACACTGCGTTTTTGAGCCCCCTTTGGAGAGGGCTTAGGGGTAACGTACAGTATTTATCTTAGGCTCATTGGAAAGCTCGTAATAGACTTCCTATTCGTGTTAATTGAACTTCTTTCCATAGGTGTTACAGCTGAGGCGCTACGAGCGAATTTTGATTGAAAATCGGCGATTTTGAAGAGGGTTGGTCAGTTTCGGGCAAATTTTCACGTAGTAGGGGACGTTTCCCGCGAACCATATTTGCAGGGATAGATACGCCAGTGAAAGCGCCTTACAACTTTGTCGCTGGCAGTATTCACACAAAGAAACTTTGTAGCATACTTTTTCCAGTGAAGTGCAATTTTACACTGAAAACGGCTGTGTCGCGTTTTTGAGCCCGCTTTAGGGGATGGGAGGGGGGGGGGGGCAACGTACGATGTTCATCTCAGACTCATTGGAAAGCACGTAGTGGACTTCCTATTGGTGTTAATTGACCTTTTTCACTAAGTGTT
>Ga0049105_1000968_pt1 | contig 11655 bp, 6 predicted proteins | sample WorMetvaBAHAMAS1_FD_61260 | JGI IMG/M metagenome (GOLD analysis project Ga0049105, IMG submission 61260) | Worm MetaG Olavius vacuus BAHAMAS.1 | ecosystem: Host-associated > Annelida > Digestive system > Unclassified | place: Germany: Marburg | collected 2013-04-09 | reverse complement strand
CTTTGTGACGAGTTGACCGTGTGACGAGTTGACCGGGTGACGAGTTGACCTGTGACGAGTTGACTGTGTGACGAGTCGACCGGGTGACGAGTTGACCGTGTGACGAGTTGACTGTCACCCATAAAAAGCATGAATAGCAACACTTGCCGCCAATGTGGCAATCAGGGCAGATCACACTTCAGAGACTACAGTCCAGTATCAGCAATCTCCGCAAGCAGGCAGCCGATGTTTGATGCCTTGAACGCGCTGTAATTAACAGTAGGCATGCTGACCCCCACAGTCCAGGTCATTTTATCAGCTGCGCTTTGATACCTTATACCTCGCAGATGAAGCGGTCGTGTGTCAAGGGGCGGCTGGAGGCAGTCGATGGAGTCCCGCGTGCTGGCGGCTGCTGGCGGCTGATCAGACCAGACGTCCTGCGGGGACAAGGCACTGTTATCTGTATCCGTACATGCGGCTGCAGAGCCGTCAGGGCTCGTAACTTACGATAATGCGACCGTCGAAGTTCAAGCCCGGCCTTCCTTAGGAGCAACAACATGTGTTATAAAAATAGTGGCTTGTCACAAATTTTTTGCATTATTTGTACCCTCGAACCATACGACGACATTCTTGCGCATTAGTTAACCATAGCATCTCGGCCTGGGCCAAACACCAGTGCAATTACTAGCTGGAGTGTCCGCCAGCCATGTCTGTGACACCGCGCTTGCCGCTGGGTACACTGTACAGTGTACTCTGGTGACGTCACACTACACTCTGATATACCAGAGTGAGCTGTTATGTCACACATTGAACTGTAGACAGCGGCAAGCTGTGATGACTGGCTCGGCAACACTGCGGCTGGTGTACTGACTGACGCAGCATACACCGCACGAGCAAGGCATGCTAAACTAAGCACAGTCACGCAAAGCACTTCATTGCCAAACTGAACAGAAAATATATCAACTTTTGCGTTATTTAATTATGCCATATCCCGGTGAATTTTGGCAATACTCACCTTACAATACTGCTAACAGTTGACGGCAAATTGGTGATGAAAACCATGTATTAAATAACATCAAATCCAGTCAAAATCGCGAAAATAATACACAGCAAAATAATTGTTTCACAATAACTGGACGCAAAACAAGAACTAACTGATATATATAAAATTGTAAATAAATGCTGAAACTTTTAACAAACGAAAAACGTCATAAAATGTATAATAGGGAAAAGTGTCAAAAAACGCACTTGTTTAAATAGACCATCCCTGTGTGAGACTTTTCCAGGCTGCACCGATTCTGATGACCTCGCCACTCCCCGATAACAGTAACTTCCAAGATTGACTTGTCCACAGTTTTCTTTGTTAATCGACTGTGGTTCAGTTCATCCAACTCTTCTTGTGCCATCGGTGATGCGAACAGTCGCTCACTAGCAGGAGTCTTCAACATGGTAACTGCAGCACTATCTGGCACAGAATCTGTCGCTATATCAAACTGCTGTGATGCAGAAATCAGATCAGCATCCGTATCCTCGCCATACAGTTCTTTCACAGCTGTATCTGTCACAGAATCAGTCGCTAGGCCTATGTCAAATTGCTGTGATGCAACAATTAAATCAGCATCAATATTGTCGCCATAAAGTTCTTCAATCAACTGTGTCGTTGAAACCACTTCCCCCTCACTGATGTCGCTAAAATTGTCACTCATTATTACCGGTACGCCTACAACGCTGTCGTTAACTAAGTTAGTTAGTGCTTTTTGCTTGGCAGAACTCGCCCAGAACAGTGAACCAAAGACAGGCCGCAGAGGTAGCCGGGCCAACACTTTCAGGCCCGGCCCGACGCAGTCCGATGACATCTCGGCCCGTACCTGGCCTGGTCCGTTAAATTTTGTGAATTTCAGGCCCAAGCCCCCGTGCAGGACTCTACTGTGCACCTTTGATCTCATCGTCACGCTTGCCCTCGCCATCGATGATTACGTAATTATGCTCCACAGTCGACATCGCCATACCTACCAACAGGCAGCTGTCCCTGCAGTTCACACATTCAATCCACCACCGACCCACCGGCCAGCGCCCACCGGCTGCATCGCCGACCCGGTTTGCCATTGACATGAGAGGTAGGTTGTTGGAACTTTCAGCGATACCGATTGATATTGACATCACTCAAATTGTAGCTGTAGTCTCAACAAATAAATGTAACATAGCTCTGTATTAGAAGTAGATGCCAGCAAAGCTGAAGTTGCAGACAGTTTTTGAACAGATTCTAAAAAGTTCTGGAATCCGGAACTTGAAATTTTGAGGCCTAGAAATACTTTGAAACCAATCAAAGTCGTGGAATTCAGACTTGTCAGTCCTGGAACTTAAGTTTTCCCAGAGTGTTAATTAGAAAAAAAAACATGAAAAAGCAACTTATTCATGAGGATGTTGTGGGCTTGAAGTAATATGGTAGTTGTTATAGAAAATGATACAGTTGAATTATATTATGTATTTATAATGTTTGTGATAATTGCACCATCCTGGAAAGTCCTTATATATTGGTTTCTGGATACCTTTAAAGTCCTGAAATTAGACTTTTTATACTGGGACAGTCCTAGAAAACAATGTTGAGGTCTTGAAATTGATATTAATATGGAATTGGTATGAATAGCTATTGGTATGTGTTGGTGGACTCAAAATTAGTAGTCTGCACTCTGTAGTATTAAGCACAGTTGCAGAACTTTACCAGCTGGTACAGAGCTAAATTTTGTGACAGTACCCTGTCATGGTAATTTTGGTGTGCCAGTTTGTGTGCACTGCACTAAGACTTCTAAATTTAGTCACTGACACTTGAAATTAGCTGTAGTTTTAGTGTATTTTTTTGTATTTGTACAGAGAATCATGTCGTTCTGTCGTCTTTGCAAACTGGTACAAAATGCATTCCTCGTTCATTTGCTTTTCTTATGCACTGTTCATGGTGAGTTCTGTGCAAGACATTGTCATCTTTTTAGTAGATTATTTTGAATTTGTTAATGATTAATTAATAGATTGATTGTCAGAAGTTTCCTGCTGACTTTTAACTGTTACATGGTATATGCATAGTATGATTACCCTAGGCAGAGGTTTGCAGTCTGTAAGTACTCTGTACTTTGTACCTGTAGTTCTATGTGTGGTTGAAGCAGCATTGGATCTGTGTGAGACGCCGACTCTAGAAGGTGTGACAACGTCACTGCAGCAGGGTGTCGTGCCACGAGGAGTTGTTAATGCTGGCAACTACACATATGATCGCAGTGCTAAGTCTGTTGTCCAGTGCGTTGCGAGCTGTTGCTTATCATCTGCTTGTGAGGTACACTCCAACACTGTTTACCTAGAAGTCATATCTGTGGAAATTCCAATCCTGAAAAATCATAAAGTCAACAAAGTTTTACTTGCACTAATGGTTGCTAACACATGTAGCTGTAATAAACATTTTATGGTTGCAGCTAACGATAAAGTTTGTAAACATTTATATTAATAATTTAATAATTTAATTATTTTTTTATGCTGGAGCTGAAGCAGTGCATCATCAATAAGATCATCAAACAGTGGCAGCCAATGCTTTGCCATGATGGCCTGTGTTTACATCAGGTGACAGCACATTGAACAGCTGCTTAATTGAAGAGACTCTCATTTTTCTTGCTAACAGATCTCATTTTTTGACATCTTTAGATTCGTAAAATACATTTAGGCCTATGTTCCATTTCGTATTTAAAGGAATTTATTCGTGGCATTCCACAGCCATTTATTAGAAACACAAACTTAAGTGTAATAATATAGTGTAGAAACAGTATTCAAGCAAAATTTTAAGTTGTTCTGCTATATGTATAAATCATACCTGCCAGTTGCTACTTTTCTCAAGCCTGGGTGTTTGTACATGAACTTGTGAATATAAGTTACCCTTCAGTACAAGCAGCACCCTAAAGAGTTACCATACAAAAGAAAAACGGCACAGTTTCTGCCCAGTTTATAGGCTGAAAAATAATGGCATGTCTTTGCCTGGTTGCTTGTTGGTATTTGAGTATAGGTTCATGCGAAGCTTCGAAGTGCTTTCTAGTTGCAGTGTTTGATCACAGATACAGCTGTGCAGTGTGCATGTATCACAAGGACAGCACGGGCCGACTCTATTGCTGCCACAGAACAACTTACCTCTAAAGATGGCCGCCACTTATTTCTATAAATGTTTCTAATATATAAAAATACACAAATATATGTATAATTTTTGTACATGAAATATTAAATTTATGTACACGTGTAATAGAGAAAAATGTGCAATATGTAAATAAATAACATTTTGGCCAGTTTTTAAAAAGCGCACCATGTTGGCACTGCTGCAGCCTTCATTTACACTCAAAAGCAAAAGTAAAAACAGATTAAAACCAAAGGTCAGCTGTTATGGACGCAGTCAAGCTGTCTTCATAGAAGTGAGAAAGTCCATTGATTAGGATGTAGACCTGAGTGACTGACTATTAAACAAACGAATGCACCTGGCAGGTAGAACGATGTATATCTGAACAATTTCAGATCTCTCAATTAGTGACAGATGTGCAGCAATGTGAATGGCTACTGAGTCTCACCCGTCACGTCATGTCATGACTGCTTAGCTCTGCCTGTGAACATTCCGCAACATTTACACTACCGTCTGCCAGTACCATATACACAGCATATTTTAAATACTTTGTTGCTGTTAAGTGCTGCTGTTCAGTATTGTAAGCGGCGCTATACAAATCTCTCATTCTCTGTGATGGATTGTGATGCAACGTCAGTATTGAAATTGTTCGTTATAATGATGCAACTATTGCAAGTATGCAAACTGTGTGAAAATGGAAAGAATTGTGGTTCAGGTGATGTTTTTCTTTAACAAGGAGTGTCTGCTTATCGCGTGCAATCGCACATGGTCTGCGGCTTGTGATGCTGTGCCAAACAAGAACGATAAATTTGCCGATGCCTACTATCTGCGAGTGCGAACCACAGGTGAATATAGAATCAGCATAGCAGTTGTGGCATCTGGCATTTGTTGTAATTATGTCCAAGGTATATTGAGGAATACTATTTTAGGAAGTGCTGACAAACCTGCGTAGGTACAGCTCCTCAGTTGTGTTGTGTGGTATTTGGTAGCCGATAGCTACATTTGTCGCACAACTGGTACTACAGTATATACACTGGTTTATTTATACTCTCACCAAACCAGACGTGTATGCCGACAATATGAAGGTCAACGGTGACATGCCAAGCTCTGGCAGTCTGTGGCGGTTGCGCGCCAACCCCATTTTGGCGGCAGCATGGCTATTTCAACCGGCGGCATATGGCAGCGGCAGCCAGCAAAATGGACCATTTTCGTGCCTGAAATTGTTTTTTGTAACCAGCCTACCCTGTATGCCTGTACTAATGATGCCTACTTTGCAGGCAGGCCTCTTATTGGCATGCTAAAACTAATCCTTTGTAAATACATTTTCTGGTGTCGGTGATTATAAAGTCTCGTCTTAGGTCTACTGGTGTATAAATATAGGCCCTACACTGTGATTGAAAAAGTGGACCCCTGTGTTGATCAACGCTGTTATCTGCTTGACAGTGGCATCTTGTTACCCAGTGCCACTCAGAAAGTGTAAGATGGCATCGTTCCAGTTAAGACTGTGAGTGTGTTCTGTATGTGATTGTAATGTATTGTTCCAGAGGAACCATCAAGAACCACAGCGCACTCAGTGTTGACAGATTGCCGTGATGATGGTTGTCCTGATGATGAAGAATGTCGTCAGGAAGTAGAGCACGGCTCTGTGCGCCATGTCTGTGTGTGTCGTGATGGCTTTGAACGTGATGCCGGCACTGGGCACTGCCAGCCAGTGTCACAGTCTGGTCAGTAGTGTACATGTGTCATTAGTGATGGGTTGTAGATGTAAAATAGTGAATCCGTTCAACGTCAGATTGTCTGATTAAAACAATTTGCCATTTTATAGCAGATTTCTCCGTGAGTATTAATAAGTGAGTGCAGTATTTGTACCAGTAACTGGACACTAAATTGGCATGTGTATTTTGGCTATGTTTTTAAAGTCTTTATATGCAAAATGTAGTAAAACACTATCAGAGGCATGGTTTCAATAAAATGAAGTTATCGTTATGCAAATTAATACATTTAAGTGCCTGAATCAAAATTTAATTATTGTGTTTGACACAGTGAATTTGATTGAATCAGTTCGCAGAAAATTTTTTCAGTTAAATCAATTTACAGTAATTTTTTTACATACTTGTTTGTTGCTGTTGTTTCATACTTACTGTTGGTATTGCCAACTTTTGTTTGTTACTGTTTGGTATAAATATTTCTACTTTGCTGCCATTTTTATTTAGACATTTGTTTTGTATTTTTATTGACCAACATATTGCCTTGTTTTGGTCTTTGTATTTGTGTTTTATTTGTGAACTGGTGCAATTTTATACTTTTAATGCAGTTTTTATCGCATTTAGATCTATTGCACTGCAAATTTGAATTGAACACTACAGTGTCAGTTAACCCACTGTTGAATTAATGGAATTTTTGACCACCCATGAAGTGGCTTGGTATATAATTTTGGTAGTGTCTGTATGTATGTATGTATGTCTGTCAGACTATAACTTTTGAAAGCCTTGATGTATGAAATTCATATTCGCACGTCTGCTGTATCTTCAGGTAATACAGGTCACGTTCATATATGAAGGTCATCAGGTCAAGGTCAAGGTCCGAGGAGCAAAAAAGTTTCAAAATGGATATTCCTGCACTGTAAGTTAGTAAGGAAGTAAGTCCATTTGTAACACACGCCTTCAGTCAATGTCTATCATCTGTCTATCTGTCTATCTAATCTATTTATTTAGACATCTATCTATCCTGCTGAACACACACTCAAATAGTCAGCTGTTAAGACTACATTTAAACTGTTCCCTAGTGTCTGTGCTTTACAGATCCTGTAAAATTTTGATCGGCCTTAACTCCATTTCTATAAAACATAGAGCCATGAGGTTTGCATGTAGCATGGGATTTTCGGCTATGGCAGATCGAATGGTGCGAATCTCTGTCACATGACCAGAAGTGATCCCACGTAAACTATTAAATGCACATATTTGCAGGTGGTCAGCCTCAGATTAGAAGGCAATCTTCTTATTTGTGTAAAAATACAATCAACAGACACAGTTGTATCAATAAACTGATGCATCAGTTCATTTCCAGTCATATTTTTTTTGTTTCATCAAGTGGCTTTGAAATTTTTGCAATATTAGAAGTTTATGATTTTATGACTTTTCCTACTGGGTGTTGTCAGCTTTGGTTATTTCTGTTTGCTTCGAGTATGCTTTTTGCTGGCAGACTTTAGAAATTCGTTTTATATTATTGTTTCTAATTTAAGTAGTTAATACATTTCCAGTTTCTACATGTAACTGTACATTTTTTTAAATCACAGACTCACAGAAGTGTATTTATACACGGCATAAATGACTGCTGTGTGCTTCATAGTTTTCAACCACACAACGGCCAATAATGGCAGCATTGGTGGCAACAGCATTGGCAGTGGTGGTGTTGATGCTGAGCGCTTAGATAATGCAGTGAAAGCGAGATATTGCACTCTGGGCTTGCTTGACGAGTGCGGCACCAATGAGCAGTGCGTGGTTCGACGCAAGTCCACTGTGTTGCGATCACGCAGTGGACTCTGCAGATGTATACCGGGCTTCTCCAGACATCCGCTGACTGGCTTGTGCGTAAATGGTAGGAAATGAATAGTCGTAATAAGAATCAGTTCTGTCTACTTAGAATTAATAAAACTTACTGTGGTGCCCTCATACTAACATCAGAGCCACTCTGCATTGTTGAACTATTGAAGCAGGGTGTACAAACATTGTTTTGAAAAGTTGCAAACCATATTTTTGCGGTTGCTAGAATATTTTTGCAGCATTGAAACTTTCACACTTGTGCAGAAATCTCATTTTGCTCTATTTCAACAGCATTCTTATTTTCTGTATCTACTTTTGAGCGTCAGATATTAATATAGTTTGCCATTTTAATAGCAATATCATATTACATGGTATACAGATATGTCAGCCTAAATGCTGTGCAGGTGCACACATGTGTAGTAAACATCACTAACTGTCTCTAAGCTGTAGTGATCCTTAACACTACCACCAAATGCTTCATGTGCTTGTTGTTTTGGCTCTTTTATTTATATTTGGACATTAATTTTATCTTGATGCATATGGTGGCATGCTGCAAACTTGTTTTAAATACCAGTATTTTATACAGATGTTGGTTTGTACCTTTTTTGTTGTTGACGTGCATTCATTATCATTTTTGGTTGCTGCATTTAAGTGTTGTGTATTTGTACCGTGCAAAAGCAGTGTTGTAATCACTTGACTTCTGCTTGTGAAATGAAACATGTTTTCATTTGTGATTTTGTGGGCTGTTGATGTTTTCTGCACTATTGACTGCAGACTGCACTTAAGTAAACTACGGTGTTGTTCCATGTCCTCACTGTGTTACAGTACTAGTTACTTTGCCTTGGCAGATCTTTCTGTGCCTGATTGATATGTCATATCAGCTTACTCCTCTGGGTTTTTAAGTCTGTGAAAATGTACTGCGTTAAATTACCTTTCAGTTTGTGATGAAGATGACATCAATAACAGCAGCAGTAATAATAGTGATGATGAATGATTTCAGTAAGAGGATCTCTGCCACATTTTAGATAAGGCTTGAAAGATGAGACTTGTGTTTCAATGAATTTTAGTGAATATACAACATGTCACGGCTTGTTCTGACTATGACATTGTGTGGAATGAGAATTATGCATACTTCTGTTTTTTCCATTAATTTATAATAATAGCAATAGCAATAATAATTATAATGCAGCAATGTATGTGATGCTGTAACTTGGAGAGGGTCAGAATAAGGATAATATAAAACGTCCACAGTACATACTTTGTGAGAGTGATGTGACATAGATGTTTCCAACGTGTGCATGTTTGTATTTGGTTGTGAATTTTGCATGTAGGTGCAGTTAAACGTAACAATTCAGCAACGAATGGCCAAAGTCAGGGACCAACCAACATCACTGTGACATCAGCAACAACCTCAGTGAAGTCTGCTGCCATCCCATCTTCTACGTTGTCATCAACTAGTGCCAAACCTCCCAGTATGTAATATAGTCGATTATCTTAGTTTATATTTGGATATCTCTGCTGTTGTTTTACATTTCGTGTGCACTTTGATGTAATAATAAAATGTTAATTTGTTAGGCACTGTAACGTGGAGTCCAAATCAATGGCCTCCGCACTTGGGATGAATGGAAAAGAAAAAGAAAGGGTTCATCGGGGGTATCAAGTTTACAATATTACGTGTTGTATGTACGTGTTGTATGTATTTTATTTTTGATGAAAATGTGCGTACTAACAGAAATGCATTTACTGTGTTCAGTCATCGAATGTGTCTTTCTTACGATATGTGCTTTGTACGTTACAGTTCTTAGCAAATGCTTATTTGTGCATGTTATTTGTCCATGTGATTCCAGCAGTTTTCATATTAATATTTAATTGCAAGTTAAGCCTTGAAAGTTTTTGAAAATTCTTGGAATTTGGTTTTTAGAATAGAATGGGTATTTACGTATTTATTCATGAGAAGAGTTACATTGTGTGCATGTTAATTAATTGCAGTTGAACCACTGGTTGTGTCGGCCGGTGACAATCATGAAATTCAGCTGCCAACTGATTCAATTACATTGTATGCATTTGTACTGGATGACAACAGTGGCGGTTTGTTGTTCTTCATTACTATCAGCTGCTTGATATTGAAGTTATGCTCACAGAATTAATTAATTAAGGTTATTTCTAAGCAACAGTCATCAACAGTTGTCTATGAAAGGTAGTAGGAGCTGTGATCTTGTCAGTTGATGCAAGTCGTTTCTTGATTTTATTTATGTTTTTCCTTATTTCTTTATGTGTTCTGTTCAAGTTGCACACAAAGTACAGTGCACAAAGATGCGATTTGTATAGAAAAGTCTACGGTACTCTGACAGCTGCCCAGTAATGTGAAGTTATGAGTTATAGTGGAATATGTTGTTTTTAGAACGTCGCTATCAGCTTGCCTTTGCCTTTGCATACTTTTTGGATCCTTTTGGGGTTTGTTCATCCTGTTCGGTTTCTTGGTTTTTTGTTTAGTTCATTTTTGTAGTAGACTAAGCTGCTATCTGGCAGTTGTACCGTTTCAAAGTTGAAAACATTTGTTTGGTTAGCTGAGCCACGGCGCCCTGTGTCTGATTGTTAAGGGCGCCGACTAGAAATCTTACTTACTTACTTACACATGTGACTTATTATAACATGCAATTATTAACAACAGTTGAGATTAATAATCGATTGTTATGATACATGTAGCATTTTTTCAGCTGCATAGTTTGACCTTGAAATTGTGGACATTTTCAGTTATCCCAGATAGTGTTCATGTTGCTTTAATGTATGTCTGAGCATCGTTATACTGCACATCTTTAGCGATGAGTGATCATGTAAATGGCAGTAAATGCGTAAATTGTGTTAATGATATTTACTGTTGTTAAACACCTCCCGTACTTCCGCTGCACTGTTGGAGGATACCCCCACCCGAGTGACTGCTCTCCACCTGAATTTAGAGTATCAATGATGACATGACCTTCTGTGCCATGATGCTGCTTGAGGCAAAAGATGCACCTCTGAACTGGTCTCTCACAAGGCTGTTGGCCTCACATAGTGCTGTACACTCATAGCAGTGCATGCTGGTATTTGACTGGACTGAAACTCATGTGGGGCAACGTTATATGAACTCTGTTCATTGTGATGCATACAGTGTGATGCATTGGCACTTCAAAACCATGCTGATATTGTTGTATGATGTACGTGTAATGTACAGATGGTAACAAGTACAAGTTTCAGTGGTCACTGTACTCTCATCCTAGTGGCGATGAGACTGGGCAAATGACTGATATAGACTCAGCATCTCTGAAACTGTCAAAGGTAGTTGAGTAACTCGTGTTCGTGTGGAAAGAGTTTCTGTTACTGCCCAAGCATTGCGTTCTTCAATCATGCTTGTTCATAATGCTGTATGCACTACACAACAGACGTCTCTTGCTGTGCCATAATATTTGCATTGAAGACATTTATTGCTGCAGCTTACAGCACCTAAGTGTGTCTTTTAAATGCTGCTTAAATTTCGTCCCACAGTTTTGACTAATTAGACACCTGACACCTGTGTTTCATGAATACTAGGTAAATATAGTAGTGATGCTCTGTTAGTTGTCTCTCATTGTATTTATTGGACATATTTAAATGTGGCATTTTGCATTTTAAAATATTGCTTTGTACACACTTCAGTTAAACTGCGATATAATTGGTGGTGACTACATTGACAGCTGCTGTTGTGTGAATGCTGTAGTTGCGAGTGGGCCTGTACACATTCAAGGTTACGGTTACTGCTGGCAATAAGTATGGAGAAGCATATGTTAATGTTACAGTCTTGCCACGTAAGTGATGCCTTGTGACTGGCTTTGTTATGACATTGCTGCTGTTTGTTTTGTTTAACATTGTGGTAAATGATAATTTCAATAACTGTTTAGCTAATTTCAGAATTTAAAGAACATTTTGAGTTTCATGTGGCTGTGCTCCCGTCATAAGAGATAATAATAATGAATG
>Ga0049105_1000967_pt1 | contig 11656 bp, 10 predicted proteins | sample WorMetvaBAHAMAS1_FD_61260 | JGI IMG/M metagenome (GOLD analysis project Ga0049105, IMG submission 61260) | Worm MetaG Olavius vacuus BAHAMAS.1 | ecosystem: Host-associated > Annelida > Digestive system > Unclassified | place: Germany: Marburg | collected 2013-04-09 | reverse complement strand
TATGCCACTAACCGACACAAGGACAATGGGCAGCTGATCTAACTCTGACGTCAACAGCAACAAAACAGTTTGGAGCTCTGCGTCCGGTGGAAAATGTCCGAAGTTGTACTCGGTTGCGGTCTGCATTGTATCCACATACGCAGTTAAACCAAGAGTACATACAAAATCGGCAGCACAAGTTTCGTTTTCCGTGGACCAATAGTGTGAAACAGTCTGCTATCAGCTGTGCGGTCTCTCACTAAACACGTTCGGGCTGCGGCGGGTGAAGGACTATCTTTTCGGTCAGTGATGCACACAATCCGGCGTCGCTGTGGCTTTTCTGCGATTCTGCCATGGCTTACTTACTTACTTACTTACTTGGGGTTGTACATGTTCTCCTGTGGCTTTAAACTTCAGTCACTTTCACTACGGACAGATGGACGACAGAAAGATGGCTTTATTGTCGTTGCTGTGCTCTGAGCCAATATGCGACTAACCAAATCCCTAAGTTGTTACGATTATCAAAATGCGTTTGTGACCGGGGCTCGGCCCAAACGCATTTTTGGTGTAGGCCTATTTAGACTACAGTGTAGAGCCCAGGGAACGAGTTTGATGGCTGCAGATGTCTTTCTCTTCCCTCTCCCCGCTAAGGGGAGCTAACAGCGCTCCCCCAAATCCTTTAGTTGGATTCGAGAGGCCACTTGGCGGCGGGGAAAAGAGAGGGAAAAAGAACCGGAATGAACGGCAAAAGAAAAGGGACGGGACAGATGGGAGAAAGCACTCTCAGAAATAAATGTCTGGTTGCGGCGTTGCGACTAACTCTGTGAGCAGTTGCCGATGTCGCCGATCCACTGACTGCGCTGACACGAGAAGTACCACGTCTCCTGCGTCTCATTACATCTGATCATCACATTGTCTCCCATCCGCTGAATCCACGCGTTCTCCGGCACGTACAGATCCGGACAGCCTATCACTGTACGCCGCATCACAACAATAACAAGTCAGCCTTTACGCCACACCGTTTGTAATCGATCTGGTTATGACCTTGACCTTTCACCTCTGACTTTGAAAACCTTTTCAGTTCGTCTCCCAAGCGTACGGTTCACGAGTTCACAAGATTTCTATGGGAGTGGTTCCCCGACCTTGACTAACCCAATGACCTCGAAAATTTCGGTGTCAAGTGGACCTAGTAATGAGTAAGGTAAGGTAAAGGTAAACATGGAATAGTATAGCGCCTTGTCGTGACACACCTCTAAGGCGCTCAGGTATGACACGCGTTCTCAAGGGATCTCACAGTTTTACCTGCACACCCCGCGTACATCCGCTAACGTAATGAACCATACCTGCCTTTGCCTTCCCAGCCGAAGCTGGTACTCATTTACTGACCCAGGAGGGATGGAAGGCTGAGTTGCATGGCCTTGAGTAATTGTGACGAGTGTCGTTGAAATGTGTCCGCCGACCTCAAAGGTTCAAAAATAGACTCGCATAAGCTGTTAACGGACGGTCGGATGACCGGAAAATATATTGCCTCCGCCGCGGATTGTTTGATGGCGGGGACAAATGAACATCGGTTCAGGGATTTCGGAGCCCCTGGTGGCCGTAAATCGCTATTTCCCATTGACTGGAGGTATCGCCCTTACAACAGTGTACGCACTAACGTGCTACACTGTGATATTTCAGTGTTAAACTTGTATAGCAAAAGTGCCGCAGGACTGTGAATTATACACGTTCCCACGTTAATGTGACAAGAATAATCTTAGCAATATTTTACGCAGCACTTCAGCTGTGTACTGTTACAGCGGCTGGTTTTATCATCTTTTATGTTAGAGCTGTGTCTGTTGTTATGTAGTTAGGCCGCCCAACAAGTCGGGAGGTCTTTATGTTTTACATATGTGCTTTTTGCCACCAATACTCTAATCTCCTAGATGGCCGGTTGGGTTCTAGGTCTGGCACGAAAACGAAACTCGGACATTTTGCCCCATCTCCTAATTTTTACAGGGGGGTCAGAGTCCGAAATTTGGCCTCGATTTGCAGGGCTGGATTATCCAATGTGCACAGGCTGAATTATCCAATGTGCACAGTGTGCACGTGCACATGAGGCCGCACCATATTGGAGGCCCTACCGCAAAGCAAACGTGAAAATTGTCAGAGCTAAAGTGTATAAATGAAATAACGACGACTAAAAAAGGTCATCAGTTTTCACCGTAAAAATTGTGGAGGATCCACCAAAACGGTGCACACGCTGTCCAGATAGGTTAATCCAGCCCTGTTGATTTTTGACCCCAGTCGCCTTTGAAATGCTCTAAATAGGTTAATCCGGCCCTGTTGATTTTTGACCTTAGTCGCCTTTGAAATGCTCTAGATAGGTTAATCCGGCCCTGTTAATTTTTGACCCCAGTCGCCTTTGAAATGCTCTAGATAGGTTAATCCGGCGCTGTTGATTTTTGACCCCAGTCGCCTTTGAAATGCTCTAGCTTCGACACGGAGCACATATCGCAAATCTAAAACGAATTAGCAGCATAGATGGTTAACCTAAATACTAACTTTGAAATTTCGCCCATCCTTTCCCTGAAATTTACAGGGGGAAGGGGGGGTTAACGTGCAATATGTGGCCTTTGCCGCGCTTTGGTTTCGAGCATATCAAATATCTAAAATAAACTCGGGGAGCGCCTATGATGGGCCTATGATCTCCCCAAATTTGATATAGATCGGTCTACCCAACTCTGAAAACTTGCCCGGACAAAATGCCCCACCCCCAAAAAACGGGTCGGAGAAATTTGTTCAATTGTTAATAACTCAGCCGAGCCGCGGATTGTCGGATTTTGCTGAAATTTGGTACATAAGGGCGCGTTGTGGGTTTTCAGAGGCCGCGAAATTGTCAAAATCCACTTCCGTTCAAATACAAGACAGAAGACAAATTGCAGATTAAGATATTTTGGCATTTTCTTGACCTTTTGGTAGCAGAACTTCAGGATAACTAAATCGGATGCTGTGTGTGCTTGGACATAGTCACGTGACCCCTGTACACGCACTTGTAGTGGCTGCAGATACGGCTAAAGGTCTTGGGGGAGGGTCCGTGGCAACGTTGTTATGTGGTTAAATCGTGATGACTGATAACACAGTCGTTGACTATCCAACTGCTGAAATTTGGCATGATGGTGCAATATGGGTTTCGTAATTAAAGCCCAGAACGACTGGCGCGAGGTCGGGCAGCCTCAAGTTGCAATGCATCGCAACTGGTGACGACTGATTCGTGCGTGTCCTTTATGCAGCGTTTTCCCACGAGCGTCATCTGTCTAATCAGTACAGTGTAGTAATAGCAATAGTAATGATAGTAACTGCAACCGTACGCCTAATAGGTCGGTACTACAGCAACGTATCTGTTGTGTACATTAAGGTTTAAAAATAGGCGAACTGGGCAAGAAAATGACATATCGGCATTCTCATCGGAGTGCAGACTGGCATGTGTACCTTCATAGCTGATGATCAGTCTCGGATATTTATCGATGTCGAACGCTGGACGACGTTCTCCGAGTCTACCTCGCGACACGTACAGTGTCACTTCGTTGCCGGTCGATGTATACAGATGTTGCACTGGGCTTCGTCTTCGCCGCTTGCACACTGGAATTTCTTTGGTGCCGGAGAAGTTGTCCTGCAGGCAGCAGTATGCAGATGATAGTGCACTGAACGCTAATAAGTGCCATCAAAGGCAGATTCTGGATTTTAGCAGCCGGGTGTTCTTCAGCTTCTGTCGTTGCTCGGGGTCTTGAGCGAAATCACAAAAGTCTTTGAAAAATTAACAAGCTCAGCTATCGCAGAGGGACCGCGCTGCAGGGTAGGTTAGTTATGGTCAAAAATGGAAGACTGGAACTGGGAGACAATATTTTACAGACAACCAAGCACTGTGACATAAATAACCAGCAAAGCAATCGAATTCGGTGAAAAACGCAAAATAAGGGCTATTACGCCGCTCAAGGTCATCGAGGTCGGTATCAATCGAAAGCCCGTATGTGACTTATTAGTGATTAATAGTAACTGACATCCTATCTCGTACCGTTTCGGAGTTATCGCAGCTTATTGTTCAAATTTTGGACACTGCGTTTTTCAGCCCCTCCCTCCCCCATTGGGGCTTAGGGCCAACGTACGATGTTCATCTTGGGCTCATTTGAAAGCGCGTTGTGGACTTTCTACTAGAGTTAATTGAACTTTTTTCGTTAGGTGTTACGGCTGAGGAGCTACGAGCGAAAATAGATCGAAAATCGGCGATTTCGCCCCAACACAGTCATTTCAGGTAGAATGGGTCGCCCCCACCAATTATTTTGGCACTGATAGGCCAATGAGTGCCTTAGAACTTTGTCGCTGACAGTTTTCACACAAAGAAACTTTGTAGCAGACTTTCTTCAAGCGAAGTGCGATTTTGCACGGAAAACGGCCGTTTTGCGTTTTTAGCCCTCTTTGGGGTGCTTAGGGGAAACGTACAATAATCAACTTAGGCTCATTGTAAAGCGCGTAGTGGACTTCCTATTAGTGTTAAGTGAACTTTTTTCGCTAGGTGTTACGGCTGAAGCGCCACGAGCGACTATCGACTGAAAATCGGCCATTTCGCTCCAACGCGGTCAGTTTGACCCGAAATTTCAAGCATAAGGGGTCGCCTCCACCAACCGTTCTTTTTCTCAGAAAACTAGGCTAAATCATCTTTCGTATGGTGTAAAAATCTGGACAGATCTTTCTTCCATTTTGTCAGAATCCACGCGTTTGACAGACGGACAGACAGACACCTTTCTCGCGAGTAGACCGCCCTGCATTCAATGGAAAATTTCCCGCTAGCTACCACAGTACCACTGCTCAAACGTAATTTAACGTTAGGCTAACCCTATCCCTAAGCGAAACCATAACCCTAAATAATTGATACCATTGGCAAGTTCTAACGTTTAAGTGGTGTTAGTCAGGAGATAATATCCAACAGGAAAAGTCCAGAGTGAATGTCTGTAGTGGAACCTTGATGACGTAGACGTCCGAGCAGGTTTCCAGAGGATGACTTTCAGCTGGTGGCGGAATGAGGATGTCACGCAGTCGCAGCTTCTGTCCGGGCCGCACGGCGAGCAGCCACGGACATGCCTCGGTGCCGATGCGTGACCGGTGAGGTCCGACGAAGTTCGACAGGTGCCCGCTGCCGCTCGTTGTGCTCACTGACAGCCGCGCCTCACGTGGACACACCGGCAGGCTCATCCCGGCCACTGCAAACGTATATTATGACATCATCACATCTGCTGCTGACGATATAGCTGCATTTGTACGGTGGACGGCAGAGAAGCCATCGCTCCCGAATTTTGTCGAGACTTTTCATACGCTAAAGTGCTAAATGCGAAAATGCAGTGCAAAAATAGCAAATGTATAGTTGTATAATATAATATAATATGACATAATATAATAAATTGTATATTCTTAACAATGTGCATCATGTAGCTTGCTACATATGAATCTCACACGGTGAAGTTCTTGATTACCGCGTGAACATCACTGTATGAGATTAGTAATACAATGCAGCAAAGTAAAGCGCTGCAAGCTATGCATAAGCAAGCGAAGTTCACCTACTATCCTACCCCACCCCATACTTTATCGTGGTTCCTAAGTGACCCCCACTTCCCGAGTATTACAAATTTCACTGATAGCCAGTGCATGGACATTGATGCTTCCGCAACGGACTGTAAAAAATGTTCTCCAAACCTTTTTAACGGTAACCAGTCAGGCAAACCAACGGCCGCCCTCATAGTGTGTGTGTATGGAGCTAAAAATAGTCCAGCTAGTGCAAATGAGCATCAACTAGCCCAAATATTGCAGAAATATCGCAAATGGCAGAACAATAGCGCACATGGTCCAAATAAGCAAACAAGATTGCCTTTTAATCTAAGGCCGACCACCCGCGAATGCGTGCATTTAGTTACGCGTGGTTATTTCCGGTCAGGTGACAAAGATGGCGTGTAGCACACTATTTTATCAGCCAGAGCCGAAAACCCCATGCTACACGCAAACTTCATGGCTTTATGTTTTATAGAACCGGAGTTATTGCCGATCGAAGTTTTACATTGCGGGAATAGGGATATTCGACTTTTTTGCTCCTGTGACTTTGATCTTGACCCGATGACCTTTACATACGAACTTGACCCGTATTCCCTGAAGATATGCTGAATGTGCAAATTGAACTTCCTATGTCAAGGCGTTTGAAACTTATCGTCTGACAGACATACAGACAGACAAACAGACAGTCAGACATGACGACAATGACATACCACAACCACGCCGCTTCGCGGGTGGTCAATAATAGGCACAAATAGCGCAAAAATAGCCCAAAGTGTAATTAAGTTAGCGTGTTAATGTGACAGCAGAAGCTGACTGTAGTAGATGAACCGCGATCTTCGTTGCCCGAACACAAACCTACTTCAGTCGCACTACGACATTAACGTTTCACCAAACGGCGACCGGGTTATAGGCCTGTAGGAACTGCTGTCGACGCATAAACGTCTAAACAGATTCTCGAACGAGAGCTGTGCGGCCGGCGGCGTAACCACAGTGAGTGCTTCATGAAGTCGGATATGCGGCGGCGGCGCCTGCTGCCGGAACTACGGCTTCTGATTGTCGTCGGACGGACGCTGCACGCAATACCCGCCGCAGCCGCCGCCGGCTCTAGGCCACTATTTTCCATTAACGCGCTGCCGGATAGAGTCACGCCCCGTTGGCCGTCGCTTTTATTATCGCTTGGCAGTGATATTAAGGCGAGCCCATTTACCGTCGTCAGTCCGACTGGCCGCCCGCGGCGAGGATGTGACGGCCGACAGCGATACGGCTGTCAGACGCCGGCGGACGTTCGGTGTCCTCGTTCTCGTCTTCCATTGTCGCAGTCACAAGATGACGACGGAACAAACCGTCGACGTTACGACGACGATGCGACGAGTTAGAGAGCATTTGACACTATACGAGACGACAGTCAAGTGTTCAAGCCGAACAGCTGTGTCATCGCTGTTGCTTCTGTCCGTTCACGACGCGAGTGACAACGGGGACGCGTCTCCCAGAACTTGACGTGGGTGACCACAACGCAGACTATCTGTCTGAATTTTGCGGTATTTTTCACTGCATTCAGATCGACGTCTGACGTCGTCATCACACTCGACCACCGCAATTTCCTGCGGAATGAGACACATAAACGCCGTGCTGATTCTTTGAGTTTTAGCTCTTCGACTGTGCCTGTAGCCTCTCCCTCTCTCCCCACACAACAGAACACGAAGTATTTATAGCGAAAAACCCGACTTCGTAATCAAGATCGTCGACCTGAAACCGCCACAGTATGAGTGATGAATCGACGTCTTAAAATGTTGAAAGTGTTCTGGCGTTTCGTTTTTTCTCACAAAGAAATGTACTTGCTGTCAGAAATATAAAACGACACGGAAGCCGAGTAGGCGTACGCCGCGCCTGTGTTCAGTATCTGTAGCTCCGCATTCAGCTGCTCAAGCGAGTCAAACGCTTTGCTGTCACGCTACAGGCAAGGTGACAGTTGGATTGGTGATTAACCCTTTGCACTGCAGTGTTACTGAATTGTAGGCCTACTTCCCACCATTTAATGAATAGCGGAAATCGTCAGTGTTTTACAGAAAATACTCGCCTCACGCATATGTTTGACAATACGGATAATATGAAGTTTGACGTCCGCCTGCCAAGGCCTTCTTTGTATGTAACAACACACTTGTCGATGGCCAGTTTACCAATCATCATAAAACTGCCGTTCTGTATTAAGGATCTTCGTTGCGCACATGTAGGTGTTGTCTGAAATTCAAGTGGTCTGCTTTGTCTACATCCCTGCGTTGTTTAGCCTATACGTCATCTCCATCATAGTCACATTAGCAGCTCGCATCAGTGAAGTCACTTGTGTATGCCTCGATAAGCACAAAGCAAAACAGACTTCAGTGTGTCTTAAAATTTGGAATTTTGGTAAAATCTACGATATGCTTTGTACGGCGTCCAAGATGCGCTACATTCCCTGCTGTCTCTGCGTGCATGAGCTGACACCGTACAGGTTCGTGGTATTCAGATTTGGGTGAGGTCCGCTTACGAGTAAAATTTCGCCGTGTGCTAGCGTGTTTGTGTAATCCATAAGGCTATTAAATTTAGTATAATTCATCACTGCGTTTTCACTTCGTGGTGACAAAATACCTTTATGGCATTAACACCTGGGCTTCAGCGGCAGTGCTCAGCATTCATTCTGTTTGTTTCACGTTGCGTCGTAAGAGTTAAAGTTGTTCGCAGTAGCTGAAACTGACAGCGGTGAACTTAAAAATGCTTCACATATTGTTTACGCAAACGGAGCCATTAACGGATATTTTATCGACGAAATGCCACGCACAAAGTGAGTTATCGTTCAGCCGGATCATTCAGGCGACAACGATAATCCTAAATCGATAGAGAGCGAATAGCGACAAACGACGTAGACACGAGCGTGTCCAGTATCAACAGGCCAGATGTCCGATATACAGACAAGAAAAAGACAAACAGAAGATTTGTAGGGGAAAGATGTAATACTGATCGCAAGCTGTTTGACCACAGTAAACACGTAAAATGGTTTGAACCTAAAGATGCAGAGTATACGTGTCTGTACGTGTATAAGTTAAACGTGCAAACTTTCATATACTCGGTATTTCGTGGAGGAATATTTCAACCAAGACTGAAGACCGTGTGGCCAACCATTCTTCAGTCGTGCTGTAGTTCGTGAGCATCATGAGGCCTCGTGACCTTGACCTCTAATCTTCCGACATAAAAATGTTGTGGCCGGTCATTATATTTCATACAAATCCTGCGTATACTAAACTTGACATTGCTGCAGGGGCCCGTGCGGGACGGACGGATAGACGGACGGACAGACACAGGACAATGCGTCATACGGCCTTCTAGTAGAAGAATGACCGGGGAGAGACGGTGAACCATGCGGCAACGCACAGACAGATTTGTTGTTGATAATATAATTGGTAACAAATACAGCAAAGTTGGCAGTGTTTATGCACAAAAGTTCTACTTGACATCGCGGAGCGATATTTTGAGCTACTCGTACGGCCCATGTCGCCCAAGTGCTGGTCGCGATAGCTTGCTGGTGCCAACCGTGACACTGTTAAGTGTAGGCGATGCGACACTGCCCTCGCGGATGCTTGGTACACATCTGAAACAGTCTCCATGACGACGTCGTATCCGTAGAGTCACTGCCAGCTGCTCAAGACACTTCTGCTTCTGCCACTCTTTCCTGGCGTCATGTTTGGACTGTTTTGTTTTCCTCATGACGTGACACACTAGCGGATCTTGGGGTGGTATCTGCTATATTCGGTCCACTATAAAAATTTTTTATTAGATTATATAGGATTAGAAGATTACATCAGACTGATTCTCATCGAACACACCATCTCGGCATATTACCGGCATCACTGACGTGGTGCATACGCGCTTACCTTCGATGCAGGTATAGGTCGCCTCCAGGTACGACATGAAGTCTCGCTGGCACGGATGAGTATCGACGAGGTTGCGGACGGGGACGTCGCAGGCCGGTCGGCCGGTACACTGACCGTGCATGTAGCCGACCACGTTCGTCGAGCAGCCGATGTTGTAGTCGCCGACGATGCAGCGCCCGAGTCGCATGCGACCGTACGACGCCGACGTCATGAGAACCACTGAGCCGGGACGACAGCTGGCGTTGAACGACTCGTGCAGACAAAAGTCAGCCCGTGATGATGCTATCACACATACATGTCAGCAGTGTTGTGTACTATTAAAATTGCAAATAATGTTTAAATACTATGCTAAGTTGCTATTTAATCAACTATTTTATGGTTACATCACTGGACCAATTTTAAATATTAAAACAGCAATTCGGCTGTTGACGATTTGTTAAAATCTAAACGTTGACAAGTCAGCTAATAATGATAGGCCTATTCCAGTTTTAAATGAGAAAATAAAGACAAGAAATCGATCGTGTGATAAAACATGCGAACAGTTGCTGTCAAACGCGAACAGTGATTAACTGCTTATTGTGCATTAATTTCACTGTGTTTGGTTGTATTTTAGTTAAGTACCTAGCTACACCACAAAGCGCTTGCGACTCGCTTGCGACACACGCGTATGGCGCGATATATGTCTGATTTGATGTTTTTACTTGAATAAGAAGCTAAGCGTCACTTCATTATTGAATAACGTTTATGTTCGGCCTGTATACATTTTGTACTGTACGGAAAAAAACCTGAACGATTTAAAGTAACTCGTTACGTTCAACTTCATTTTGACATTCAGATTCAGATTCAGGTTTATTGTACTTGTAGCCGGAAGGCTAAAAATCAAGAAGCCATGTAAACAGTAGTACAATACGAGACAAGCATAATACCATGGTTGTAAAATATTATTAAAACAAGATCGCCTTCTAATGTAAGGCACCACCCGCGAATGCTTACATTTAGTTACGTGTGGTCACTTTCGATCACGTGACAAAGATGACAATCACATCATTCGATTCGCTGTATCTGAAAGACCCATCGAAGTTTTACATTGAAGAAATAGCTATTTTGGACCTTTTTTGCTCCTGTAACCTTGACCTTAACCCGATAACCTTCATATACGAACTCGATCCGTATTCCATGAAGACATACCGGATGTGCAAATATGAACTTCCTATGTCAAGGCTTTCGAAAGTTGTCTGACAAACAGACATACACGACCGAAAATATACCACCGTTACCACGCCGCTTTGCGTGTGGTCAAATATTATTGAAACTCTATAACTCCACACAGCAACGAAATGAGGCCTATAAATGTAATGTGCACCAAACAAACGATGTATAAAATGTAATGAACACAAATATTGGACTGAAAATAACTACATTCGATGATAGGCCTACTTGGATGAACATTCGGGCTACAACGCTACGTAACTTCGAAAATGAAAGTCAAAAGTAACGAGTAACGACGCGTAATATTTAGTTATATTTACTTAGTAAAAGTAAATTGATACGTTATTTCGTTACATTTCTGAAAATATAACTGTACAGTTATTCGTTACTATAAACAGTAACGTGTTACTACAACGTCGTTACTCGACTAACGAGTTACGATACTACCCAACACTGATGATAACGAGAAACGACACTCGACACATGAGCAGAGAGATGTAAGTTGCGGAGAAAGGCTAATTGCTGCAGTACGACGTAACGTACGACTGCAGCTGTGCCATCAAACCGCCGCTGTCAGCTCGGCTAGCATTGACCCGACGCATATTAAGTGGAACATAATTACAGTCATCATTATCCTCGTCATCATTAGCACGGCGCAGCTGCAGCAGCCGACCGATCGCGGCGCTGTGGATGCTGACCGGCGGAACTTATCGATACCACCGCCGCGTGTTAATTACGCCGAACGAGGCAGCGGCCAGAAGATGAACGCACCTGCGCTTCGCTCGTTGATTTCGCGCACATAACCATGTCGTTACTGAGCTGAAGCAGCGTGAACCAGAGTTGAACATGGACTGGGTTTATCAACGCGTTTGACTGGGCTGCGTTTGGTACTTGAAGTGTGTCAGATTGTGCTCGATATTTCATGAGATGGGCTGGTTTGGGTCGATTTGGAAAATGCGTTGACTTTTAGATCATCGAAAAAA
>Ga0049105_1000966_pt1 | contig 11659 bp, 8 predicted proteins | sample WorMetvaBAHAMAS1_FD_61260 | JGI IMG/M metagenome (GOLD analysis project Ga0049105, IMG submission 61260) | Worm MetaG Olavius vacuus BAHAMAS.1 | ecosystem: Host-associated > Annelida > Digestive system > Unclassified | place: Germany: Marburg | collected 2013-04-09 | reverse complement strand
GAAGTGATCAGATGGAGAACAGAGTGAGGTGGATAGAGATGGGGCAATTAGAGAGGAGTCTGCAGAAGTCAAGAATGTGGTTTTTGCTGTGAGTTGGAAAATTTACATGCTGGATGAAATTAAAAGATGATAGAACAAAGAGAAACTGAGATGTAGCATGGTCAGATGGACTGAAGTTCATTTCTTAAAAAGCGGGGTCAGTATACATCCTTGAGATGTATATTGAAGTCGACGGTTATTACAAATTCATGAGGTGTGGATGCGAGACAATGAGATCAGACAAGGCAGCTGAATGGAGTGGATGAAGAATGGAACGGATATTGAGAGTGCATACGGTAAAGTGAGTAGGTCCTGGGTTAAGCTCAGTGTCACCAGAGAGAAGAAGGCAGGCAAGAAGAAAAGGACTGCACCGGCGCAAAGGACGTCGATGAGCAGCGATGAGAAGAAATGTTGGTGAAAAGTGTGTAAGATAAGCATAGGCCTGACAGGCAGTCTGATACGGCTGGAAAGTGTGAGATGTGGAATCAGTAGAGAGGTGGCAGCATGATGAAACAGAAGATGAGCAACGTAAGAATGACAACAGAATAAAGAGAGTGATGACCGAACGAAGAAGGTGTATGACTAGAGTGATCCGATTAAAATAAAACTCAAATAAACAGTGAGTAATGATACCGGAAAAACGAGTGGACACACTGGGCGATATTAGACGAATGACTAGAATGATAATTGCCAAGAAGAGGATTTCAGGGCTAAACTTTTGTTGTGAACGGTGTGGGTCTAACTTCAGCTGCGTATAATTGGCACTCATATCTACCGAATTGGGTAAAATAAGGCGAAATAACGACCACTACGCCGTTCAAGGTCATTCAAGATCACCGATTTTGGTACCAATCGAAAGCCCTATGCAATTTCCTATTAGTGAATAATATACTTACTTACATCCTATCGCATAACGTTTCCAAGTTATTGCAGATTATTTTTGAATGGAATCCTACTGCCAAATATCGCATCTTCAAGGACTACACCTGAAATCAACTTTCAGTCCTAACAAGAGCAAATTAATTGTTCAAGTAAGTATCAGTCAAATATTTCAGTAGTTAACTTGACAATATTAAAATCTAAAGAAAATGAAAAAAACTATAGAAAATGAAAACCAGATTGCAGATTATTGGTTAAAATTTCGCTTTCAAGGGGGGAGTAGCTCTCTTTAACACACCCGTTCGGGGTGAACCCCTAAGTGTCTTGAAACTTGTAGGCAATCTTGAGTGTGACAGACAGACAGACAGACGGCAGCCTTTGGCAATAATGCGCTCTAACATAGTAAAATGTGCGCTAAAATGCAACCATGGTTTATAGTTTTATATTTGTCTTAGCATCTTCTTTGTGTTTGTTATTTTGTGTTTTAGGTGCACGTGTAGCTCGCTTGTTTCGTTGTTTTTGGTTGTCAGTGTAGTTGATAGACCTATATGGAAATAACCTACGCTCTGTGTCAAGTAGGACGTAAACCCAACTAACTCATCAACTTAACCCTTGAATACATCCCTGCAGTGCAGTGAGAATTATAGTTTTCGCCTGTTAATGACCTAGCAAGAACATTTCGTCAATATTTCACCTACCAATAGGCCTACTCTAGTCATTTGCCAACTTCTCACGACACTCCCTCAGACTTCCTGCAGAGGAGGCGAAACTGTCTCCCCATACCCACGCCATCATCGCCTTCAACTCCATTTGAGCGCTTTCGGCTGTCAGGTGTTATTATTATTATTATTATTATTACATGATTTATATAGCGCCAATTTCGAGGATCGAGTCGGAGGCGCTGTGTTGTGCTACTTTCATAACGGTCCGACGTCTGAATGATGTGTTGTCGTCGAACTCAGCACCGCCCACATGCGTTGTATGAGGTTCAAGCTCGCCAAGACAACATCCTGTGTCGCTGCTCAACTCTCTGTTTGAAACTGCACGACTTCTCGAGATTGACTGACGTACGAGACTTTTAATGCCGTCTTACATCGCATTTTAGGCCGATCAATGTATGTCGAAATTCTTCTATTTTGCTGTTGAACTTTCCTACCAGCGGATCCCCAATGTTCCAGAAGGCCAATCGGCGTCCATCAAAAGTATATCATTGCTTGGATCTATCTTAGGTTTCGCACGAAAAAAATGACTGAGACGTTTCGCCCACCCCTTACCTAAATTTTACAGGGTCAAAAAGTCAACATTGTGTTCTTGATTTTCGACCTCACTTACTTTTGAGTCGCTCTCGTTTTAAAACATATATGAACTAGAAATACGTTCTGTTGAACGTGGTATCTGCCCCATAGCCAAGTCCACAATGACCCAATTGTTCCTATAATTATGGTCAGATGCATTGCGCATGCACGAAGCGGCCATATTTCCACTTCCGCTCCTAAATCTGACGTCACCGTCGTGTTCCTCGACCCCGATTTTCTTTCAGACGCGAAAATTTCGGCGATTCGCGTATATTTAATGCTGATATGGGATTACTTAATATCTGCGTGGATTTTCATGACCTCTTGGCTTAAAATCTCAATTTCATGACAAAATGGGTGGTGCGATATTGACCCCAACGAACTTTTTTACTTTTGGGATTCTTATGTCTGTGCCATTTTTGGTGATTGATCAAGAAATACGTCAGTGAGAGTGTCCATAGACGCATACATACACTGACAGACAGAGTGACAGACTGACAGACGCAAACCGATTTTATAATCTGTTCCATGCTATATGCTACAGCTATGGGGCAGATATTTTAGTTCGGGGCGCTGATAACCATCCTATATGTCCTGCCAAAAGTTGATACACTTCGGTGCAGTCGCCTCTGAAGCGCCTAATGACTCTTTCGACTTATAGGCGCTATATAAATAAATGTATCCATCTATCTCTGAAAACTGACCGATAGCATTTGTTGACTCGTCAGTAGCTCAGCTGCGCATTAACCGATTTTGGTGAAATTTGGTACGCGGGTGCATTACCGGCCTCGAAGGCTCGTGATTAAAGCCAAGAATTACTGGCTAAACGTGCAGCCTCAAGTGGCAGTGCATCGCTAATTGCCGCCTTTCCTAGTTGGTATTCATTTTATTTTAATTTTACCTCGATTTTTTGCTGTATTTTGTTGAATTTTGTATTGATAGGCGGGCCCGCGCCTGGAACTACAACTGATCGACCGATCGATCGATCCATTGATTGACTGATTGATTGTTTGATTGATGTTTCATGTCATTATATGAGACATCAATCAATCAATCAATCAATGAGTCAATCAACTAGATGGTCTTTGTCTGCGAACCGTCTATCGGTATGCTCCAGCCGGAACTGCATTTTCGGAAAATGTTGTCTGTGACCGTGACTTGTGAACCATGACCTTGAAAATATCATCATATCATATGGACTCGGCATTGAGTAATTGTGTCCTGTTAAGCATTATTTAGTAAAATTAAAATATATTATTGAAATACGACCGTGCATTACGGAGATATGTGAGACAGTGCTTAATTAACCTCGCCGTGACCTTAACCGTTGAACTTTTCATCTCAAACTCTAATCACTTTATCTTTGTGCACCGAAGTTTTAAATTTGGTGAAATTTCCACCAGCGATTTTAAGATATCGTGTTAATAAACTTTTTATATATGATCACGGATCACGGATGCACGCATGGACGCACGGAGAGCCCGACAACAGAACGCCTCCGGCACCATTCTAACGGTATAACGGAGGCATACAAATTACACCGTTTAAACTTCACTACGTGGGGGGGGCGCGGACATTTAACTGAGCAGCTCGACTCAGTTAAATGTCCGCATTCCATGCGGTAGTGTGTATTGTGCCAGTGACATCAGCATTTAACCGTGGTTATTGTACATTGTATGGGTAAGTGACTAAAAAATTTGCAGGTTGTTGCACGACTGCGCTTGTCGACAAAACGAACGTGTGAATTATGTAGCGCTGCTGTCACTATACGTTTCAATTACAACTAATCACAGGCGTGCAATTAAGCTCGGTGGCCCAAATCACAACCGCTACACTATCAACTTGTAAACTTAACCCTACGTGGTGATTCCGACACCCTCGGTCACGTTCCCTAGACATTCCCTTAGAAAATTCACGGAACATTTCACCGTGAGATACAAAATATGGAGTTTCCATAACTTTTGCAATATTACAAATATGACAAAATACATTTATTCGAAAAAAATGATTCTTCATCTGTTTCTTCAGAGACCGTCAACATTTGAGTTTGTTTAAGAAACTCGCATTGTGTCTCGTTGCGAAAATTGCAAGTGTTTTCTTGGTCGATTTGCAATGCTTGGTTTCAAAATCGAGATTAAGTTAATTTTTTCAAGTTGATTATTTAAAATTTTTAATCGTTAAGAGCCGTAAAAATTTCGCTTAGGCCTACATATTAAATTTTTACACTAACGCTAAACTGGACAACGCAAGTTAAGGAGTTAAACAAAAAACGGTTTCTTCTTAAAACTAATATAAAGGTATTGTTACTATCAATATGTAGGTCCATCTGCTAGATTTTCAGGTGTTTTTGTTCGCCCTCCTCCTCCTTGTTTTGTCCAGTATCTGTGTTTTTAACATATGAATAGGAATAGATGATTGATTGATCATAATGCCATTACAGTTGTTAATATGGCTCATTCTAGAACACAATTAATCAATTAAATGCTTAGAATAAGTATAAAATTTGCAGAATCAATTGCGCTTAAAATTATGCAAATACAGAATGCCCAAAAATATCCAGCTGTAACACTGGTGTAAATACACATACGAACACATAAATTACTACACGGTGGTGGATCGACGGGGGTAGGCGATGGGGGCGATGACCCACACCCTAGAGGACCAAATGCATGGTTTTTACAGCGCGTCAGCATTGCTCGCAATACAGACCGCTGTAATAGCCAAATTTGACCGGATTGGATTGAGCAAGGTTTAACGTCCCACTTGACACATTTTAGGTCATTTTGGAGACGTTGTGGTGACTGCGGCATCAGCTAGGATTGTAGCCGCAGTCAGAGCCCACAGTGTCTGCGGTGTTGAGTAGTGTGTGCGCGACCACTGTTGATAACAGTGGTCTGTATGTGTATTATTTGAACGGCACTGTGTCCGTATGTCTTAAATGCCCGGCTAGGACTGTGGGTTTCTCTGAAACACGCCTTTACTTGTGTATCTACAACCAATCAAGCTGAGCGACGCTCAAGCGCTACCCACCTCCTGGCTAGGTGGGAGCACGAGAGGACTACAGCCTGGTGGTCACGTGCACAATGAGGCGGTCCATCTGTTATCCCTACAGCCGGCATCCATTACAAGCTAAGGTACATGTACCTTTAAACCTGAGTGTAATGATCTGTCACAGTTTAGAGAGGACATAGGCGGACCCTCTATGCCTGTCCGAGAATTTAATCTCATAGCATGCCCGCTAGTCCAATCGAATATCCAGAGGATATCTGTCTGTCAGTCCGTCCGTCACATTCCGGTGTTTTATCCAGACGAATGAACATGCGATCGTGCGGTTTTCAGCATCGGGTAGGACAATCATTCTAGTTTTTGGATAGGTAAAGTATATCCGGATATTCGCAGGGCAGCGAGGGCGTTAAAATGAGGCACTACCCTGTTGCTAGCGAACATTTGACATATAATCAGCCATATCCCGGAAATGGTGCAAGATAGGAGGTAAGTAAGTATTAATCATTAATAGGAAGTCGCATATGGGCTTTCCATTGGTACCAATATCGGTGATCTTGAATGACTTTGAACGGCCATTATTTTGCGTTATTTCGCCGAGTTCCTTAGCTTTCGTGGCCAATTACGTAAAAGTGGTTGATTGTCATCAGTAGATTTTCTTCCGAGAAATGTCATAAAGTACAGCAACTAAGCACGACGGACGCGCTGTGCTCTTCGCGGTAGCGGAACTTCTTGTTCTATTAATAAACGTCTTTTGACCGGATCTCAGTTTACTACAAACAGCTCAATGAGAAGCGTTCTTTGACGCTTGGAAAGCACTGAAATCAGTTATCTCCCGCTGGGAGAGATCACGGCGCTTGGAAAGCCCCATAGACCATCAAATATGGTACATAACATACACACAGGTTTATTTGGTATATCATGGCAGCCAGAGGCTGGATTAAACAATCATTTACACATTAATACATATACAATACTAGGCCTACAAATAAGACATTATATAGAAAAATGTTACTGGAGGTTAGTTAATGCTTAAGGAATAAATGAGTTTTGAAAACGGGATAGCATGAAACGACGGATATGTCTTTGCAGATCGAAGCCTGTCAGTGTCAGTGATGTGTGAGTCTGTCTTTGTTGGAAGCAGATACTGCAGAACATGAGACTTATCACGAACTATTTGTCTAAACAAAGATCCGCATTGTTCGCGACGTCTGTTACTTAACGGTATTTCCAGTGTTCTGCACGCAGAATCGCACGAAGTGTTACCGTAGCGCACGACGCTGAACATTTCCAAGTGACTGAGATTGTTCTTTTGAAACACTGGAGTGCCATACGACACTCGCGTATTCCAACAGTGGTCGAATGACAGCTTGATAGTAATATATAAGGTCGTCAACTGAAACACCGGCACGCTTAAGTTTCTTGGGTTTTCCATTAATTTAAAAATGTTTTCTGACAGGACGTCAATTTGCGACAACATTTAAACGAAAGGCATTCTCTGACGTTATAAGGAAAAAATGAAATCCGTTGACCGCCGACGCTTCGCACCTGACCTCGCCGGTGAAGCTCACGACGCTCCCACAGACCACTTGGTTCATAGAGGCTATGGCCTGCGCCCTTGTCTAAAAATCTCTCTTGCTTTGCTTTGCTTTGGGGAGCCCCCTATACCATCAAATGCCATAGTTTTTTTCCATTAACAAACGTTTGACAGAACGTTAATTTACTACAAACATCTCAACGAGAGGGATTATGTGACGCTGGAAAAGCACTGAAATCCGTTTTCGTGCGGGCTCCGCCCCGGACCCCGCTGTGGAGCTCATGACGCTCCCCTAGGCCACCTACTCGGTTGGGAAGCTAGACGATCAGATACTGCGGTTTTTCCATTAATAAACGTCTTCTGACAGGACGTTAGCTTACGACAAAAATCTCAACGACAGGCATTCTGTGACGCTTGGAAAGCACCGAAATCGTTTTGGGAGGGGAATCCCCTCCTCATTCCCCATTCTCCTCGAGGCCTTAGGCCTCTCGGCTCGGCGCCTTTGGCGCATCAGACTTCGACGCCTTCGGCGCCTCGAACCCCCTTCCCCACCCACCTCTCGCCTCTCCCTAGCCCTGCCTTCTGGATCCACGCCTGCTACTACACTTTATCCGAAAAAAAGTAGATCCACAATAAATTGCTATAATTTAACAATAATTTGTCGGTTTTGTCTGAACTCTGATACATGTGAACTTTACAACAAATCAACAAGAAATGGCATTTAAAATCCATCATTGAGTTAGTAAGTAAATAAGTAAGTAAGTAAGTAAGTAAGCCTAAGTAAGTAAGTTCGTATTGATGTTGAACACCTTTACGACAAATTTTGCGTAGTTCTTTAGGATTTACTGAAAAATATTGAGCATCAAGTTACATTAGTCAACATTAGTTTGACGCAGTTATTGACGATGTTTCATCCGGACACATTGTACATCACGGTATAGGCGTGCTATGACTGACAGTCAGAAAAATTCGAGAATAGGTTTAAAAACTCCTCGCTATGTGTAAGTAAATAAATAAGTAAGTAAGTAAATTGAATTGTACACGGCGTATTAAAAGCAAAAGTCACTAATGCGCCGCGGTCTCGTTATACTGGAATGTCTTCAGTAGATGTTTAAATTGTAACATCTGATGCACTATGCAAACAGAAAATAGCTGAGACGTGCGCTGTGTAAAAACATGGCAGACAACTTGTTGGCTTAGGTGAGATATCGAAGTGACGCTAAATGTAGTTAGAGTGCACAGTGAGTGCAAGTGCACTCCACGGATACATACTCTGCAAATGTGTTCTGTTGAATTTTATCCATTGTTGAGCAGCACAGTTACCCGTAACTACCTGTCATCTATAATTGCGTTTTACTGAATTTTATTTATTTCTCATTCGGTAGCTCAGATATTCGCTCGAATGCATCGAGTATTCGGTATGACAAATATTTTGTTTGGGTTTGGCCCAGCCTCGTAATATACTGCAAAATCCTGAGTCCGCCTATGGCGCTAGATGCTGTACTGTACATCCGTTAGCAATAGGAATGCTCGTCTTCTAACGAAAATAATGTCAACGTTTTTACAAATTAATGTCTGACGCAGCGGTGCCATTTGTCAGCGTCTGCCGATGTTAGCAAAAAATAACCAAAACCTTTAATACTAAATAAACAGAAGAAGTTGTTGGTTCCTATTCACAATTTACAGATATAAACTGTGGATAGAAAACAACAACTTTTATTGTTCTTTTTATTTTATGATATTTTAGAACCCTGCATGCAAGTAGCCTGCAGTTCAATGACAGTGACATATTGTGTGAGAACTTTCAGGTTTATGTAAATATCCCGCGTATGACCTATGTATGTTCGAGTGATCACCAGCGTCGTTCGTTAACAACATAATAACACGAGCGATTAACGTGTCCGTGCACTGCTCAGTCACGACACAAAGCAGTCAAGGGAAGCTGCAGCGCTGGAAGAGGTGAGTCTTGAGACAACTGCGAAATGTGGACAGAGACGGTGCGGTTGTTACGTGCTGTGGTAGACCGTTCCACACATGAGCGACGGCGACAGGGAAAAGCTCTGTCGCCGTCGGTTGACAGGCGTGTACGGCGGACGACCAGTGATGATGATGATGCTGAACGAAGGCGACGTCGCGCGTTGTTGACAGGTTAACACACAGACGTGCGCGCACCAACACACACAAATAATAATAATGATTATAATAATTAAACGTTGAAGTTACGATATCATCGTCGCACCTCTACAGCTGTAAGTTAAAGTTGACCGCTGAACATCCGCCTTCCAGTATACGTAACAGCTGTACCGCCTGTCCTGATAGCTAATGAGCTGTTAGATATACTACTGTGACTCAGGTCTCTATTGCTGGTTTTCTCTCTCGCATTATGAATGTTACTTTCTGCGTGGTTGTCATTGTCTTCCTGCTTGAGTCTTTCAGAGTCACCCAAGGTCAGTTTTCTCGCAGTGTATGTATGTATATACAGGAGTTTACTGCTGTTCCTAGACAACTTCCCACAAGTATCTTCTTGAATTCGGTAAAACCATATAACAGTTTGACCTAGGTGTGTATATGCCATGTCTATATGCATGAACACTAGTGAAAAGGAGTAACAAGTAGCTCAGCTTTCGCAGAGAGATGGTGCTGCAGGGAGCGTTAGTTTTGGCCAAAAATGAAAGACTGGAACTGGGAAACACATATTTGACGCACATTATAGGTTTGCCTTCAACTACTGTGATATAATCAACCTGCAAAGCTATCTAATTCGGTGAAAAAAACGCAAACTAAGGGCTGTTACGCCGTTCAAGGTCATTCAATGTTATCCAGGTCGGTACCAATCGAAAACCCGTATGCGACTTCCTATTAGTGATTAATAGTAACTGACATCCATCTCATACTGTTTCGGAGTTATCGCAGCCTATTGTTCAAATTTTGAACAGTCTGCGTTTTTGAGCCCCCTTTGGGAGGCTTAGGGACAACGTACGATGTTCATCTTGAGCTCATTGGAAAGTGTGTAGTGTTATAGTGTTAGTCCTGTTAGTGTTAACTGAACTGTGATATAATAGATAGAAAATCGGCGATTTCGCTCCAACGCGATCAGTTTGACCCAAAATTTCAGGTAGAAGGGGTCACTCGCCACCAATTATTTTTGCACGTATAGTTAGGCCAATGAATGCCTTACAACTTTGTCGCTGATAGTTTTCATACAAAGAAACTTTGTAGCAGACTATCTTCAAGCGATGTGCGATTTCAGATGAAAAACCGCCGTTTTGCGTTATCGAGCCCCCTTTTGTGTGCTTAGGGGCAACGTAAGATGATCATCTTAGGCTCATTGGAAAGCACGTAGTGGACTTCCTATTAGTCTTAATTGAACTTTTTTCGCTAGGTGTTACGGCTGAATCGCTACGAGCGAACATCGGTTAAAAATCGGCGATTTTGCACCAATGGGGGCTGGTTGACCCAAAATTTTAGGTAGAAGGGGTGGCCCCCACCAACCATTCTTCTTCTCAGAAAACTAGGCTGAAGTGATCTTTCGTACAGTATAAAAATCTGGACAGATCTTTCTTTCGTTTCCTCACAATCCACGCATTTGACAGGGACGGACAGACAGACAGACGGACTGACGGACAGAATTCTCATCGCTAGACCGCGTCTGCATTCTATGCAGCGCGGTAAAAAGGTGTCGCCCATCTATGCCCTCCGGTGATATCAGTTAACTCTTGACAGATGGGCCCATTTCGGTGTTGTTCGGTGATTAGACGATACTGATGATTGTAGCAAATGATAGGCAGCCAATGATTTTCATTCGTATTTAATATTTGTTTTTGTTTTCGAGATATCGACGACGTCAATTGTTCAACGTTAAGGCCATTTCTGCCACTTCCGGTGGCCGTAGAGCTATGCTGACCGGTGAGTTCAGCTTCCAGCATCATCATCATCATCATCATCATCATCATCGCGATGCCTCACTCCATGCACTGTGGTCACGGTGGATACAGGCGTCCCAGTAGTTACGAGGTGACATTCCGACGTCAGTCAAGATCTGCGGGGGTCGATCAACCAGGTGTCGGTCGCCATCTGACGTCGGGCTTTCGACCAGTGGAAAGGTCCGACTACATCCATAGAGCTTGGTGTGCAGGAACATTTGGATTGAGTCTGGTGACATGACCAAACAGTGACGCACAGGATATCTTGCAATGGCGTGAGTCCTGTTGTTGACAGGATTACCTCATTGATGATGTGATTCTACTAGATAATGTTCATGAGTTGGCGCAACTCGCAAGCATCGCATATGGAAAGCTTCCAGCCTTCTAATATCGGCAGCTAGCAGCGTCCGTATCTCTCATGCGTAAAGGAGCGCGTGATAAACGTGGTCTTTTGTACCGGTATTGAGCTGTCGGTTGTTCCAGATGTTCTTCCGGGATTTCATGGCTGCCGAAGCTAAACCAATACACCTCATTACATCTGTACGACTGCGTTCATCGAATTTCCATCTTGGGTTTCATATTAGTTTTCTATAGTAATCATATGCCTAAAATCATAATGCCCTTTTACCGTGCGACTGCGAATACATACGCACGGTCTTGCTATCGAAATCTGTCTGTCTGTCCGTCAAACGCGTGCATTGTGACAAAACGAAATAATCTAGTGCCAAAATTCTTATACCTTATAAAAGATACATTCATCTAGTTTTCTGACAGGAAGAATAGTTGGTGGGGACGACCCTTGTAAATGACATTTTGGGCCAAACTGATCCCATTCCTTCGAAACGCTGATTTTCGATGGATTTTCGCTCGTAGCGCCTCAAACGTAACGCCTAGCGCAAAAAGTTCAATTATCAATAATAGTAAGTCCACTACGTGCTTTCCAATGAGCCTAAGATGAACAGCGTACGTTGCCCCTGAGCCCC
>Ga0049105_1000965_pt1 | contig 11660 bp, 9 predicted proteins | sample WorMetvaBAHAMAS1_FD_61260 | JGI IMG/M metagenome (GOLD analysis project Ga0049105, IMG submission 61260) | Worm MetaG Olavius vacuus BAHAMAS.1 | ecosystem: Host-associated > Annelida > Digestive system > Unclassified | place: Germany: Marburg | collected 2013-04-09 | reverse complement strand
AAGTGTCCGAAAGACACTTCGGCACTAGTGCCGAACTGTCCGGACACTTCGGCACCAGTCTGATGGTGCCGAAATGTCTTGGGTCCGAAGTGTCCTGGGTCCGAAGTGTCTTGACACCAATAAGACAACAGAAAACACCATTTTCTGATCCTGTATGTGGCGACAAAAGGCAGTGATTGTACTAAAGTATACAGCAATAACGAGCAGCAGTACCTTCGGAGGTTTTGGCATATTATAACCTTTTAGTCCGCATATCTTCGTGTTTTATTTCAGCGAATAATCCATTTTCTGTACAATTCCACAGCCAATTTTATTCCTAATCTAGTTCAGGGTCAAACTGAATTGCATCGAATGCGTAATTAGAATGAGAATATCGGCCGTTGACCGAGACGATATCCCGCCATTGTGCATGGAAGCATGGAAGCGTTCTTTGTACACTACTTCAGCAAAGATTAACATTTTTCATGTATTTGTTTTTATTATTATTATTTCTAGTTTTTTTGCGGTTACTGCTGGTATATGGACTACTGTCTGAAATGTATGGATGTACGCTTTACTTTTACTTACTTATTCGGTGAATAGAGAAATGACAAAATGGGAATGTTTATTCGTCACCTGGATCTTTGCGATGTTGTGCAATTTTGATGCAAACAGTTGTAATTAGCTAGTTATTGTACGTGGATTGTATGTTAATTTTGTATTAGAAAGATGTGCGTTAGATGTCAAGTGAAATCCGTTGAAATATGTGCGTTTTAACGCGGTGCAGTTGGACATACATCACGTATTAACATATTCCTGAATACGAGTTATACAGTAGCAACAAACAGTAGTTTTTGGCAAGAATTAATGTCAGTCTTTTGCCGATGCGTATAATAACAACAGATGTGTCCTTAGTCTTTACTTCTGACCTAGTGGGTGGGTATAACCACGCACCGGCCATGCACCAGCTGTATATTACAAACCTGGCCCTACGCGGCCGAAATTGGCTTCCGGATATGATAGATAGTTTGAATAATTTTAAATCTCATATTCATAAGGTGCTGGAACCGGAAACTGGGTAAAAAAAGTTATAATTTAGATTGTGAGCGTTACATGGTGAATGCCTGTGCTTGCTTATACCATCCGTGTTTTAATTGACATCTTGGGTGAATTCGTAGGCTATCAATGCCGTTCCCATTCTGGCGTGGTGTGCAGTCAACAGAGGTGTGCAGATCGTAAAATTTAATTATACGATACTGATTGTGTAATTTGTGTTTTTCATTGTAACGGCAAGTAACAAACCCGTAATATTTTGTGACAACATCCAAATTAATCACAGCTTTCTAATATTTTATGGCAATTATCAAGAATAAAATTCTCGACAAGAAAACTGAAGGAATATTACCACATCAGTCCGCAGATTCTAAAAATTCTGCGGATCTGCGTCTGCAAGTGGACGCATCCACAGACCACACATTAGTGTGTCGGCTGTCCACATAGCTTGAGCGCCGCCGCCTGTTGATCATACGATATTGCTGGTCACTGTAAGGATGTTTTAGTTATATTGCGCTTGCTTGCTGTGTGCGACACATTGTTGTTACTTAATATTTATGTTTCTGAAGAGAGAGTTGCCGTGACAACGTAATCAACAGTCAACAGAGAAGGGAGATTCGAATTGAGATGGGTCAGGCAATTGACCGTGGCAGATTGCCAAAAGTGTTTCCAGCAATCTGTATGTTATTAATTGAACAGAACAATTGAAATACTATTGAATCGGATGTGCGCAATTATCTATACCAATGAGTGATCACATCGCAGTCGTTCTTTGGTGAAAGACGTGATTTTGGTCGCCGCTTGTCTGGTAACTCTGGGCAACCTCGAGGGAAGGCACAGTCGTAGAGTCGTTTACTACCTGCGACACGTCCAACGGCCTGAGTGGTCACGATTCTTCCTGGACGAGTGTCCCGCTGCATCGAGTCATCTCTGAGAAGACATAGACAGACGTTGATCCACGTTCGATGAACGGTGATCGTGGGATTCGACTTCAGTAGCAGAATGTCATCGTGAGTCAAGTGCTTGCTGCGTGCATTGCTAGCTTTTCGCTTTGTTTTAGTATATTTTAGTTCTTGGGGATTTATTTGCTCTTTTGTTGTGAAAGACTTTGATTTCAGTGAAACATTGGAAATTGCGTGAAGAATGTTAGAATTTTGTGTATACAATTTTTCTTATTTATTATAAACTATACACCGAGTTGTTATTTGAAACGAGCCAAGTTGATTAGAATAATATTAGTGAGGGGACTCGTCCAAATGGTTTTCTTGATCACCAGGAAGATGATATAAGTAGTGCATCTGCAGTCACGCTTCAGTGGACACACATCAGTGGACTGGCGGTGAAGGTGCAAACAAGGCTAGCAGCAGCGTATGGCGAGTCACTCGCCATACGCTGCTGCTAGCCTTGCTTTACATTGCCATCCAGGGATGAAAGAAATTTAGCAAGATGCAACTGCAGCAGGCGGCAGCCAGCCTAGATTGCTCAGTTGAGAGAGTGTTTGGTTACACTGTACACGACGGTTTACTTCACACAGAACGTCACTTCGCCGGCTGCTTACTTTCGATGGTTGTATGACGTGTTTATTTCATGTTGTGTATGATGTTGTCATGCAGGTAAGCGACAGAAAGCCATATTTACTGATATGACAGTGACAAGCTTTCAGCCATACTAACTTCATAATTACAAGAAAAAAATTAGCCATGAACATCGTTTTGCTTGTCTTAATGTTACATTAATAACTGCAAGACAGTGCTGTAAATGTCATGCCGTGTGTGTTTGCAGAGTGAATTGCGTAAGATATTGTCATTGCAAGAATCAAATCGATTGACTATAAAATGACCACATATCCACAGCAACCCTCACAGCCTGCCGAAATGCTTCGGCGAATATTGATCGAGTCCAGCATCAAACAGGAGGATGCAGGAGATCGGACAGGGCAGGCAGTGCTGGATGGGCAGCAGATCGAGAATGCAGATGAAGTTTCGGCACCTGGTCGCATCGCCGTCGGCTATTCGCGGAACACTGTTATAACCGATGCGATGCTAAGTACGGCAGCTGCCACCATGTTAGCTGGGTCATCAGCTCTGGGAACTGACTCTGACAGTGAGATGCCCCCCGATCTGGCTTTGTCACCACATGGCCTAGCAGAAGACGACACTGATGAGGCCGATCAGAGTGAAATGCTCGGTCTGAACATTGACCATGACAGTTCAGGTGATGATTTACTTACTTATTTTGTTGTTTGTTAGAAGTGATGTCCCTTTGGCTCTTTTTATAAGTTGTGTTCATTACCAGATGCTCTTAATCATTTGGAATGTAGGCAAAATGCATTTGTACGTCGGTAGTACAGTTGTGACTAATGAAGAAAAAGTGAAAGTAATTTGGGACGTGTAGTATAGTTTTAAACTGCCTTAAACTTTGCTCATACATGCAGCGTTGCTATGCTGCAAAGTCAGTTTGATATTAAAAGATTTGTGCTATGGAGATCAGTCAGGCACGATGTCCTCTATTTTAGTAGGCCTACAATATAAATCGTGCATGTCGATCAGTTTCATGTGTAGGTTCGTGTTTGAATGAAAGCTCAAGTTCAGCGATCACTGGACTAACGGATAATTCTGGTTCATCCGGTGCATCTGAACACATGCAGTCACATCAGCCGAAGAAAAAGGGTCGACCGTCGAAATTTAGTCCCGTCACGGTGGGACTGCATTCTGGCATCGAATGTCCAATCTGCTATAAACTGTTCAATAATTCCAGTGCATTGGCAAAGCACAAGTTGACTCACAGCTCTGAACGCAAGTATGCTTGTCGTCTGTGTGGAAAGACATTCAAGCGCCAGGACCACCTGTGAGTTTACTTCAGAATCACGTTATATAACTGCATTTGCGGCATTCATGAATTACACTTGGTGCACTTAAATTTTAAATTAACTTAAATTCATTGATTTAACATTGAGAGAGAGTTGTAGCGAACAGTGGTGATTAAATGTGTAGTTCACATCGGCAGTATTTTTTGATCAGCACAGTCAGTAGACTTGCGCTGTTATATCCAGTAACATCAAGTATGCTGCAAGATTTTTCAATACAGAACATAGCCATCTGAAGTAGCTCGTGCTCACTAAATAAACTGTAGGCTAATTGCAGAGAAAAGAGACAAGTATCAGGTTCCACATCATCCTCCCTGGATGCCACTTAAGGTAACCCAGTGATACCACTGTGGGAGTGAACGCTTTTGGATCTTGGTGAGTTTGGCCAAGGCACGTTTAGCACCAGGCCAGGCACCTTTAGCCTGAGCCAGGTGATGACTGTTCAGCATCTAGCTGCTGGTCCATCAGTTCAACGGCAACTACTAAAATAAATGGAGAAATTTTTTGTGCATAGAATATTAGAAATAGTATTAGTAGTAGCAGTAGTAGTAGCAGCAGCCACACCAATAATAATAAAAGAGAATAAGAATAATTATTATCATCATTGTCATCATCATCAGATTGATCATAATAATGACAATTTAACAATAATGATAATGTTTCAGACCTGTTTTAACTTCAGCGGTAGTGACATTGGTGATGTTCAGTATTTTGCGTGTTTTGGATGCTAAGTAACGGATGTTGTGTCTGTACTTCTGTAATTACTTTGAACATGATCATGTATGTGTGCAATGCAGCAATGGACACATGTTAACACATTCTTCGAAGAAGCCATTTGAATGTCCAATACCGTCGTGTGGTCGCAGTTACTGTGATGCCCGTTCACTGCGAAGGCACATTGATAACTATCACGCCCGACCTCTTGGAGCTGCAGCAGGTTTTCCTTTAGGTGTACCCACAGCCAATGTCGACGGTGGTATGATGGCATTGCCGGTACTGACCAACAATGCCGAACAGATGAACTGTGTGTCAGATGATGAGGAATCTCGTCACCTTGCACAAATTGCTGCCTACGAGTAAGTTTTTTTATACTAATTCTTTTTACACGTGTGCCTGTGAATCAGCAAATCTGTCTGTGACACTTTTGTTTGTGAGGTGGCTGTTTGCTTGGATTAGGCAGCTTTTCTGCCCTGTCTTTCTTACTTATTGTATTTAGGGATGTTAAATTCGTTTTTTTTCTCTAAAATTTGTGAAGACCGTGTGTCCAATGAAGCGTGGCCAGGGGCTCAAGCTGAGTGACCGGCGTGTATAATTTGATACGATCATCTTGCAGTGTGGAATCGTGAGTGATGCAGCTGATGCTAAGCTATTGAGTTTGCTGTGTAAATGCTAGATGCATGCTTCAAATTACACCTAAAAATACACGACTTGCACAAACTTTTGTAGTTGATAATTATTCAGAAAGAAACCACACATTGACGTATTTCTACATGCCATTATGTGAAAAAGAACTTAACGAAGTTAGGCCTATATGATACAATTGTCTGTCTCCGCTATGCAGTAGGCCTATGCATGTAGATATCGCTCTGCCTGCTATGTGCATTCGTTTGTTCGGTAATCACCGTAAGAGCCCTACAGCTACATGCTAATCAATGGACTTCCTCCACATCAATGAAGACTGGTTGACCGCGTTTGTAACAGGCAACCTGCAGTTTTAATCTCAGTTGATTCCTTTACTTTTGAGTAATGAAGGCTGCAACGGTGGCCATGAAGTGTGCTTTTACACCCATGAACACCTACTCCACAAAACTGGCCGAAACCGACCGCTTACAAGATTCTGTGAACCGTGACAACGCTAATACTGATGTGCTATTAACAAACTACTCGCCCACATATTGTGGTTGCTTCGCTTGTTTGCATTTGTCTGGTAAAAGTAATCTGCCAGATTAGTGCATGAAAACTGAGAAACGTGATATTAATAATGCAGTGCCCCGTGCTGTTATCAGGTTTTTAGTGTTATGCAGTGGAATTGCATAACAGATACTGAGTTCAGTAGTGGTCTGTGTCATAAGCACACTTAGATGAGCAGTTCTTACAGTTCTCTGGATTGGGTTTGTCACTCTGGGCCCATTTCACTGTGCGTAAATTTATTTGTGTTTATCTGTGTGTATTTTGTGTTTTTGTTGCATACTGCATAGTTATCGTATTATTGTGAGCATGGTGTGGTGGACCTGGTGGGATTGAAGCCTGATCCTTTTTACCTATCTTCCTTCAGTGCTTTGACACTGTTGGTTGGGTCATTTGACTCGTAAAAACTCGTCCCCGATATGACCTATAATATGTTTGGTAGGACAGTAAGCCTTACTCAACCAAACTGGCTTATTGATATACCATTAGTGAGGCTTGCTATGCTGCAGGGCAACTCAGCCACACGGCTGTGACATCTGTGGACGTCGGTTTAAGAACCTCCCAGCACTAAATGGACACATGAGACTTCATGGTGGCTACTACAAGAAGGTAAAATATGAGAATTGTTGTATTTATTGGGGTTTGCCCCAAATTTTAAATCTTTAAATCACTGCAACTCAGCTGTGGATTGTTCAATTCACTCTGATTTGGTACGGAGTTTGTTTTTTAGTTTTCATTGTTTTTCTTACCTTTGAAGTGATCATTGTTCTAAGTATTTTGCAGAAGTTCGTATTGATTTGTATTTTATGTATTTCGTGGTGACTAATTATTGTTCCTCTGCAGGTGATTAACTCCTGGAGACATTCCTTTTTCAGGCTTTCCGTGCATGTATCCATGTGTGGTCATATACAGAAAGTTTGTGAACACGATATCTTATGTATTGCACGTGGGAATTTTGCCAAACTTAGAGTGTAGGTGCAGTTTGGGGCAAAGATGAACTGATTCGATTTCGAGTTTAGCAGGTCAAAGATTAAGGTCACAGTGATACCATGTGTGGTCAGATAAGCTCTTTGGTAGATTTCTCACTTATCTTCGGAATGCATCATAGATGTATTTTAATAAAACTTACCACACTTAGTCATTACATCACTCGTCGGCAGCACCTGCGGTCCGCCGGCTGCCGTCAGCTGCTTGTGCCGCGACACTGCCGTTCGATGTTCGGTCGTTGGGCCTATTCTGTGGCCGGCCCGGCGGCCTGGAACTCGATACCAGACTACCTTCGAGATCCGACGCATTTTGTCGACAGTTTTCGTCATTTCTCGTTCTACTAGCTTACACAGCGCATTAGGGGCTTCGCAGTTATGTGCTATACAAATCTACTATTGACATTGACATTGACATTACCAGGTCCTCATGACATTGATGACATAGTGAATGTCATGGGTTCAGAGGTCAAGGTTACAGACAACTTTTCCTGTGGAGGCATATTGATCGATGGTTTGACGTCAGTGACCCATGCTGCTTTTTGATTGTACTTTATATTAGCAGTTTTGGCATTGACTGTTGTCAGTATGTATTATTGGTTGTGTGATGGTATGGTTCCGTGCAGGATGCTTTAGTTGGGGATGCAATGGTAGCTGATGTGAAATCAGCAGATCAGAGACTGTCTAGCAGTGTGTCGACACCAGAGTCCTCGACAGTCCCCATTGTCCAGCCACTTGTTTTTCCTGTGATGCAGCCACAGTGGCCGAGCTCATCGGAGGCACAGTGGACTAGCTCCGGTGTCGTGGTGTCACCGAGCCAACAAGCTGCAGCCGTTCCAGCCGTGAGCCTTGCCCCCGGTTCTGTTCTGCCACTAAACCTCCTCCCCACCGAACTATCCAGTCTACTTGGAATGACCCAGAGTTCTGCAGGATTATCAGCGAGTGGTTTGCCAGTCAATGTGCTGCTCCCTGGAGGTCTAATAGTGTCGGCGGACAGCGGAAATGTACAAGATCCTCTGGCTAGTTTATGCAGGCTGAGTACCGGAGTCTCTAACATCGCTCCTGCTACGAACATCAACAATAATTCGGTGACCGCTGAAGCTAGGAAGATGCTAGAGAACGCAAATGGACCACACACTTCAGGCATAAAAGTCGAGCCAGAAACCACCAGTTATCTGCATGGCATCAGTAGACAGGCAAGTACTGCCGCTGAGTTGAGGAACAGACTGACCGTGTCCATACCTGAACCAAGCAAATTGCCGGGTGAATTGGGCGGCATCTTCGCGACATGCAAGACACAGCATCCACAGAAAGCAAGCACAGTTGGTTCACAGTTACCCATCGTAACTGGGTCGCAACAGTCGATGCCGTCCTCTGCAAACTTTCCAGCTCTTCATCATCTGCTAGTACAGGGAATCACCAACAGGGGTACCCCTGCAGCTCCACCAGCATATACCAAAGTTACCGAGAGCACTGCTGATGCTGAACATTCATCCATCAATGCAGAGTCAATTACTGTTGGCCGCCGTCGTTGGATAAGTGCAGACAGTGGTGTTGTGAACCACCGAAGCTGGAGTTATCCTGTCCATTCTGCTGATGTTGCTGCTAACCTGTTTCGACAGGAAAGTTCGGGTTTTGATATTAGCAAAACCGGTTCGTCGCCAGTTGATAGCCGTTTGGCAGATTCAGTGCAGAATCCTAATGCCGACAAAGACAAAGAGTTCTCTGCACCATCTGGCCTGGTATTGCCTCACAAGTTCAGACGGAAGCATCGGCCACAGCCACTAATAATACCGTCGCCAGTCGGCCAGTATGGCTTTTATAGCAGACTGCGCTCACCACGCATCTCAGACCAGCCTGGTCCGGGGCTGTCAGTTGAAACATCCTCATCCACAGCCTCGGATGTGTCATCCTCACTGCCAGTAACATCTGTTGCTGGATTAACACCGTATACTCCACCGCCTATGCTGAGTCCCATTAGAACTGGATCGGGACTGTTCTGCTCAATTGTTCAACCGTCGCCGAAGTCCGCTCCAGTTGGGTTTCGACTCGGACTTCTTCGTTGCAGTAAGTAACTTTGTTTCCTCTTTTGTTGCTAGTAGCAAGGAATAACGTAAAGCTTTGATTATAATACACACTTTTCCACCTAAATAAGCCTATGAAAACAGGGGATGCACATTATACACAGGTATATTATTTTGTCAGTTCACAGTCACCTTTCGTTCATTGCAGACATGAGTTAAAAGCGTTTATAATAAGCAAGAATAACAGCCAAGAATCAGCAACAGTGCAACACATAGCCGTTAATGTTTAATTAACTGATATCGCAGCTACGAATACACAAGTAGACCAAGTGCAGTCGCAGACAGTCTTGACTGTACTGTGGTCCGGGCTTGTTTTGCAGTCTGTAGAGATCGGAGTGGGATGTGGTAATGGTAATGGTAGTGTTGTGCTGTTGTCACTCTGGCGGCTGCCAAGGCAGCTGAGTGAAACAGTCATTAAGCAGTGTTTACACTGTGATACATGTACGCCGTATGCCACACAGTGTAACTCTGTGTGTTCTGTGGTCACTTTATTGTTGCTTATAGCCAGTTGAGTAGGTATATATTGTGCCTCATTGCCAGTGTTAATTGTTGAGCGTTTTACTTGTCTGTGCACTTTCAGACAGTCTGAGCAGTGGTAACAGCCAGCTGATTCCGCCAACTACTGTTGAGGAAGAAGATGAAGAATTAGAAGATGAGCAGCTCAATGATCTGACAACAATTGTGTCTGAAGAAGTGATACAGGAAGCTGATATTGCGCCGCCGCCCCAGACAGACATATTGCCGTGAGTTACCTGTGCTCTGAACTGTATGTGATTAGCTATGTATAAAAATGCAGTAATTATTGTTTTGTTAATGCGTACTGTGATAGTATAGATATAGACTTGTGTTGCCACTATGTTCGTGATAAATTTGGTGATAACTGTCGTTACACCATCAGTGTCAGTTTCTAAAGCACGTTATAGCCAGAGGGATTCTGTCTGTCTGCCTGTCTCTCCATCCGTCACGTTTGGTATTGTGTCCAGACGAATGAAGATATGTGGTTTCAGCATCTGGTAGGACAGTCCTTCTGGTTTCTGAAGAGGTAAAGTTTATCCGGATATTCACAGGGTATCAACCCCATTGAGGGCATTAAAGTGAGGCACTCCTATGTCGATAGCGAAAATTTGACCAATAATCGGCCATAACTTGGAAACGGTGCAAGATAGGAGGTAAGTTAGTATTAATCACTAATAGGAAGTCGTGTATGGGCTTTCGATTGGTACCAAAATCGGTGACCTTGAATGACCTTGAACGGTGTAATGGCCGTTATTTTGCGGAATTCGGTAGCTTTCGTGGCCAGTTACATAAAAGTGGTTGATTAACTGTTGATCTGTTGATTGTCTTCCGATAAATGTCCTAAAGTACACCAACTAAGCACGATGGACATGCTATGCTCTTTGTGGTAGCAGAGCTTCTTGTTCTAAGAATTTGTACAGTGTTTAATGGTGCACAGAGTTATATTTTCGTTTCATGTATACACATTGTCATCATATGACATTTATTTATTATTAAGTTACAAGAAAACGTGACGGTCAGCAGTGTGTAGCAGAGTCGGCATCAAAAGCAGTATAAAAAAAAGAAAAGTTTTAAATATTATTTACAAGGTGCGAGACTAAAGTGTGTCAGCGTCAGTTCATGTGTCAGTTGTGTTTGTGTTCTAGTCACATCAATGAAGGACCAGAATATCAGGTTGAAGTTCCAGAATTTTGTGGTGAGTGTCACCTTGCTTTCGTCTCTGTGGCTGTTAACTGGCTGCAATGTTTTCTTAATCTAGGAAAGGTATCCAGTCAGAAAATACGCTGTTTTGGCAATGTTGAGGCACAGGCTATCGATACGAAACTTAATCTGATTCAGGTGGTTGAAAAATAGGCCGCATAAAGAAAACTGACAGTGATTTGCGTAGCATCCGTTGTCCAGCGCAGGCCTGTACGGTGTCTGTCTCTGAGATTGCAAAATGATTGGCTGACTGAAGTGTCTGAAAATGCAAAAGACAAACTTGTAACTGGTAAGATGATGAATGTAGACAGTGATAAGTGAATGTAGAACAGCGATAAGTGGCTGCAAGTCCTCGGAGCAGGCTAACCGACTTGGGCCACGTGTCTGCCTGTGAGATCCTATCATCCACACCACATCCACTGTCACCATTTAGTATTGCTCAGCCCAAAAGCCGATACTCATTCTAACATCCCACACAGGGTAGAAGGCTGAGTTGACCTAGGCACTACAGTAAGAGTGTATAGCCCGTGTCCAAGTATATCATAGTGGTTGCTGCAGTAAATACAAAACTGATTGTGATTCGGTCGTGGGATTTTACATTTCACAGTCTCACATAATCTAGTCTGTGTTATTACAGTGGCCTAAATAGCAAATACTATCTCGGTGTCTGCTAGAATGTCACGACATAAGAAAACATAAACTGGTCAGTAAACAATGTCGGGATATGATTGCTGGAACAGAAGTATATTAAGTAGCCGGCGGAAGAGTGATAGTAACTCTGTACAGACAACGTCATCAGGCAGACTGTTCCAGATATGTGAAGCAGCAGCCAAGAAGGCTGTGCCACTGACATTGGCATAGTTTGTCGGTGTCATTCGAGCATTCAGAAATGTTACGATTACATCACCGTGACTGAGACAGGTGTAACATGGCTGTATATTTATTTAATAAGTAAAAAGGTAAAGGTAAAGCCGAGCACTTGTATAGCGCCTTGCATGGTATACAGACCACTTTAAAGCGCTCAGGCATGGATCACACAGTTTTACCTGCAACAAACACCATGCCTGCCTT
>Ga0049105_1000964_pt1 | contig 11661 bp, 6 predicted proteins | sample WorMetvaBAHAMAS1_FD_61260 | JGI IMG/M metagenome (GOLD analysis project Ga0049105, IMG submission 61260) | Worm MetaG Olavius vacuus BAHAMAS.1 | ecosystem: Host-associated > Annelida > Digestive system > Unclassified | place: Germany: Marburg | collected 2013-04-09 | reverse complement strand
GCCGGACAACAAGGCCACATTAGCGGCACTAACAGGTGCCCTATTTAAGTAATTTAAACGTCGTTACACATTAAAAACTTACTAAAATCAACAGTTCTAATACATTTCTTAAAAACAGCATAGTAAAACAAACAGCCACTCCAGTGTTGTAACCTATACATGACACTGCTGGTCCCTGGACTTCGCTATACATCTGCACCCAGTATACTCCAGTTCTTACCAACTGCAATTCATAATTGAGTCTTATAAATCAAATTTCCGAACGGCGATTCCACCGGGTCCGCTAATTCAGCCAGCCTGGTCACGCCGGATCACGTTCTGTAGTAGCACGTGAAGTGACTTCTGTCCAGGACAGTACAGCTGACGATCAGCTTCCGCCCGGACTCCAAGGCGTCGGCATAATAGCCGTAAGCGAGGAGTCCGAACTGCATTATTTATAAGACGCCGATAGCCGGGTCTCCGACGGTAATTAACACCAAGAAATCTTCGCGAATCGCCGCCGCAACGCTAATCAAGAAACGAGCACTTTGTTCTCACAGCGTTGACGTCGCTACCTGCAAAGCACGTAGTAGTAGTAGTAGTAGTATATTTATTTCACCAACAGCAAGCAAAACATGCAATGATAAAGAAATGAATAATGGGTTAATAGCAGGCAACCAGAATCGCAAACGCCCATCATGGCCACATAGCACGTATGTAGGCCTGGCTCCCCTAGTTCAGGAACGGATACATAATTTCGGAATCAGAGGTTTAGGCCTAACTTTTTCCCAGCTTCTGGTAAAGCAAGAACTTGCCACATTATGTCAATTTTCGTCAAAATCATGATTTGCTAATTTCACTCCAAAATGAGAAGGCGCATCCTTGTACCTTGGACATTGGTTCAGCCCGAGTCAAAGACGCAGTGGGCCTCACGTTGATGCAATTCGACCTTGTCTGCTGCAAGTTTTTCTTCTTGTCATGTCAGTTTCACGTCCTGTATGGTCGAAATTGCTGATGTTAAGCCAGCTTGGTCGACCTGGTTTCCTTCCGTATTCGTCGAACTTCCAGCGGCTAGCTTGATGAGGAATTCTGAGGGCGGGGAAACTGTTGAATCTTCCAGCTCGCGCACTGGCCCGACGCCAAAAGTATATAAGAGATTTGGACGTAGGCTGAGCTTCTCCTTCTCTGACTTTTACGAAGGGGGGGGGGTGAAAAACTCCAAAATTTGTTCTAAATTTTTAGCTATTTCAGTCACCCATGTTCAGAGATGGAGCAATGTGTGTGAAATTCGAAACAAACTCAGTAAGTGCCAATGGTATGTCTTCTCAAAATCTGGTGTAATTCAGTGCCCCAGTCTCAGAAATTGGGGTGACTATTCCTCCCTCTGAAAAACGGGCCGGACAATTTGTTGAATCGTGAATACTTCAGCGACGCATTGCCCAAATTTATTGAAATTAGGCGGACTCGTGTTCTGTTGGTTCCCAGAAACCACGTAATTCTGAAAGTCCACTTCCGGTCAAATCTAAGATGGCAAACGGCGCTCAAATTGTACATATTTAAATCGCAGTAACTCGCCGCGGATTGTTCGATTTCGCTCAAATTTGGTACGAGGTTTGATCACGTACATCACAGCCAATACCCCAAAAGAAGTTAAAGGTCAAAGAAGCAAAGGTTAAGGTCATAGCGTGACGTAAGGTATCAGCGGTAAAAGCGTTATAAGTCAGGAACGGATAGTTTGACCGACTTCAAACTTGGTGAAAATCATCCGAGTGCGGAGCGCAACGTGTGACACATGTTTAAGGTCATTAAATCAAATAGACCGGGAAACACACATATGATACACTTTCGATCTGTGCAACGAAAAAACACGCGAAAACATCGTCTGATTACCAAATTATTACTTCCTTTTAGGAAATCAGAGGCTCGCTGAATCTAATGGCGATGTCAGAATATTTTGACCGGGGGCTCGAAAAATCCAATTCCTGTGCATGCTCAAGCACAAATTTGACCAAAACAGCCCAGAATGATTGGCGCGACGTTACACTTCCTTAAAGTTGCAATTTAATCGCAATTGTCACCTTTTTTATCATCGTCATCATCGTCATCATCGTATAGGTCCGCGGAGGGTGCAGAATTGTCGAATATATACATGTAAGCTAGTGCATTAACTGAAGCCAAGAAAGAGTGGTGCGACGTCGGTCGGGCTCATGCATCGCAATTGCCACCTTTTCTCTGGTTTGTCTATTCCGCTTCCCGAACAACAGATAAATCAAACAAGCCATTTAGTAGCCTACATTTGTAAGGCATGCCGTTGGTCAATGTGTCATTTGATGTAGGCCCTATTCCATACATGCAGTAGCCTAAACATCAAACAACATATAAAGGTTCACTAGCACTATTCGTAAACTTTGTTTAGACTAATAATGCAGCAGTCGCTGCACAGCGCCGTCGACAGAGCGCCTTCAACCAGAAGTACCGCGCCATTCGCCAGGGGGAGACACACATCGATCCTCACGCAGCAACCACTTTCACTGTTGGCTCTTAGACTACTGAAAGCTGCTGAAACAGTTCAGTTTGGCGACTAACTCGTCTTTACTGGCATATATAATCGTTTTCTCTATCTTTACATCTATTTTCCCGTTTTTTTCTTTCCAAAACATCTAAAAGGCTCATTTATTTCGTGTCGCTTTAACCAGAAGCAAATGCGTAGCTAGGATTTTCGCTGCGGAGACATGGGCGGTGCCCGTAATCATGGCAAGAGAGGGCACTTGCCTCCCCCTCTGGAAATGCTGTAAAGTGTTTTTGCGCATTAGTAGTTACAGCTAAGTAGACGAATTATTTATGCATTATTTTCACAACCTGTCGTCAGCTTTTGAGCGCTTCGCCCCAGACTCCTCCGGAGTTCCATCCCTGGACCCCGCTGGGGGACTTTCGTCCCAGACCCCCAATTTGCCCACCCCTGGAAAAAATCCTGCGGGCTCTCGTGCGGAGGTACACTCTACTGTTGCCTCAAACAGTGATAAGCTGTTTAGCCATCGCCCTCTTCTTCAATATTTTAATATGTTACACTGAAACCCCCCCCCCCAAATAACCACCCCGTACCCTCCCCCACAAGAAATTTTTCTCGCTCTAGAGCGGTGCATCTTACAAACTACCTCCCCCTAAATTAAGCCATTTTTTTTCGAGTTCTCGCCCTGGGGGTGCACCTGGGAGTGCCTCTGCACCCCCCTGAACCCTTGGTTACGCCAATAACTAAAAGCACTTTGCTGACTGTATTAATGCGCTCTCGTTCTTATGTTAGATCTATACGATGCGCACTGCAAAATGTTTTCTATCGTGTTGTATGTCCCATTTGTGCCAAAGCGGCTCCTGAAACCCAACTCTATGTGATCGGTGTAGGCCTCTTTGTGTAAAGTGCCGACAAAGCCCAGCCGCCATGGAGTTATAAAGTCATGTTGATCGTTTTTCCATCCCTCTGAATCCGCCATTATCTATAAATTATGTGAAAAAAGAATTTTATAAAAGACAGTCATAGGCGACGTAGTTGCACATCTAAAACAGCAAAAAAGCACCGTTTCGTTAGATTTGTAATGTAGGCTACTGTTTAATCACTGCAGTGCCAGTAGCGTTTAACGGAGCACGTTTGAACTGAAATTAGCCAAATTTCGCACTTGACCAATGATCACGTGTAAAATTAGAGGAGTGGTAAGCGAAGTTTCTGAGTCATAACGAAGCTGAATCATCGGCACTCAAAATGAAAGTATCACATTTTCACATTTTTGCTCCGTTTCAAAACCATAACGCGTCAAAGGCGACGGGCGTAAAAAATTGAGGCATGGCATTATAACAGAGAAGTACGTTTGACATTCTGAAACGACGGTAATGTTGACGAAAGAAGCAAAGGACGTACCCGGACTTCCAGGCCTTCATTCTGGTCTGAACTAAGGCACACTGTCGAAGGTCGGACGCGTCCACGGCGCGCCGTCGATGCGCGGCCGGCGGAACGGCGCCCGAGACGGGACCGTCAGCCGGTGCTGCGGCCGCCGCGGCCGAGGGCGAGTCGCCAGACCGGGGAGCTCCGTCGTTGAGCAGCGGCAGCGGCGAGGAGACTGACGTGGACGGTGATACGGGCGCCGGGCACCTGTCAGTGGTGACGTCATTCAGAGGTGTCAGATGCTGCTGCTGCTGCTGCTGCAGTGGCTGAGACTGATGACCAACGACGTTGAACATCTGCTCATCGGGAGGCGGACAGGTCGGCGACGGACGATTCGCTGCTGGACATCAACAACATTAATCATAGATTAGCCAGTGTAGGTGAATGTAATCGCCGACATTTACTGAATACATCGTACTCTCACAGCTCTGTGACACACAGGCGTGGTGCTCATCTCCGTAACACAACGGTGTGGTGTTCATCTCTGAATGATGGTCTGGAGCCGGCAGTAAGCTTACACCATGTGTTATGGACGATAGATCACACCTGTAACATAACCTTCCGTCACCTTTCAGGTCTTTACACCGGTAACGAATTGAAATGTTCGTTAACAGACGAGCAAGAGTGTGAACAGCTTGCCCACAGGTTGTTAGGTTGTTAGTCGACCCCAAGATTTATTGATCGCGAGTCTGGTACTCTCGCTGCATGCGCTATCACGTCACGCACAAAAATGTAGAACATATAGCCAACGTGACACAGTAACGTACACATAATTAACACACCGTTTCTCTCGACAATCGATCGTCACGCTGTACCACAAGCAAACGATCGGCCGTGCTGACGAACTGGTTGCGGACAGCTAGAAGATAACACGGCCATTAGTACTGTTGGCCAGTTTTTCAAACTACAGCGTTGTACTTTATGGAAACTGTTTAGCGAATGACGGATGCAGCACTTTGTTAAAACTCTTACCAGAAAGTTAACTGCTCCACCACTAACTGGCATAATATTCGATACGATAATGATAGAATATGACGTATCGCGGGCGTCGGAACTACAGTAGTCCTCTTGGATCGGCTAGCAGAAACGTCCCACTTAAAAATAGGACGGCCTGCTTGATATTTCTGCCGCTTTTGTGCTGCTCACGTTTCACTCGCTGTTGAATAATGTCAGCGTCGGTGCAGTACAGATATTATTGTGCTGTTTTTTGTGCAGAACACTACTTTATTCTTAGGAAAATCCAAAAGATCTGTTGCCGCACAAACTCTTTTCGGCTAAAATATGCATAAATCGTTTGTCGGCAAAGGCTTCGCCAGAAGGACCTCACCAGAGACGCTTAAAGCGCTTCGCCAGATACTGTAGTCTGGTTAAGGTGGTACAGTCCTCGGGGAAGGGAGAGAAGAGGAAGGGAACGGGTAAGGAGGGGAACAGTCCCACTTTTCTAACGATTCCAACACCTTTGCGACGTATGCTCGCTTGCCGCGCTCAGTCTGTGACAGCGGGACGACAAAGCGTGGAGCTGAAGACGACCTCACTGATTAGATGTGTTGTAACTGCAGCAGGAAGGTCAGAAGCCGAGGTGGTTTGAACTTGTAGTGTAATAGCGTCAGCAGTTAATGTGCTTCTCGTCCGGCAGCCAGTGTGGCCGACAGAGTTCTGGTTTGGAGCTCGAGTCACTTCCTGGCTGCATTATTGACCACAACAGCCAACGTATCTGGGCACGCCAGCTGCAGCTTGTCAGTAATAGTAGTCGTAGTATATTTATTTCAGCAAGCAAACAAAACATGTAAAAACAGCATAATAAGTCCTACAAAGCCAGGTAACCAGAAGGGCAAATGCCCCACACACACCCACGCACACCCTCACACACACACCCTCACACACACACACACACACACACACACAAACAAACAGTCAAATAAAGAAATGCCGGAGGAGTAAAATACTGGATTAATTAACCAACTAATGGATTAATATTAATTTCAACATTTCGAATCTCACAATGGTGTGCTTTAACTGTGAAACAACAGGAATTACTATTACTATATTCGTAGCAGCGAATCTGTTTTGTCCATTTTTTCTGTGCAAGCCAAATGTAGTATAGCCTGATAGGGGATTCCCCATGAACGTTGCTTCAGACATACCCCTGGCTATTACAGCTTAAACGTAAAACAAGATGCTCAGCTCTCGCAAGAGACCGTGCGACTGATCCATGATATTAATATGAGGGTTTCAAACTGAAGTCATATAATGGTGATAGTACCTCTCGTTAATGCACTAGTTTTCGGTAACTTCTGCGAATATTGCCAAAGTCATAGGCTACTAAAAACTAAATTCTTTTTGCTACATTTTTGTCGGAGACATTATAGGCTTATCTTCAACTATTTTGACGTGGCTGGCCCCCAAAGCTACGAAATTTGGTAAAATAACACAAAATAACGGCCATTACGCCGTTCAAGGTCACTAAAAGTCGCCGATTGTGGTACCAATCAAAAGCCAATATGCGATTTTATATTATTGATTAATACTAATTTACATCCTATCTTGCACCGTTTCCAAGTTACTGGTCGAATTTGCGCTATCGACGGGGAGAGAAGGCTACCTTTCTTTAACACACTCATAAACTCAGGACCACGAAATTTGGCTCAAGAAACTAGAACCTTCGCTCTGTCGTACGTTGTTGATATATCGACAGAGACATTTAGTTCGTTTTGTCACAATCCACGCGTTTGACAGAGGGACGGACGGACAGGTCGAACAGACGGACGGACAGAATTTCGACAGAAACACCGCCGTGCGTTGCATACAAGCCCGAAGCCAGAAATCATCCGCAATGTAGGACTAAAGTTTAAGCAACTTTAGCTAGGGAAAGCGACGTCTGAAAATGTCCAGATCTTGCTAAAGTCATTCAAAGTGAATAAAAATGAAATAACTTGGAACCCAATATGCTGGCGACCTTTTTGGTGATCACGCTTTCAGACGTCACTCATTAAACCCGCTAGCAAGACAATATCACGTCCTAAATCACCAGTGGCACCAATGGACGCCCTTAATACGCCCTTGATTACAGTTTATTACACGAAAAAAAAACAGTTTAATGTTGCAGATGTACTATTGCAGCCTGCGAAACGTACAACCAGAAAATTTTATGGTTGCTTTTCTGGGAGAGGGGGTTAACCCCAATAACCCCCTTGCCTACGGGCCTGGTTGCACATCCATACACGATAAAAGTTTGCAATCCATATTCTTAACACTAGCCCTACATTGATACCGTTAACAAGTTTGTTTACGTTTAAGCAACTTTAGCTAGGGAAAGCGACGTCGAAAAATGTCTAGATCTTGCTAAATTTCTCGCCTTTCTCATTGGCGGCTAGCGCTGACTCGTCTACAGGCAGTTTAAGGCATGCACACCTGTTTAATCAATCACTTGGTGTCACGTGCTCGACGACAGGTGCTTGCTTGATGCCAGTTAATCTCGTCGATAACTCAGCGACGGCGTGATCCGCGTGACGCACAGCGTGACGTGTAAAGTGTGAGCGCAGCTTTCGTCACGACAGTGCCACCTACTGAATCTATAGAATGTAATAATGAGACGACTACGAGGACGCCGGGACGATGAATGTGATCTCTCGATCTCCTGTGATAACAAGATTGCCTTCTAATCTAAGGCCGACCACTCGCAAATGCGTGCATTTACTTAAGCGTGGTCACTTCCGGTCACGTGACAAAGATGGCGGTCACAACATCTATTCGCCATGTGCGAAAACTCCATGCTACACGCAAACTTCATGGCTCTATCTTGTATAAAACCTGTTACATTGCGGGAATAGGGATTTTCGGCTTTTTGCTCCTGTGATTTTTTGGCCTTAACCGATGACCTTATATACGAACTTGACTCTGAGGTATGAAAATGGCCAAAAACTGAATGCAGAAACTTGAAGCGCACGTTTCCAAAGTGCCCCTCCACGTTGATCAACCGACGTCTGCACCTACGTGATTTTGAACTTGCTCGCTTGGAGTTGCGCCAGTTGCTGAAGGTGCACCTGTTTCGCTGAGGACTGCGGCGCCTAGTGTCTGGTGCTTGTAGATCGCTTTATAAATCTGCATTTACATAAGTGGCGATACGAGTGGTAACAGCGGTCTGACCGAGAACACGCCGGCGATTGCGCATACGGATGTATCCACCACGCTGTGAAGAAAGCCGCCGCCGCCGCTTCTGCTGAAAAGCTGCAGCAAAATCAATGATGATCCGTCCGCGCGCACGCATCAAAGTACGCGCTCGATCGTGAAGGGCTGTCGTGCGTAATCACCGACCGATCTTTTTGTGTGGTGTGTGTCTAAGGATCGTACGCCAGCTACAGACCAGACCACCCACCGTGTACGGCCCCGAAGCATAACTGCAACGACCGTGGGAACTCGCAGATGTGATTTTCGGGGGCTGCCGAAGGATATTCGTACACTCGGTACCCAGTAGCGGCCTGCAGGTTGACTCACAACCCAAGTGGGTTGACTTGATCTGAGCTTCAGCAGCCACTTTGCGCTGTTATTATTATTATTATTATTATTATTATTATTAGCAATGAGTTAGATTAAGGTGGCAGTATCACAGTACTGCTGCAGGACCACCTTACAATGTCAGTGTCACGAAACAGTGCGAAAGCTGTCAATCGAAAGGGTACGACAGCCGAAACAGTACAGTCTTGAGTTCGCGGCGGAAGGCGAGCAAGGAAGGCATGTCTCTGACATGACAGAGCAGCGAATGCCACTGCAGGCTCTTGCTGCAGCCGCCGGAAACGCGCGGTCACCCAGCGTCGAACGGCGAGTTGTCGGCACCAGCAAAGTCGACGTGTCAGCAGATCGGAGATGACGCCGCGTAGCACGGCCGGAAACTGGACGAATGTTCTCGGCAAGGTAGCTTGGCGCTGTGCCGTGAACTGGGTCACATGAACTGGCTGATCTCTCGCAATTACTGTCATGATTATGGTTTATATAAATTCTTCTTTTTCTGTCTTCTTCTTTTTGTTCTCTGTCTTCTTCTTCTTCCTCCTCCTCCTCCTCATTATTATTATTATTATTACGGCCCCTTTCCAAACAAACCTACAGACGTCCCCGCTGAGACCGGCCGCAACCAGCGCTGTCGCTAGCCATGTCGTCGTCGGAAACCAATTAGTCAAACCGTCTGTCAACGTACAGTCGAGCAGCCGTTCGCTATCGTTTCGCCACGGAACGAGAACAGTAACGTTAACGATATTTGACTAATCAGGCGATGTCGTTCTTATCCGATTCAATTGCTATAATAACAAATCGCTAACAATAATATTTCCATGACCGAGAATAGTATTATATATGAAAGTTGGAGCAGCAACCAGAAAGCGTGGTGCTGTTATTGGACGAGCTGTCCGCGTGTGCGCCTTGTTCTGAGTGCGTGTCTTCATGCGTGCAAACGGTGCACACTTTGAGCAAACGGTTGTGACAGTATCGACATCTATTGAGCCATACGACAACAATCGTCTCATTTTTTTGTCAAATATGACAAGAATTTAAGTTGTCGTTTGTGAATTTTAAACAAACTTAACTTCTAACTTCCCGAGGTAGTGCAGCGTCATTCTTAAGTGGAAATGTACGAAGCTTTGCTTTGAAAATTCGGTGACGATGTGACGAAGTTTTCGCTACGAATTGATGGTCCATTTTTTCAGACACGGTGTTATTTTTAATATCGGGCTTCCGTTACTCTATACGCTTGATGCGGAACTAGGTAACTAAGTGACCGAGTGAAGTCTTCCGTATGACATTACATCTGCTTCATCACTGACGGTGTGTCGACGACATTTATTTCAGCAGTCACATCCGGAAATTATATGCATCTTTATTTTGCCAGAAGCAGGCAGTCAAGAAACAAGCAAACAAAAAACAAAGATCACATACATAGCAAGAGAGATAACACAATACCAGTAGCGACATTACACATACATTATGGCAATAGGATTGATTAGATAAAAAACAGAACTGTTCCAGTGGCATAGGATCTACATACAGAAGAATGTGGACTCAATAATATTGGCTAATTGCTTGCTAAACTTGATTTTCTTACCATATTTTAAGAATATTTTTTGTATATTTTCTGTGGCCTATTTGGCAAAAAAGAACATTATTATGTTTGTGGCTGTTCTCGCCATGGTGTTATGTAATGCAATGAATACTGAACAAAGACGTAGTTTGAACAGACAAAAGTGTACAGTCTTAAGCTCAACCGATCGAAAGCTATATGTGGGTCTGTCTGTGTGTCTGTGTGTTAACCAGCGTGGCACAGATGATAACCGCCATACTTTAATACATGTAATCCTGCATGCACAGACCACTGATGAACCCTGATCACAAACCAAAACAAAACTACACCGTGTCCGGAAAAAAAGGTGGTAGGATATTTATTGACTTCTTTACTGCAAATTTACTGCAGAGTGTGGTGGTAAAAGAATTTTGAAAATCGGTTAGCATTTAGCAGAGTTACAGGCAAAAATACAGTGGCACCTTTTTTCCGGACACGGTGTAGATGAGTACGACCTAGTTCACCGGGTTTATAGGTTATCTTGCTTATACACAGTGAACCATAAAAACGTGACATTTTATTTTTGACTATAACTTTGGCTATCTTAGCCGATTTTTATAGTTTTTACATAATTTTAATCGTGAAGAAATTCTACATGCGACTATAATAAAATTTATCGCATTACCCGATTTATGTGTGCACCTTACCGTGTGGTGCGAACTGGTCCAGTCTGCTGTGAACCACGCCATCGACGAGTGGAGGCGTCGTCTGTCGGCCTGTGTCGACGCTGAAGGCGGACATTTTTAACATTACTTATGATTGCTACTCTCAAAATAACAATGTCAAAATGGCAACACTGTAAATTTGATACTTGGAAATGACTATCTGTTTTCTTTTGCTGTGAACGTAAATGAACAAAGAGTAATAGCATTTTTAACTGAAAAGTGTTGTTATTTAAATTTACGAAGTAAGGTGCGCACACAAATAAGGTGATGTGGTAAATTTTACTACAGTCGCATGTAGCATTTCTTCTCGATTGAACTGCCATAAAAACTATAAAAATCGGTTAAGATTAGCCAAAGTTATAGTCAAAAATAAAATGTCACGTTTTTATGGTTCACTGTGTATAGTGTGCTACCAGCTGAGGGTCTCAACCCATGGGCTTCTTGCTTTCAGCCACCCTGTAGAAGCTATACATAATAGGCTCGTTCAAGTGCCATAGCTGACGATGTCTAAATCCACTGCAGACAAACGCGTGGGCAGGGATTACCGATAAGCGGATCGGAGATTAAACGAAGTCTTACGCGGCGAAGATGAGGAAACAAAAAACATCCGTGGGCGTCGAGCATTAACTTGCACCACTAAATCGCATTATGAATTTACCTGTTATCATGTATAGACATGGGCTGGACAGGTACGAAAATGTGTTAACGATTTAAACAAGATGCTCAGCTATCGCAGAGAGACAGCGCTGCAGGGTGCGTTATAGTTTTCGCCAAAAGCAGAACACTGGAACTCGGAGCCAATGATTTACGGACATTATAGGTCTATCTTCAACCACTGTGATGTAGTCGGCCTGAATATCTGTCGAATTCCGTAAAAAACGCAAAATAAGGGCTATTACGGCGTTCAAGGTCATTCAAGGTCATCGAGGTCGGTACCAATCGAAAGCCTGTATGCGATTTCCTATTAGTGATTAATA
>Ga0049105_1000963_pt1 | contig 11665 bp, 9 predicted proteins | sample WorMetvaBAHAMAS1_FD_61260 | JGI IMG/M metagenome (GOLD analysis project Ga0049105, IMG submission 61260) | Worm MetaG Olavius vacuus BAHAMAS.1 | ecosystem: Host-associated > Annelida > Digestive system > Unclassified | place: Germany: Marburg | collected 2013-04-09 | reverse complement strand
ATCTGGTTTCAGAAGGGAACAACATGGCGGATCAACTACGTGTCACAGTGCATTTTTCCTGAAAATTTTCTGGTCGGTTTGTAGTCGGCGTAATGGTCAGTTGTGTGTTTACATAACCATATCAGTTGTGTGTTGTACGACAGAGTGGACACGCAGCTGCAGGTCTGCGTCAGCGATTCTGCGTTATCACGAGACGTCTTCCCAAACGACTACCACTGCCTCGGTGACAATGAAAACCGGCCTGTCAAGTGGTTGGCGACCGAAGCGCTCGTAACAAGAAACTTCTCTACCGCCAGCGACATGGTCTGTGCATAGCACCACTGGCATGCCCAGAAATTCTACTACGTGGCTTGAAACATGTACCTAATCGATTGAAACAAAAGGAGGAACGTTGAAACAAAAAACATCTTGTTCATTTCGTTTAGTTATTTTCATCGTTTAGTTTAACATCTCACGAGTATGAACTCGTGTGGTATACATGATGCATTATGAACAATACAATAATGCCAGACGCATAAAAGCTGTGGATATTACTAGCTGAAAGGAAAAGACTGAGATCATACTGCAATAAGTTGACGTCGCGTCGCGGCAAATGTTACGTGATGCGCATTGACGTAAGTTGCAGTGCTTCACTGTGTACAAATTGAGTGGTTGTCCAAAAACACATTTGACGATTTCGTCTGGCCAAAGGCAAGTTAAGTATGTTTTTTGATTAAATGATTGTAAAACGCTTTGCACTAGAGGCAATGGCAGAAATAATCGGAAAATTATCAAGTGGCCTATGTGTGCACGTTTCATCATTCCTGTGCAGTGACGTCATGCAGTAAGTACTTGGGGCCGTTGGACAAATTTGACTTGTGGACACTCCCCTTTCCCTCCCTCCCCTTCTCCTTCCCTTTCCATCTCTTTGCCAAGCATAAATTTTTTGATGTGTTATTATAAGATGCATTTTAGCCTTTAATTCAGAGGTATTGAGGGCATAAAATGTTGAACAGGAACACTCGGGGAACGCAGACCTCAGCCAAGGCTGATCCAGCTGACTTCCAAAAATTTTCAGAGCCGCCCTGATTGAGGCCCCCAATACTCCAGTGAGGCCCACCACGAATATTCGTTTTAACGTTCATCCGTCTCTATGCCGTCCCCACTTCTTTCCTTCTACGCCTTTTCAACTCTAAAAGTATAGAATTGCTAACTGGAGCTGGAGTCTGGAGAAGTACTAGTTTACTACATTCCGCTGTGGCGCCATCATTTTGAATAAAAGTTAAAAAAGGAGTAAAGGCACTAAAGAGAGGTTTACATGCTTAAAGTTCACCTGTTGGTCCGTTTACCTCTGTGGGCCCCTTTCGCCTTCATGGGCCCCTTAACCTGTATGGGGCCCTTTCGCTTCCGTATGGCCCTTTTACACCTATATAGGGCCTTTACTACCACATGGGGCCCTTTCACACCCGTGAGGCCCCACCCGGTCGGGGGATTCGGGGGTACCTGTGCCGGCTGCGAAAATTTTACTGGAATTTTTTCGTCCAAAGATGCATCTCTGGTAAAAAAATTTTCATGAAAATCCGATCAGTACTTTTGATGTGAAGTTGCTAACAGACAGACAGAGAGATAAACGCCTCATGGGCGCAGGTAAATACAATGTTTTCGAAAAATGTCTCAACCTTGTTGAAAACTTTAGGGCCCCTCATGAGTGATGACATCTCGAGAGCCCGTGAACTTTGTTAACCGACGTTGTCGGTCTGCAGTAGTTTGCTGACGATACTTCAGTGTTTTGCAGTGCTGTTGCGTGTAATTGTCTACAGTGGTCGTTCGGTGTCACGATGTGGGAACTGTTCACACTTGGACAGCAGCCGTACGTCGAGATCGACCCGTTCGAGATGGCCGCCTACCTACAAGACGGCTATCGACTGACGCAGCCTCATAACTGCCCCAACGATCTGTAAGTTTCTGTCAATACCAGCGGTAGCGATCTGCTTCAAAAACTACGATGCGCCGATGATTTGTACAATATCTTATAAAATTTTGGCTTGAACTGATGTCTGCGTGTGCAGTTTAAGTATAAGAAGAACTGTTCTGTCGGATGCTATTTTGACATTTATTTTAATTTGCGGTTAGAATTTACTCATCTTTTTCCACACTTAGTTTCACTGCTTGAGATAAAGCGTGTTATTTTAAATAATGGATTTGCAGCATATGCTGGACGTCCCATTTTCAGACCGTCCTTGGGAGTGTTTTGACAGCAAGGCATCCCCAGGATTGCCGTCTATGAGTATCGTCAGTAGACTTAGTTAGTTCAGCTAAAATCGATTACTTCCAGGCCTAACAACGAGCCGAGCCGACCTGGTAATACAAGAGTCAATGAAATACGGCGGAAAAGTCAAAATTATACGTCATGCTGAGAACAGTTAACTGTGTTTTCAAGGTAGGCCTGTGTAACTCGTCACGATGTTACTACTCCCTTTAGGCAGTCAGCCTGCCCGTAACTTATCAGTAAACCAGGAGTTGTAAAATTAGTCCATACTGGGCCGGCGTTGATCTCCATCTCTGTAGCGCTCAGCCAGACATCAGTTTACACTGCGAGGCCACGGATGCGGGACCAGTGCATTGCGTGATGTGCTTATTTACTCCCCAGCCTTCGCTTGTTGTCACTTCGCCTACCCACAGAAGGATGGCCAGGGTGAGTTGACCCGGGGTTCTAGGTTTCCGAGATGATTTATCTGCCCGCATCCTTTCCACCAGCAGGTCCTCCTACTGCTTGATGACAGAGGCAGGTGTGTGTGTGTTTGTGAACAACTTGCCCATCAGTCGTGACGCGACAGTCACGAACCCAACACCTTCATGATCACGTCTCCACGCCACATAAAGCAAATCGCCATACTACGAACCACGGCGTAGAATACTGACTGCGTGTAACATTCGATGGAAATCTGTAATAAATGTGTACGCATGATTGTAGGTTTTCCGTCATGGCTTGTTGTTGGTCTCTGAACCCGGACGAGCGACCGCGGTTTACTCAGATGATGGCCTGTCTGCAGGACTTCTACACAGCTCTCAGCAGATTCGTCTGACACGACACGGAAGTGTTCTAGAGACCTAGGAATGAATAAGACAACAGACCGTCGCGTTAACCGTAGCATAATCGAATGACTGCACGAACTGATAGGATACAATCCAGTGATGGTAACAAGGTCTGGACCACTAGGACAAAGGCAAGGATAAAGGACAAGACCTGCAACTAGGAATAAGAAAAAAGAGAGTCAGAAGCTTCGAACAGGAATAAGCTAGCAGACTAAGTAAGTAAATATCAATCAATAGTACGTATATAATGTTAATGGTCTCTGTGACACTTTGTTAATCAAACAATGAGAACTTTTAAAGGACTTAGTAAAAGTCGCAAAAACAAGGATAAGGGCAAGGACAAGGATTAAATCACTGAAGCAAATCACTGCGTGAAATGTGTCCAGAGAGACAACGGTTGATGATGATTTGTTTTACTGCTTTTCCATTGATGTGCATAGTCGAGAATGATACTAATTTTGTAAATATTTTCCGCCTGAACGGCTGGATGTAGACAGGTTGCAGTTTTAGAGCGGATATTAAAGTCACGTTGAAACGAACCGTTTTCGTATTTTTACGCATTCATATTTAAGATATTTCTGAAATGTATCAGTAACCCAGGTTAACCTGAGGTCATCATTACGATTTACAACAATTATTATTTTAATTTATCGACTAGGCCTACATGCGATACGATGTTGCTAGGAAGGCCGCTGCAGGCTTTCTTTATGTACGATTGTGTGACTGTAAGATGCCCTATGACCGCATGTTAGTGTTGAACCTAGATTAATTGATGAACTGACAAAGAAACAGGCAAAACAGTTGAGTAAAACCGACAGATTACCGCTAATTGCTACTTCCTACAGATATTGACCGTATGCCTTAGCTGGCGATTAGACCGCTGAAGGTATTATACGTATTACGTTCTCATCCTGTCTGTGCGTGCATCCTTCGGTGATCGTGGACTAACAGTTTGTGAACACGATATCTTACAACCGGCTTGTGAAGGGAATTTCATCAAATTTACAAAACGAAGATGAACTGATTAGATTTTGAGGTCCAAAGGTCAAAGGTCAAGGTCACGAGTCACAACGAGACCACATATGGTCAAAAATTACTTGTTCATAATGCATCTTTCCAGCGAGAGCATGCCGGTCAATGGTTCAACGTCGAAGACCGTCTAGTCATTATGATCGACAGTGGTAGACAAATGAAATTAAACAATAGAAAAAAATTGTTATTATCGTTAGTTATTATCGTCATCATTATTATTTAAATCTGATACAAGGTCCATATAAACACGCAAACACAAAAAATCAATATGAAACAAGTAGGCCTCGACGCCACACCGTACTCCGCGCAAAACTATAGCATTTGCGTCGTTACTGAGCAAGTTATTCGGGTTTAATTTCGTAATTCACTTTACGTCCATAACGTGCTATACGTGGTAAGTTGTTTACAGCCATTCGCTTAGACTTTTTGCTTTACTAGTATACGGCCTCTGACCCTGAAAACCTTTCCAGCAATGCTTACTCACGTACTGAATATTTGTGCCAAGTCTCGTTCTGATCCCTCCACTATGTACAGAGATATCGCGACACGCGAATCAGATGTTAACTTCTGTTAAGGGGACAACGAACACCAGACGGACGGAGGAAAACCCGAAAACATGATGCTTTCCGCCTACTAGTGTTGGAATAAAAATGTGTCTATTGCCGGTGATGTTATCTTAAGTAGATCGTAGCCCGGCATGCGCATACATGTAGACCGTGTCCACATAAAAAAGTTGCCGATGACTTTTTAACTATCGTTTACAAATATAGACAGATTTTAAAAATAATTTTTTGGTGCACAACTTCGACATTTTGAGCTCTGACAATATGCTAATTGAGTGAGCGGTCATTGAAGAAGTAAAGCGATCTTCCAAATTCGTAGAATGTTTTTTTTTCAAATCCAAATGTTTTCCTATTAACTTCAAAGCATCTGTTTTACCTGTAGCAATGTGTAGTCGTTGCGATTTGTCGACCGATTTTTATACGAATATATGATGATGATCGCTTGCATCATCGTGGGATCCTGGCTGGATTATTGTAACTCGCTGTTAGTTAACTGTTTCAATCGAAACCTTGACAAGCTGCAGCGTGTGCAGGACAATCTGGCCCGTGTCGTCTGCAACTCCAATACCGCTCAACATCAGCTGGACCACTGTTACGGAGCCTGCACTGGCTACCAGTCCGGCAGCGGATCAACTTCAAACTCGCCGAACTTTGTTATCTGGTTACTTCTTTCCAACAGCCAGGCTACCTCGCTGATTTGATCAGCCCATACAGTCAGTTTCGCTTGCTGCGATCATCCACACAGAAGCTTCTGTCAGTTCCGCCGCACAATTTGGACATACTGCACGTCGTTTCTCAGTTGCTGCTCCGAGACTTTGGAACTCTCTTCCACTGAACTGTCGAACTGCTCTAACCGTTAACACATTTAAGATCCGTCTCAATCTTGACATTTCTCTTTGATTCGGCATAACCGCACTGTATCGCGCGCCTCTGTACTACGGCGCGATATAAATTGATTGTTTGATTGATTGATTGAACAATATTCACAATGTTATCACAAAAGTTCGGCACAGCTTTGTCATCAAGAATTGGTAGAGCAATTGCAATTTTTTTTATTTTTATGTTTCACACGGTCATGCAGTGCAAGGAGGTTTTTAAGAAATGGCGAAAAATACTATACTTATTTGTAGACAATCCATTGCTGTTTCAAACAGTGAAAGAATCTTCATGTTGTTTAACAGTTAATGAAGTTATTGCAAAAAGTTCGACACCACGTTTTTAGTGCATATTTCGTCATTGGCACTCGTGCTCCGCTCTAGGTCTGTCTACACTGCGGAAACAGCGTTGTGTAGTGTAGAGGCTTCCAGAAAACTAACGGAACGACGATCCGTCGCGTCTCTGCTCAGTCAACCTCTGACTGGCGTCGCATTGCCCACGCGTCACAGACTAATTAGTGCTTACCGATCGACATACGGCATCAGTTGCCTTTGCAATAGAGGTGAGCACCTCGCGGAGACCGTGGAATGTGTGTAGCGGGGCAAAATTCCTTTCCTTTCTCTATTTTTCCCATTTTAACCTCATGCCGGCTTAAACCGGAGAGAGTCCGGGGCAATATGAGCTACCAGTCTGTTTTGGCGGCTATAATGATAATATGTGATAAAAAATAGCGTGTATGGAATTTATTTTGCGAGTTGTATGAACATCATATTTAACGAGCTGCGGTAGCAGTTTACCCACATTTAGAGCTGTATCGAATAGGCATCCGGTGCTAACGCCAGGTTTCTATACATCACGTATGCATCAATTAACAACAGGCTCAATATTCAGTTACTGATATTAATTTATTCACTTCAATCTCAAATGGTCGATCATACAGACGTTGAAACAAACTTGGCTGTGAAAATTAATTCATGCGCGGAAAATGGGGTCTAACTGGAGTCACTGACTGATCGATAATTGACCGTCACTGACTGTCGTTCGGCGAACTACTAACTACGACAGATTGGACCTAGACTGCATCATTGTCAGAGGATGTCGCAAAGTAAGTAAGTAAGTAAGTAAAAAGTAAATTTATATAGCGCATTATCGTGCCACCTCTAATGCGCTGGTCGCTAACGTAACGCGGTACTGCCACGGCCGTGGTACTGTACGCCGTCAGCGACAACTTGTATCAGCGAGCGACTGTAGTCATGCAGCAGCCAGGCTGATAACGCCAACGCGGACAGGTCGTCGTGAACACATCACGGTCCGTACTGGCTGCCTGTCCGACTCCGGGTCGAATTCAAGCTCGCCGCGCTCATGTTCAAGACCTGGCCTGGCACCGTCGTGTCTGTCAGATAAATGCCAGCTAGTGTCTGACACTGACACCAGTCGCCGCTCACGACCATCGGACACGTTCGTGCGTGTTGTGCCGTGGACCAAGACTCGTCTGGACGACCGGTCGTTCGCTGTTGCACGGCCCTCTAAATAAGTGACTTATCTAGAGGGCCGTGGCTGTTGTCGGTCCTCGGGTGTGGAACATGTTGCCAGCTTCGTTGCGTGTTGTGGAAACTTATACGCGCTTTAGGCGTCTGTTGACAGAACATTTGTCTGAGTGAGGCTGCGACGCGTGACTGTTTTAGGCGCCGCGTATAAATTTTCTTACTGACTTACTTAAAGAATATAAATTCCGTGACTCCCACTGGGAAAAGGTGGACTCCTGCGGTCCTGCCGGCGTCTTCCACGGTGCGTGAAGCGAGGGCGAGGCACTGCCACTCGAGCTCACTCACGCATAGGCGTACGGTCGGCCACAACGTCATAAGCGCTGATCTATTAAACACGACGAGGCTGAGCCGAATGGCAGCCGGGCCGTGCGCCGACAACATGCTGTGCACTGCAGCAGCGGATATGTAACTCAATGCTGGGCTGGCCCTCCCGAAGGCTCACTACTGCCATGCTACGGTTGCTCTTGCTGCTGCTGCTGCTGCTGCTGCGTCCGGCTGCGGAGCCTGCCTCGCCCGCATCCCGCAACCGCTCAGGCCAGCTCCCGCCCCGCCGCACTACTGCTCACCAGCCCGGCGGGCCGCCCTCGCATCTGCGGCGAGGAATGACCTGAAAAGTTGCTCGTGATCGTGCAACTGCGGAAGAACGTGTTTTGAGTGGTCGTGGATCGTCGGTAAGTTGGAACGACATGATGGACGAACACAACAGCATGAACGCGAAGAACTTGATTCAACCGGTACGCGCTGTTTCGCCTGTATGCGCTGTTGGTAGAATAAACCTCTTGTGTGATGGCTTTTGGCTACTAGGCCTATACGAAAGTTTTGCTGTATACGATTTCGAAGTTGTGCTATTTAGTAGCCGTTGTGATTAAACAGACCTTTTACTGTCTTTGTTTTCCATATGCAGGAGTAGTGAGAACTGAGAAGTAGTGAGAATCAATCAATATTCATATCGCGTGAATTGTTTTCGTTGCAGATACCATATCAGCCGTCTGAGTTTGAGTATCAGTATCATCTGACTGAAGGATGCGCTGTGGATGGTAAAGTTTTTGCCAGTGAGTAACATCATCTGTTTGCAGCACCAAATATCCACTTCATTCATCGACACGTTCATCAAAGATTAGGCTTTGCTCCCCGAACTCCCCGGAGTCCCATCGTCGCCGATAATTGCTGTATCCTCCGCTGCCGTTTTACGATCACACTTATCTCGATTTACATGCTTTATGGCGTTAGCGCGATGCCGGCCTTAATCTACTGTATGCAGCGCAGTGATATTTTCGTGAACGAAAACGAGAATAAAAACAATTATTTGCAGACCGAAGACAGAATGCGAATAAGATGCTCAGCTATCGCAGAGAGACCGCGCTGCAGGGTGCATTAGTTCTGGCCAAAAGTGGAAGACTGAAACTGGGAGACAATATTTTGCGGATATTATAGGTCTATCTTCAACCACTGTGACATAACCGGCCTGCAAAGCTATCGAATTCGGTGAAAAAACGCAAACTAATGGTTATTACGCCGTTCAAGGTCATTCAAGGTCATCGAGGTCGGTACCAATCGAAAGCCCTTATGCGACTTCTTATTAATAGATTAATAGTAAGCGACATCCTGGCAATGACAATTTTAGAAGCAGTACACTATTTTACAACTATTACGATAGGCCTATTTATAATATTGTATCTGATCTTATATCTACGATTTACAACAGCTCAAGTCTGCCGGTCAACACTTCTTTTGAGCCTAAGACGTGAACTGCGAAGTAGTGAACTGAGTCATGAATACTAATTAGCATAATTAGGTGTTATCTCCGTTGTTAACTTCGGTGTTATCTTTTTTATCAAGTGACCTAATGTTGCGAAATATGATGTCACAGCACAGTCAGTTGCCAACTGCGTCGACTAACATGACGTTGGACTTCTCCTGTGTGGAGTGGACAGTATTCTCAAATGTCCCGGTCATCTATATATTTCATCGGAATATTTCAGCAGCTACAAACGACGTTGAGATACTGGATCGCGCCTCATATGCCGTTAACCTGATAGGATCATATAGAAGCCTTGCACGGTGCATTCGGAATGTTATCGTAGGCCTATAGGATTCGTTGTGATGTGTCCTGAATCTGGCTTGCAGATCGACAATGCATATTTGACGTGGTGGAAAACATCACGCTCGAGTTCACTGCTCGAGTTCGATGCTTTCATTCTGTGAGCATAAACCGTTTCTGACACTTGCAGCAGTCAACGTTCGAAATGAAATGAAATGAAGGTGCAGTGATTTAAAGTGCGTTCGAAAACCGACTAGCCGGCTTAGTCTAACACTCCATGCAAACAAATCCAGCTGCTGAGCAGAGTAAAATCATTAGATGGCACGAGAGTCCGTGGAATCCGTCCGGTAGGAAAGGAAAAGGTCTGGCGTGTTACTGTTTACGTATGGTGCATGTGTTGGCGTTAGTACAGTGGTTCTGACTGATGACAGAGAAGCCTGAGTTTGATTTGCAGCAGATACTTTGCCACGTAACAACCTGTGTGCGTGGGCGTGCCTGGTTTAGGCTTGATGACGCCCTAAGCTATATAAAGCTTGCAGGTTGAAGGCCGGCCCTGATTAAAAGTAACACCGGATCTCACAAAGTCGCGTACGAGAACAGGACTTTGTGTGGCCACAAAAATATTTAAAAACATTCAATTTAGCAACAAAGTATTCAAAGTGAAAAGTACAAATTATTTTAAAATGAATGCATTTACTGATTATACGTTTATAATTTGGCTGGCTTGCTCTTTCTACAGTCCATATAAAAAGTCGCATAAAATTATTTTTAAAACAAACAAGCGAGACTCGACTCCACACCTTTAAAATATATGCCTCCGTCATTATAGGTTAAATGGTTAAATTGACCTTTGACCTCCCACCTTTAAAATCTTTTCAGCAATTCCCTGTCATGACGAATGTCTGTGGAAAGTTTCGTTGAAGTTGAGGTTGAGTAAGGTTTAAAGTCTCAGTAAACACATTATAGGTCATATCGGGACGGGTTATTACGGGTCAAATGACCCAACCAACAGTGTCAAAGCACTGAAGGAAGATAGGTCCTAAGGATTAGGCTTCAATCCCATCAGGTCCACCCCACCGCGCTCACAATATAATAAACCCAATCCAGGGAACTCTAAGAACTGCTCATCTACGTGAAGAGATATCGCGCCACGCGAAATAGGTGTTAACTTCCGGACAGCGGAGAGACGTCCAGAATACATGATGCCTGCGCCGCGTATTGTTGACAGGGGTATAAAAATCTGATATTTTGTGAGACCTGCGGAATTAAGGCCCTGACATGCAGCTTGTTTAGCTAATGCACAAATCCTAGGAGTTCACGCCGACAGTCTCTCGGTGAATGCTTGTAAAATGTTTTCAAAAGTTTTGTTTTAGGTAGTTTATATGCCCGTAGTTGTTAACGTAAGTTGTTGATGTGGCTGGAGGTCAGCAATTTACGGCGTGTCCACCGCCGCCGCCGCCAGCACCGCCTCCGGCACCAGCGCTGCAGCTCTCTTACGTCGACCAGACTATTCCACACTTCTCGCAGATTCCTCAGATGTTTCATCTTTACTACCAAGGTGCACACAGTACTGTATGTGTTCATTTAATACATGACTGCGTAGCAAGTGCAGTAGATCAAAAGTGTCGCTTACGGAGACTTGTTTGTGGTCATTTCAGAAACTCATCAGTCTGTACTCCTGTTTCACTGAAAATTAATCTGAAGAGTACTTCGTAATTTTGTTTCCTGAAATTACTGTTTTGTGTCGTCCGTTAATTTGTGAGAACTAGAAATTATTAAGCGGCTGCAGAGACAGGGCTACTACGTGTAAGTAACTATTTATTTACACCATATTTTATATTAGATAAGATTGTCAGATGGAAAGAGAAGTTGGAAAACTATGGGCCATTAATATCACTCAAATGTTAAGTAGCTGTTAAAATTCCACTTTAGAGCTATCCCACATGCGAATTAATACAACTTGACAACCATTCAGTCAGTCACTATATTTGCTCAGTAAAACGTAGACAGTAAAAACAGCAGCAGGTACAGAGACACAGGAGGACTTAACTTCTCAGTGACGTGCATATACATCCAACCCAAATATAGTGTCAGCAGATAGAGAGAATATACCAGTTGCCTAATTTATGCTAACAGTTTTTCCGGCACGCCCACTGATTTAGATTTTTGTGTTAGGTAGAACATCTGATTGAATTAGATATAATCAATGTTTCCACTGGCAGAAATAAACGACCGAAAATCGCTTACCTTAGAGAATTACAATGTCAAGACGGGGAAAGCATCAACAGTTGCTACGTATATAAACAAAATTAACGTCAGATTAGATTAGATGTTAATGTTATCGATACTCTATATACATAACACAGATTTTCTAATTTAGTGGGTGTTAACTTGCGAAAAGAGCCGTCTGCGCATGTTGTGCATAAATTAAGCAACTGGTGTGCTTTTTGGTCTTATGAGTCAAACTGAGAAGAAGAAGAACACCCAGAGTGATATGGGATCTACATGGGCGCACGTGTTGCCCTGTGTGA
>Ga0049105_1000962_pt1 | contig 11667 bp, 3 predicted proteins | sample WorMetvaBAHAMAS1_FD_61260 | JGI IMG/M metagenome (GOLD analysis project Ga0049105, IMG submission 61260) | Worm MetaG Olavius vacuus BAHAMAS.1 | ecosystem: Host-associated > Annelida > Digestive system > Unclassified | place: Germany: Marburg | collected 2013-04-09 | reverse complement strand
GCAAGTTTAACTCTTGGCCAATCGTGATGCACTATGTACGTACAAATGTCTACATCACCAGAAGGTGCGACTATTGATATGGCAGGCATAGCATGCTCATCCTTACCTTCATCAATGTGTGTCTCGATTAATGGAGCGGCAGGAGCAGCGGCCGCAGGAGAAACAGTCTCTGCCACTTCTAAATCAATATCAGTTTCATGCCTTAGCTTTATATCAACTTCTGGCCTCGGCTCAATAATAGTGTGAACAACTGGTTCTGGAATTTGTACTGGTTGTGGCTCTTGAACCTGTACCTCTACTGATATGGCAGGCATAGCACGTTCGTCTTTACGTTTATCAATGCATGTCATGACTAATGGAACCGCAGCAGGAGCAGCTGCGGGAACAGGGGGCTCTGTAACAGCTAAATCAATGTCAGTTTCGTATGAAAGCCGCTGGTTAATCTCTGGTACCGGCTCTGTAATTGTCTGGACTGCTGGTTCTCGAATCCATACTGGTTCCGGTTCTTCAATCTGCACTTCTGGTACTTCCTGCCGCACAAAGACACTTGGTAGAGGTTCGATAATCGCCGACGGTTCAGTCGGTCGCGTGGCCTTGACTGTCAAGGATGGCCAGTCATAATGAACAATGTATGTTTTTGACAACAGCTGACGATCAGTTTCAGAGTCAACATCAAGTCCTCGTTTTGGCTCGGCGACTGTCAGTTTCACTCTAGGCCAGTCGTGATGCACTATGTAAGTGCGACTAATAACATCACCGGATGGTGCGACTACGGTTACTGCAGCAGGTTCTATGTCTTCATCTCTACCAAAAGCTGCTGGCAGTGGTGGCGATACTACATCCACTGTCTCTCCAGCCATATATTTGACCCTTTCTCCTTCGGGTTTCTCATCTGTAACAGCCCTCTGTGTTACTGTGACTTCCGGCAGTCTGGCTGCAATTCTCGGAGGCTCCGGTTCGACTTCGAGCGGTGGTACCACTGATACTATCTTTGACCCTTTCGTCGCCCAGTCGTAGTGTACTATATAAGACTTTCTTTCCAGAGTTCCGGAAACAGGCTCTTTATCAACTTCACCAGCCGAAACAGCCAGTGTTCCTTTCGGTTCAGGTAGGAAAAGTTTCACATGTGGCCAGTCGTGGTGTACGATATAAGTATGTGAGTTGAATTCGCCGGACGGCGTATCTATTACAGGCAAAGTAACGCTGGCCTCGTGTTCCGCAGGGACGTACGTCACTGTAGGTGCTACAATGGCGGCTCCAGCTTTCACTTCAGTTACGTCAGCATCTTCCGTGGCAATCATTTCAATACTCGGTTCTCGAACGAGTACTGGTTCCGGCTCCTGAACTTCTACCGCTGGTACATCGTAGTGGAAAACAACAGGCGGCGTAGGTTCACGCACAGCAACATCTACTTCACCTCGCGGTGCCACTTCACGCCCAGTGTCTGGTTCTTCGATAAAAATTCTTGTCGGTGGCGCTGATGCGGGTACTTTGATCTTCAACTGTGGCCAGTCGTAATGAACAATGTACGTACTTGAAAGCAGCTGACGATCAGCTTCCACGTCGGACTCAACGTGAAGTCCTGTATCAAGTCTTCTTTTCGGCTCAGGCAGTGTAAGTTTCATTGCGGGCCAGTCATGATGTACGACGTAAGTACGAGTATCCACCTCACCAGAAGGTGCTATTACGGTTATCGAAGGAGGTTCCGCAACTTCATCCTTAACAGCTGGGATGAACGTCACAGGGGATGGAACATCCACATCTACAGCAGCAGCCGGAGCAGGTTCTACCTGTGGTACGTCAATATCAGTTTCAAGACGTACTCTGCGATCGACTTTTGGCTCTCGTGCAACTACCGTGATAGCCGGCTGTCGAACGTGTATCGGTTCGAGCTCTTCCTGGAACTTCCGCGGCGGTAAGTCGTATTGGACAACGTGGTCGTCCGCCTCGCTACCAAGTATTGCATCAATGTCCGTCTCGAGCCGCTGACGTGTAATTTCTGGTTCTACCGTGGCAACAACTCTAACGGCAGGCTGCTCAATCTCAACACGCCTGGGTTCTGGTGGATGAACTCTTACTGGTGGCAGCACTTCTACAGTACGCGGTGGTAAATCAACGTCTGACTCGAACTCGACGTCTGTGACGCCACGCGCTGACAACTCAACACCAATGTCTGGTGTTTCCTGAGTTACAAGTTCTGATGGCTCTTCTGCTGACTTCTTGTTCTTTCTTGACGGCCAGTCGCAGTAAACTACATAGGTGACTGAATCTAACTGGCGACTCGTGAAAAGATCATAATCACTTATGTCTGTCTTTGGCTCGGATAGAAGAAGCCCGTCTCGTGGCCAGTCGCGGTGGACTATGTAGGTACGCGAGACTATGTCCTCACTGGATGGTTCTGGTGCACTTGGTTCTTCTTCAGGCTCGGCAGGAATTACTTCGACCTTAGCTTCGCGTGATCTGTCTGGTCCAGGCAGATGAATTTTGACACGTGATCGCTCAAGGCGAGCAAGGTAAGTGGGTGACATCTCCACATCGGCTGATGTGGATGACGATAATGTATCAACTGCTGCATCTGCTGTAAAGTCTTTCATTGCCAGCGGAGGCCACTCGTGGTTAACTACATAAGTACTGGAGGTAACATCACCATGAGCGGCATCAGACACCAGAAGACCTGACAGTCCCGAGTCCAGCGTTCGACGACTGGCCACTTCAAACTTAAGTGTTGGCCAGTCTCGACGCACAACGTAGGTCTGAGATGTCAACTCGCGCGACGGAACTTCAGTCAGTGCATCGGCGTAGAAGTCTGTCGCAGGAACAAGTTCGACGACCACTGGCTGGGGTTCCTCTGGAACAGTGACTTTTTGCCTGATGGTGGGTACGTCGGCCTTGAACCATGGCCAGTTTCGCTCCAGACTTGAATCATATGTTGTTTCCACCCGGTATCCACTTTCTTCAGGTCCTGCAGCAGCCACAGGAATTTCTGGCACCCGTACCTCGGCTGGCTCAATTTCAACTGCTGCTGTTGCTGCTGGTGCTGCTACTACCGTAACTGGCTCTTTTATCTTCTCTGGCTGCAGATCGTATCTGACCTCATACTGTATGTTTCGAGCAGTGTCCGCATCATCCGGTAACGGAGAAACCGCATCCAGATCGGTTTCCATGACTGCAGGTGCGAAAGTGACTCTCGGTTTTGGTGTTGACACCACAGTGGCGGTAGGTGTGGTCGCTGGCAAGTCGTACTGGATGGTATAGGAGCGCGAAACTTCACTAGCAACTGGAGCTGCCGTTGATACTGTGATTTCAGCTTCTCCAGCATCCGCCACGCTTGGCTGCGTCGGCACGCAGATAACGTCGGACACAGGACGCTGAGCAACCTTCATCGCTGGCCAGTCTCGATGTACCAAGTAGGTCATGGTCGTCATATCTGCAGTCGGCGCTGGACCAATCTTGCTGGGGGTTCCCAGACGGACATTCAAATCCTGTAAAACTTCCGGTTGTGAGACGCTCAACTGGGGCCAGTCGCGTCGAACTATGTACACGTGGGAGACAACATTTTCTGGTGATACTAAGGTCGGCGTGATATCGACGTCTCCTTTAACAGGAACTGCCGCGCTGAGTTTGGGGCTTGTTCTTGGACTTTCTCTCTGATGAACAACGAACGTCTGAGGAAGGTCTTCGCGCGTCGATGCAACCTGAAATTCATCCACATTACCGACATCTCTGGGTTCTTCTTCCATCCTTGCATCAACAGCAGCCTTTGTCGGCCAGTCATAGTGAACAATGTAGGTCTTGGTGGCGACATCACCGGGCAGTATGGAGGAATCAGTGCCCAGCGCTTCAGAAAGGGTCCCGTAAACTCCTGAGTCCAAAGTAGACCACCCAGACTTCAAGGAAGGCCATTCGCGTTGCACAACGTACGTTCGTGACATACTATCACTCGCGGCCGCTGTCACTTCTACATACGCCGACACTGGTGTCGTGGTCACATCCACTTCTCTAGTCAACGGCTCCGTCCGCGACATCTTGACATCGGTTGTCGGTAACTGTTCGTGAAATACGTAAGCCCTCGTTGTCGAAATCTTCGCGTCAGAGAAGCGACTCGTCTCCGGCATTTCGGCCTCGGTCCGATAGCTGACCGTAGCAGATGTTGTCGGCAGTGGCTGACTGACCTCGACGTCATCTACACGATACTTCGGTCGATAAATTGACGTATTAAACTGAGTGTCGTCAGCTGGAGAAGTGTCGGTCTTAACGAAAAGTTCCTTGTTGACGTCCGCGGAAACCGCGGCACAGACATCAACCTCGTATCGAGGCATAACTACATCAGCTGCTGGCTGTTTTATTTCCACCTCATCATCCCTTCTCCAACCGCCGTAAGCCCTCCTGACCTTCGGCGGGCTGACATCGACATCGACGTCGGTTTCTGCTTTCTGAACTATTTCCATCGCTTCTGAGAAAACGTCGGCAGTTATCGTCTTCGTTGTCGTCGTCGTCGGCACCTCGGCCACCGTGGTTTTCACCGGTTGGACGACCACCACTTTTCGCTTCACCCAAATCTCGTCGTCGTCGTCTGGGGTCGGCGTCGGCGGTGGCGAAGCTTCTTTCGCCTCGATTGTGGGTCCCTTTCTTGAAAGACTCAGCGTGTTACTGTCAATCGTCCCTGAAAAGTCCTGCTGCGTAATATAAGTCTGACGACCCGGTAACTCTTTCTGCCAATTGTCCTGGCTCCTCGCCGCATAGTTCAATATAGCCAAGTACAGACTCTCCTGTTCCTCGGAGTACGGAGGCGGACCACCAGATAGCCCTCTGAGGGTGTAGTTCTCAGCTGTGTCGTCGATGGACGACGTTGGTCCAATCCTCCCAGTAATGGTGTAGGCTGGTCGATGTAGCTCATTGATGATATTACGGCCTTCCTCGTCTCGACCCGATAGCTGGTAGCACACCACGTACGTCACCGTTTCCATTACCGGCCCGTAGTCCCCGGAAGCCAACTTTCCCTTCTTTCTATAGTCCAGCGACGGAGTTTCGGCCAAGTCTGTACGGAGATCCCGATAAGGTCCATCGATACTGGGGATCAGCGCCATTTTTCCTGGCATCGTATGATGAACAACGTAGGTGACCGATGTGTTATCGCCGCCGTCCTCGCTGACGTTGACGGTACCAGGCGGCCACTCTACCATCGTCGCCACACAAGTCACCACCACAGGAGCTCGTTCTTCTTCGACGTCCAACTTCTCGATGTCTTCCGGTGCATGAATCGAACCGGTGACGGCAAACGTTCGACTGGGCTGCTGCGATCCAGCCGATGTCGACGGAATTGGCTCAGACTGGACATGGACCGTAGCCGGTAGAGACTGAACGACCTGGTGTTCGACAGGTTCCACAGGGACGGCGGCAGAGGTCGGAGACATGTCGTCCCGTTGTCTGAAACGCTTCGGAGACTGGTTCTCATAGAACGTCCGCGAGTCGTAGACCGCCACTTCCTCGATGACACGTCGTTTCTGACGCAGCTCCATCCGCATGCTGGAGGACACATCCGACTCAGTGCTCATAACACTGGTGTCCGGCGAGGGAGAACGTCCCAGCGAGGAATCTTTCCCATGCCTGATCTGTCGGCGCTGGTCACGAATCTGTAGCGTCGGAGGATCGCTATCACTGAAGTCGCTCCTCATCGTGGACATGGTCGAAGTCTGTACGTATCCAGTTCGTCGATCTACGTCATCACTGACTGGTCCAGGATGACCACCGACCGACATCGAGGCGGCATACTGACCGCCAAGACCTTGACGCGAGCCTTCTATCATTGCCAGCAGCTCATCGTACCTGCACCATCATAGATCACGATATTAATAAGTAAGTAAGTCATGGCATTTAAAGACAACACCAGATTCGCAGAAACGCGGGATGGTCTTAAACAACGTCCCAAAATATACGTTTTCAGTGGTCCATTTTTGCGCGCGGGGGAAAGGGCAAATTTTGCGTGACCCAAACTGTACCAAATACGGTGAGGACGTAGGCCCAACAACAGCCCTTAACAAGGTTGTTTTGGATTTGCGATATGTTGCTCCCTTTCGAAACCAGACCCCCTTAACGGCCAAATTCACCCCCCTGTGAAATTATATAAAATGTAAGCGAAATGTCCGAGTGAATTTTACCAGTTCGGCATAATGCCAAGAATACTTCGCCAACGAAACTTCGACCTGCGTCCGTTTCTTTCATTGCAGACTTCTGCCAGAAGACTAAAGACATTGTTTGAACTGCCGTAAGCGCAACTGAGGACAGTTTATTTTTGCAGCGTAGAAATGGGTACATTATTATAAAGTCTGAGAGAGTAGAGGTCGAGTGGCAGAAGAAGTTCAGCAGCAGAACTTACGGCCTTCCGACAAACATGCGTCCTAATAACTTCAGTCACAGTTAAGAAATAAGGCTGCCATACTGTAACCGATGCTACTCTGACCTATGCTGTCGTTCGGCCGGGGACTGCCATCGCCCAGACTGTTCAGAGAGCTCGGCGATCAACTGCTCGTTGACACTGATGTCGCGATGTTGTCTCGACTGTACGTCGGTCTGCTCAATCACCGAGTGTGGTCCACCGCGCACCTGTAGTACTGTCCGTCCGCCGACGTCAGTTGAGAAATCATCACGCACAGCTCGACGGTGTGGCTGCTTCGTACCGCCTGCAACACACAATCTCCACATTAACCGTCTACTAATGATAGGTCTGCACCGCAAAAGGAAACTCACTCTGTTGCATTTTACCACCTTTGAATGCTGCGTGGTAATGCGTTCGGCCGCGTTTATCTGTGATTAGTAAGTAAGTAAGTAAGTAAGAATATTTGCACACGGCACAAAAATGCAACGGTCACTATGCGTCGCAGCCCTACATAAACCAAAGTGTCTTCAAAAGTCTCTTTAAAGTCTCTCTTGTGTTTTATATGTAATACTGTGACTTTCGAAAACCTTGACCCAGAAAGTTTAACTTCGGTGTGCAGGTACAACTTTATGGAATATTTTGGGCTAGATTGTAGTTTACTGGGCGCCATAGGATTGCATTACGCTCACTTAAGGTTAGGGTTAGAGTTAGGATCAGGGTTAGGATTAGGGTCGGGGTTAGGGTTAGTATTAGGGTTAGGTGTAGGGTTAGCATTAGTATTTAGCGAAGCATAAACTGCACGGTTACGGTGCGTTTCAATGGCGCCCAGTAAACGTAATGTGTCCCATATTTTGTTCCTGTGACCTTGTCCCTGACCTAGTGACCTTGATATACAAATATGACTTTTATTACAGAAGTCGTCTTTATATGCCAAGGTCATCAGGTCGGGGACAAAATCACAAGAACAAAATAGCTTGTCTGTGCATCCTATTCGCAGGTAGTCTGCCTTAGATTGAAAGGCAATCTAGTTCGATGGAAATACCGTAGGAATGGAAATGGACCAAGTTACATTTTTATCAGTAATTTTCAGTTGTTTGCGCGGACAGACAGATACACACACGCAGAGAGAGACACTGACAGATGTCGCTAAAATATATGGGCGCAGGTAATAATTAAAAGGAACTAACTGTCAAACTAAACCTGCGAGCTGGCATTAAACGATTACTTACTTACTTACTTAACACGCTATCTAGCACTCTAGCTCTGATCGTCGGTGACGGCAACTAACAATAACAACAACTCTGCTAACCTCCAAATTAGCCGGCTTCTATGCGGTGCGCCGAAAACAATCTACTCCAAAACAGTTGCAGGACGTCTAGCTTTGTAAACAGCAGCCAGTAGCTGTATAAACTATACAGTTCGCATCCTCTGCGGGTGTCGATTTTACTCAGTTGCAGCCTCAGCAGCAGAAGCAACAACAACATAAAATTGCAGCGGCAGCGAGCTCAGCCCTAACAGCGGCAGTTGTGAAGCACTTTGAGAGAGTCGTGTGTCAGTGTGGTAGATCAGCACTTCGCGCTAGTTGACTGATTACATGGCAGTCTGGGTGATGATAAACACTAGTTGGCTGAGCTAATAGTATAGCGGATAGAAAGCTGTCTGTTGTGTGTGCCTGTCTGTCAGGTAACCAGGAAGGAACAAATCATAGCCTTGTGCACATGGACACCTACCCCCGACAATGGGACAATGTCTCCTGTACATTCCCAGAATATTTCACCCCGTGAAAATTTGCCTCCCCCAAAACTTTCTCTAAACAGACTTTGGTGATACTTACTTACTTACTTTACATTTCCACAGAGAATCAGTACAAATCGAAAGCCCCTTTGCCACATCCTGTTAGTGAATAAGACCAACTTACATCCTAGCTCGTATCTTTTTCATTGCGGACCGCTAGCCTTATTTTTGCTTTCTACAGGGTGTACATTTCTTCAACGCACTCGATCGTGGTGAACCCCTAAACGTACGACTGCAAAATATAGCGCCAGGAAACTAGAAATATCGCTCTATTAAAAGTTTAAAGCATTTCGATGTTTAAAACCGTTGGGGTGTGGCTCACGAGTGTATGAGACAGACACATAGACAGACAGACAGACGGAACCGCCTCTAACCGCGTTAAACGCACGCTAAAAAAACATGCACTCGGCGTCAGTGAAAGGCAAGCTGTACGCCAATTACGTGGCTGATGAAAGCCAATTACTTTTACTTCTTGGAAATGGGATGAGGCAGTGGAACGACATAAAAAAGCAGGTCTAGGCGTGCCGCCGCCGACGCCCTTTGCTTTCGATTAGTACTCTCATTTGTACAGATCAGGCTTCAGCGACAACCAAGTCAACTCAGCTTGATACCAACAGATTCAACATCCTTTACGGATTTTTCCCACCGTGCAGTGTCAGTGCAGCATCTTCGCAATGGCGTCAGTCTAATCAGTGCATTTTGATAATAATAATTTTGTTGATCAACCGGATTTGTGGTCTCTCCGGCTTGGCGTTCTTTTCGTATTTTTTGAAATAACGGAACTTACGTCCGGGTTTAAAAAATAATAATAATAAATATAATAATCGGTTTCCCTTTTATTCCACTTTGGTTTTTAGCGTTAATATGGTACGGTAGTCTATGCTGGATCTTGTTGCGTTCGAAAACCGACCAGGAGCCGGCTTAGTCTTGCACCGTTCTACCACTGTCCTGATAAACTGACCGACTTACAAACTTTAATTACCAGGTACCCGCTAGTTTCTGAGCGCATGTTGAACATGTGCGAGTCATCTAATCCTCTTAAACGCCAGAGCCCTGTGTCGTCGAAATCTCCCCAAGTTTAACGGTTCTGTATACGGTACGTGTGCGGCGGTAAACCAGGAGTCACGGGCGACCGGCCAAGTGCTCCGCATCCATTACAATTGCCGACCGACGTCGCGTTGCTATGCGGCAGATGGATGAACGCCAAGCTCACTCACTCACTCAGTCGCCCATACAGTTCACAGTGTCATGCCCACAGGCAGCTCCTGTACTGCCGCTACAAAATGATTGATTGACCGCCATATTATACAGTGCCAAACTGCGCAATCGCTTTGTTTTTTTACAACTGAGAATATCCACTATGCTATCATCGACAGTTTTTATCCAATAAAGTTTTGTTCCGATCAATTTTATATGTCGGTAGGCTAATCGGCAAAAGCATGTCAATGGCTGGCGCAGATGGGGTATAGCAGATGTTCGCCTCCTCTTGGCTCGCTAAAATGTTTTTTCTTTTAAATAATTTTGACCCAGGAAAAATGTCATATACACCGTGGTTGAAAAACTTCACTTTTTATTTTACTGTAGTGTCTTCAAATTGTCCGCATCAACGGGCAACTCAGCACTGACAAATCTAATCCTAAAACGTTAAAAACAGCAAATTAATAAATTTCCCAACGTAGTGTGGCAACAGTACGTAGGTGGGTGGACAAGTCAATAACCGTTGTGTTGCAACTGAACTCAGTATACCGTGTGCCAAAGCTTGTAACAAATTGCTCCAGATTTGCAGTAAAATGGAAAGAGGTGATTTTTTAACCACCGTGTATTTATGGCGCCTCCTCTGCTAATTGTCTGAATCCGCCACTGAAACAGATCTGACAAATTTAACATAATCATTACGTCAAAGTTCAAAGGTCAAACTCATGCAGTAAACACGATCGACAGCATAATTTCAGTCGAATATTGTAAAACAAAAAAACTTCTTATGCTGTTTAACATACGCTCAGGTTTTCTATTAATCTAAAAATATAAAGAAAAATGTCCTACCTTGTTCTAGTCGATTTTTGTATTAGTTTATTATCTTTCATTATTTTAGCACAGACGGCCCCAGGGTGGCACAAATCATAACCGCTAAACGTGAAAACTTGTAATGCTGCATGCACAGACCTACTGATGAATTCTGATTAGGGTTGTGAATTTTCCAAAAATTTAATATTTCCGGAAAATTTCCGGAAATATTAGCAAAATCCTGGAAGTTACAATGTCTATAATTTTCATTCGAATTCGCTGATATTCCTGGCAGCCGTGCTAAAACCAAGTCATAATTCTTAATACAATGCACGAAGTTAAAGCATAAAGATCTGGAGAGTTGTTTGTCAAAAAAACTCAAGAACATGCTTATTTTACAGTGTCACTTAGCAACGGTGTTCTTGGAAACATAATGATTATAATTAGGCCTACCACGTATAAAGTGAAAAATTCATTAACTAACAAATTTCCGGAAATTTCCGGAAAAATTAGGGTAAATTTCCGGCAATTTTCCGCCGGCAATTTGCAAACTCACAACCCTAACACTGATCACACAAACTAAACATCAGGTCAGTCTGACCTACTTTAACTGGTTTATAGGTCACCTTGCTTATAAATGAAATGAAATGAAAGTGCAGTGATTTAAAATGCGTTCGAAAACCGACTAGGAGCCGGCTTAGTCTAACACACCATGCAAACAAATCCAGCCGTTGAGAGGAGAAAAACATGTTATACAGCTGCGCTGTCAGCTGACCGTCACAGCCCATGGGCTTCTTGTTAGTTGTGATTTCGTGCGGTAGTACTAAGCTGTCTAGCCTTGAGCTTTCGAGCCCTGTGTTGTTTTTATCCGTCCTCACTCTGAACGCTGACTGCACTGCGAACTATCGTTCTCCATTCAGCGCTGTTGCATGTTGCTTACAGTTAGCCTTTCTCGATCCACTTTCGTCCAATCTGTTCCCGAGCATTTTTCGACAGTTCATCAAACATTTGTATATCGTATCTTATCGCATTTGCTTGCGTGCTATTCTTAGTTACGTACGGCACAGCAAGGGCGGGTGGGCCGCTGTACGCCGACGTCCAATAGCAGTTTTATTACGGCAACAACAGGTCTGCATAACGCACCGGCCTGTAGTCGAAGTGTTTATTAGCTCTGAATCGTACCTTCGGGCTATATCATCGTTTCTTGCGCCAATGCAACGGACGCTTACACGGTGGGCCAAAACCGACCCATTTCTTAAATTTCAACAAACAGACTCATTTGGTTTGGATTCAGTATTGTAAGATCCACAAGAACTGAGTACCAGCTTCTGTTGATGAAGGCCTCTGAAAGAGGTCGAAATGTTAAAGGTTTCTAGTTTTATTTGGGTTGTATTATGCGAATTTATTTAGCATATTTCTTAGTCTGTAACTTCTGTAGGCCTATAATTATGTCGACACAGAGCGGTGTCAATCTATATAACGAAATGTAGCTG
>Ga0049105_1000961_pt1 | contig 11671 bp, 7 predicted proteins | sample WorMetvaBAHAMAS1_FD_61260 | JGI IMG/M metagenome (GOLD analysis project Ga0049105, IMG submission 61260) | Worm MetaG Olavius vacuus BAHAMAS.1 | ecosystem: Host-associated > Annelida > Digestive system > Unclassified | place: Germany: Marburg | collected 2013-04-09 | reverse complement strand
GCTAGGCCTAGAGCACAAAGGAAGTCGAGGTCATGTGCATAGCATTAGCATTCTTAGATAGGTCAAGGTCAGGGGGTTATTGAGTGCAAACTGTGCTTCAACTGTCCTAAATATACTACTGGCATACCATTCCAGGAGATACTTCATGCGTTACCGGAAAATCCAGCTTCGTCCACGACGGTTTACGTAAGAGCGCCCGTCGTGCACTCGTGCAGGAAACCCAAGCCAGCCCGAGGGAAGTTGGAATACTTCTGACGTCTCCCGGGTCTGGACCATTAGACCAGGATTCAACGGTTATTATTCTTCCAGGAGCTGAGCAACACGAAGGATACGTCACTAGATCACCAGCTAGCGCACATACCGGCAAACAACCAAACTTCAGCTCCACATAACCAACCCCAAGCTCTTACGGCTCTTACACTACGACCCCGAGCTCTTACACTAGACCTTACACGACATTACCCGCGAGCTCTTACACAAGTCACGTAGGCCATCAGCGAAATAAAAATAAAAATAAATCACTGTAGATATTGTCCAGCAACTGGGAGTACTCGACAAGCCCCCATTGGGAGGCTTATAGTCAACGTATACTATTCATTTTAGGCTTATTGGAAAGCGCGTAATGGACTTCCTATTAGTGTTAATTGAACTTTTTTCGCTAGCTGTTACGGCTGAGGCACTACGAGCGAATATCAAGGAGTAGCAGTCGCACGGTCTTTTTGCTACAGCTAAGCGTGTTACACTAGTGAGCGAATTAGCATACGTAACAACATATTTCGACTTACCGTCGTCATCTTATTTTGTAGCAGACTTTCTTCAAGCGAAGTACGATTTAACATGGAAAACTGCCGTTTTGCGGTTTTGAGCACCCTTAGAGGGCTTAGAGGCAACGTACAATGTTCATCTTAGGCTCATTGGAAAGCGCGTAGTGGACGTGGACTTCTTATTAGTGTTAAATGAACTTTTTTGCTAGGTGTTACGGCTGAGACGCTACGAGGGAATATCGACTGAATATCGGCGATTTCGCACCAACGGGGTCAGTTTGACCCAAAATTTTAGGTAGAAGGGGTCGCCCCCACCAACCGTTCTTCTTGTCACAAAACTAGGGCAAATTAAATTTCATGTGGTATAAAAACGTGGGCACAACTTTCTTTCATTTTGTCACAAATCACGCGTTTGACAGACAGACGGACAGACAGACAAACAGACAGACAGCTTTCTCTTAGCTAGTCCGCGCTGGCATTCCATGCAGCGGGGTAAAAACACTGGCGCTTGTATTGTGAAGTGGTAAATTGCAATCGATTTTTGCTTGTCAGTTTTCTATCGTATATCTGTGGCATATGGCTCTATGCTGACTATTGATCCTTGTTGTTAGAAAAGTTTACTAGCAAAATTAGAAAACACGTAATAAGTCTTACAGTTGTCAACGAAAGAGCGAGCTTCGATAGAGGAAGCACGTTCTACTCATAAAAAACCTTGTTTGAAGAAATTAGATCACGGGTGGGCACAGCGGCGTCGGAACCAATTTCAGAGTGAGGGATCGACTTCGCGCACGCGGAGCGTGAAATGCCATTATATTTTGCTCTGGTTCTTTATTTTTCCAACGCTGCCCTTGGAGGTCTGTGACGTGCCGCGGGCTCGTGCTGTTGATTAGGTCTGGCTCCTAGCGCGAGTTCAGCATCATTATCTCTTGTCACAGGGTCCTCGACAGTACCGGTAATCGCTCCTTGGTTGTCCGGCTCTTCAGCACTGTGTAGGGCCAGATTCCCCATGATGGATCGTGAGCTCTGCCGAGCGATGGGTTAGCGGAGGCAATAGGAGCGACGGTTCGTAATGATAGACTCTTACAGATGATGAAGAGCGGCTCGTAGGTGCTCGTGCTCGTGCACGGAATTTGGCTCGTAGCAAGAGAAATAGAGAAGAAAAGAGCGGCTCTTTAGTCTAAGTATGTATCTCACCAATCCTTCTAGTGGCCGTCCGTAATCTGGATGCGTCGTTGCCAAGAGCGACGCGCTCTGGCTCGTTCAATGCCACTGGGCTTATGTTTGATTGCTCGTAAGCTCGTGAGCTCTCAAGCTCGTAGCTCTTTCGGGCTCGTAGCTGTCATAAACTCTTCGAGCTTACCACGACGCGACACGAGGAGTGTCCATCGTGAAGGTGAGCTTTCATGGGAGCGTCGTGGCCTTTTATACCGCCAGCGACGGCCTACGAGTCACATGACTCGGCGTGCTGGGCCATTAAGCTAGTGCGTGCGCGCGACTCGCGCTGCTGGTGCTGCCGCTGCTATCGCTGCAAAAATGTTTGCTGCGAGAGAGCTCTTTAAGTGCTCGTCAGCTTACGAGCGGGCTCGTCACAGGTCACCGAACGGAACTTTTCCCCGTGTTCGGAAGTGATCCAGAACTGCTTATTTTACGACGACATCGAGACTTAAGCGACGCGCGCGAATATCTTCGCAATGAAACGAGCCGTAAACCTTCGCCTACAAACCGCAGAGATTACGTGCATTTTGATTCACGCTGTCTAAGTTTTCGCACTCTCTTCAATCTTCATTCACACGAAGGTCATCAAAAGGAACTCAACCAAACTTTGCTACACGTTCTCCAATGAACCGGATTTGACAAGAAGCTCAGCTACCGCTGAGATAGCGCGCGTCGGCGGTTATTACGCAGTTCAAGGTCATTTAAGGTCATTTATTTTGGTACTAATCGAAAGGTTGTATGCGACTTCTCATTAGTGAATAATACTGACTTACATCCTACCTCGTACCGTTTTCTAGTTATCGCGCAGAATTGGTCAAATTATCATTTTTGACAAAGGGTGCCGCTGTTTAACGCATTAATTTTATATAAATCAGTGTTAGAGCTAGCTTCCTTGCACTACACTTTTGTCGCAGACAATGTAGGTCTAACTTTTCAGTTTAATGACGTTGGTTTTGAAAGCTAACGAATTCAGTGTAAAAATGCATTATAACAGCTATTGCGCCATTTAATGTCATTCAAAGTCACCGATATATTGTACCAATCAAAAGCCCGCTTATGACTTCCTATAAGTGAACAATAGTAACTTTCATCCTATATCTTGCACCGTTTCCAAGTTATTATGGACCATTGGTAAAACTTGCCAAACTTAAGAATGCACGCCAGAATTTGGGGTTTACTTCCCTAAAACGTGGGTTCCAAAGCTGCGTATTTTTGGGTAATTTTACAACGATAGGGCCTAATCACGATATCGCCAGCACGAAAACGTCTTCGGGACGAAACGCACTACAGTATAGGCAAACGGAAAAAATAACTTATGCATTTTGACCCTCTGCAATTTTTTCGGATGTTTTTACGACGACATCGCGATCTAGCATTAATATCTTCAGAACGAAACGTGATATGAGCCTAAACGAATGGGAAAGGAATTATGATCTACGAAGGGTCCACTACATTTTCCCCAAACTATGGTAAATTTGGTCCTCAAACCGCTACCTTTTGCATTTCGTCCCACCCTCTTCAAATGTGGAACCCGAAAACTTTCTAGGGAGGTTTTACGAGGACATATAACCGCGAACCGCGAATAACCGCGAATATTTTCGGAACAAAACGCGCTGAAGACAAACGAAAAAACACATTTCTTAGCTAAAAAAGCTAGCCTTTACATTCCTCAAAATTTGGTAAATTTTGGTCCGCAAACGGCTGAGAATATGTTGTGCATTTTGACGGACTGTCGCGGTCATTGCCAGCGTGTTCACACGGAGGTCACCGAACGCGAGTCAACCGAACTTTGCCACGTGTTCGAAAATGAACAATATTAATAATGTATCGTCCAAAATTTGGGGCTTCCCAGTTTTCTCTCCTGCAACATTGGCCCCCAAAACTGCCTATATTGGATGGTTTTTCGATGACATCACGAGTTATAGGCGCGCATATCTTTGGAACGAATCGCGCTCTATATAGACAAATACAAAAAATATTCTACAAAGAGTCTTCTACATTCTCAAAAAAACTGATAAACTTTGGCCTGAAATGTGGTTGAGATATACATGGCTCCTCAGGGCGGCCATACGATCGCAACTGCCCCGCGTTGCTTCATGTCTAGTTTTATTGCTGTCTGTCTTTGTGTGTTATAGTTTTGGCCCTTTCATATTGTGTAGTCTTTTGTACGACATTAAATCATTTAAGTATATGGCAAGTTAAGTGCACCAAGCCCCGAACTAATACAGCGCTTAACTGTTTGATGAATGATAACGATTGTGCCAAGCTGTGTGTGCAAACAAGAAATTGATATAAACAATCTTTTTTTAAATTTCCGTTTAATTACTCAATACTAAAATTAAATACTCAGATCCATGCTTTCAGCCACATCAGAAACTCGAGATAATTCTGACAGAATGATGAGAAACGAGAAATTCGTGCGGCTCAGAGGGCGTAGTCGTGTCGGCGTCGGGAACTGGTCGACGCCATGTACGGCTGACGCTGAGAGCATGGCCGGCGGCAGGTCAGAAGTTCGGCGAACGTGCGTCTGAATGTGCCGTTGAACGCCGTGTAGACGATCGGATTGAGAGTGCTGGCCACATAACCGAGCCACAAAAACACCGGGTAGAGGGCGCCGGCGCCTATGACGGCCTGCTGGCACGACGGTCCGCACACGCCGAGAGACAGGTTGAGGACGAAGAACGGCGTCCAGCAGGTGACGAACACGGCAAACACGGCGCCGATGACACGAGCCGCCTTGCGCTCGGTCCTCACCGTCCTGATCGCCGCCGCTGCCGCCACCGCCGTGGCCATCTGACTACTCTGCTGTCGGACGTCATCGCGGTGCGACAGCATCTCGCCGGCGGCGCGGATTGTCGTCGCGTGCTTCTGCACCAGCGACCGGAAACGCCGAGCTGAAGCGTGGACGACCGGATCGCCGACATTCGACATGACGCCAGCAGTCGTCATCGTCGTCCTTGCCGCGTTGGCGCTCAACAACGAAGTAGTCGGCGCCGGCCCGTCACGTGACACGTTATCGTGTGATATCTCATTAACTGGCGTCATTGCGTCGACGTCGTCGCCCGACAGAAGACTGACTGGCGACATCGCGTCTTGTCCGACTTCCGCTGTATCGACCTTGTCCGCGTTCCTGCACGTTATCTCCGTCCCATCCGAGTTCTCCGTTAATCGATGATCGGCGACCACCTTTCTGCGTCCAGCCATTTCAGTTCTGAGTAACGTCGACGATGGAGTACAGCCGGTGGATGCTGCTCGACCGTCGTTACTGGACAGTAGCGGCGACAGCGAGCGATCGTACATGCGATGATGTTGAATATGTTCAGATATCATCGCAGCATCTCTGTCACGAAACGACCTGATACTTCCTGCCGCTGAACCGGAAGCATAATCGTCGCGCCGGAAGCGGTACAGGCCGACGTAAACTTCAGGCGTTCTGGAGCCGGAATGCGTGGCACTGGCATGGTGGCGTCCAGACCGCGACCGACGCAACCCGTTGCCGGGGTCGTCGTTACCGTTCCCGGCAGCGGCACCCCATCTCAGCCTAGATCCGACGCCCTGCCGACCCAGCAGCCGTATAGATGCCGTGTAAGCGACCAGCATGACTCCGAGTGGAAAGAAGTACGCCATCAGCGATCCGTAGACGAGGAACGGGCGGTTGGTGATGGCGCACTGCAGGTCGTCGGGTGTCATTAACTCGTCGGGACGTACGATTCCAATAACGATGAGAGGACTTGTTACTAGCAGTGACACGAGCCAGACGAGACTTATCTTCACACCAACCGCTCGCGATCTTCTACAACAACAACAACACTAACACTAATACTAATAATTGCTACTAATAAACTGTGTCACAGGGATCACAAACCTGCGGCTGCCAATTTTAGCTTTTAAGGTCTAAGGTCACGATCAGATGCTATCGAAATGCAATGCTTTCAGGAAGCGCCATACTCTTACGTATTCCTACCAAGCTATGTCAATTTCTGATGATGAAGTGAAATAAAATAAAAGTGCATTGATTATAAGTGCGTTCTAAAACCGACTAAGAGCCGGCTTATAGTCTAACACACGATGCAAACAAATCCAGCCGTTGAGCAGAACAAAAACATTAAGTGGTCAGAAAGTCCATGGAATCAGTCCGGGTCGGTGGAGGAGCAAGAGTGACAATAGATGAAGAACTTGTGTTGTGACAAGGTTGAACAGAAGTCACTGATCATCAGTTTTTCAGACAAACAGACACACTGACACACGGACAGACGCCGCTAACAATGACACTGGTGTATTGATTTTAATTAGGTGTTCAACTATTGTTAAGGCAGTTAACTTAGCACTAAATAGTCACGGTTGTGAAATATTATTTAGCAGATAATAATAACTGGATGGCGGAAATTACAGGACTGGATATTGACAGACTAAACATTGAATGTCGAGTTTTCCAGCCTTGCAGTTAAGCAGCATACTTAGTGCATTAGATTAGTGCATTAAAGGCAATTGAAATAGTTAGCCGACGGATTCCGGACATCTCGAACGAAACTCGAAACACGGATCAAAGCGTGCCTGTCAAGGTTCGACAACAATTAATACCGTCGGATCCAGTTCCCGCATCCCCATACGGAGGCATTGCAGGCTGCTGAGGACAGCAACAGTAGCAATGAGGACTACGACACCCAGTCGACGATGACTACGCCGACAACCTCCGCCGCGCCTGAATGTGCAGCGGCAGATGCAGTAGCCGCAATGATCGACTCTGTGAAGTTGGTCTTACGGCCAACGTGAGGATTTCGCGTTAGTGCCGTACGGACATACAGATTTTTTTGCGCCGACAGGATGGCTGACCTTGGTGCAAGTTGTCCTGTTTATCGGACAGATTATACGTCTCTCTGTACGTTTAGGCAGTTTTGGCATACACACCAGTTCTTTCTTTTAGGTGCCATATTCTATTAAGAAGGTTGGCGTGTCTCGACCTTTCTCCGTGTCTCTCTGTCTTCTCATCTCATTATCAATGTTATATGAGGCGTTGACCGAGTAAATTATATTTCAAGATTATGTCATTCGTTTTAATATACTATGCAGTCTACTGTGATTATTCATTGTTAAGATAGGATAGCTCAGTTTAATGGGAATGGATATTGTATTACATCTTTAAATTAACACGAACTGAAAACTGACTTATTTTATTCCCCGGTAATTAGCGAAAACAAAATAAACGTATTAAATTCAGAGCATAATAACAATTAACAAACCGTAGTTCAAGACGAACAGTAGCGTCAATCGTATGGCGCGCCCGGATCCCTGCTATTTTGCGTTAGAGGCCCAAACAAATGTCTGTCCATAATTAAGCTGCGAAAAAAAAGATACATACGTATATTTATATGTAGCGTTTCTGCTCTCACTCACTCACAGAAAACGTTACCGACTTTTAGCGAAGTTATGACTGAGACCCAGCATTGAAAAAATAATTAAGGAGTAAACTCCATAGGCTATAATGCTTTAGCCTAGTTCTCAAACTACTGCCAACACACAGCTCAAACAATTTAAAAAACAACTGCCTTTTTCAAACTCCTCCCTCGACAGGGGATGGTAACCCTTCCGATCAATGTTCTGCCCGTCTGTCTCCAATCTGCACAGTGGATCGACGCCAGCAGTATTGAACGAACGAACTAATGAAAGCAAAATAATTCACGCCGTAACATGTCATTAACCGAACGTATTTTGTTTTCGCAACGGTATCAACAACGGAGCTCGGCGCAGAGTGGCTGTCAAATTATAGGCTGCTGGACGGTTTAACCTGGCAGCGGCGGCGGCTTTCAGCGGATAGCGGATACCGATGTAGCGATCGATCGAGATTGTACACATGTGCCATATAGACGACGTACAAAGCATGACGTCCATCGCTTGCCAGACGTCACAGACCACGTAGCCCATTGGCCAATAACCTGCACACGTATATACACACACCACTCTCCAGTTAAACTTTGTGGTTTAGTCGACCTACATTTGAGGCTGATCACACTCCTGCTGTACGTGGTCATGGTCAAAGAGTCGACTCAGATCTTCGTTTTGCCGTCTTCTTAAAATTAACATTCGTTCATCATTATGACCGTATAAAGTGCCTGTGCGGTGTCTTCGATATAACATCACTCTAATCAGTACATTTTCAGTGGATGATGATGGTGGTGGTGATAACGACGACGACCACAGCAGCAGCAACAACAACAACGACGACGACGACGATAATAGTTAAGCACCTAATTAACATCTATACACTTAAAATACACAAATTACTGCTATACAATTTCGGACAATCATAATGATATAATAAGATAACGGTGTCAAAATATACTATGCACAGCTCAAGCAATATCTGTGTAACACTGTGGCGACGACTAATCCAAAAATATATTTTAGTACACTTGTTGTGAAACTGAGAGAACTTGCAAGAGAATAGCAGCGGAGGCACACAGGTGCGAGAAGACGTGGTAGCTATTGGCGACTACACACTCTCTCACAGTCACAAAGCAGCACTTTTTCGTTATTTCCTGTTTAACACAACAGCAGTAGACTTAAGTGCAACAGCGCCTGCACATCAGTTTCGCTTCCACTATGCTGTACCGTAGGCCTATATGCCGCGAAGGAAGATTCAGCTATAAGTAACCGTCTGATTTACTTACTTTTATGCTATTGCACCGTCTTATCACAGAATGTTAGAGTTGCGCAACTCTACACTCTGTAAGACTGTAAAATAAAGTCTATAGCCTACATGTTAACTGAGACGGTCAATAAATATGCAAATTCTCCCACCGCTCCGTCAATGCATTTTATCGCAATGTTCATAAGTATGGCTGTGTTCTGTTTATGTCCACCTATACGTATGCATGGAAAGTCATTATATTTTGCCGCGGTTCTTTTTTTGCGAACGCCACCCTCGCGGATAGCCGCACGGAACTCAGCCAAACTGCCACGTGTTCGGAAGTGAGCTAGATACGAAAATAGTTGTTTAAAATTTAGTGGGCACTACTTTAAAACGTGGAGTCTAAAAACTGCACATTTTCGGGTGGCTTCGTGGCGAAAACTCGACGCAAGGGCAAATATCTTCGGAATACGGAAACAGCAATTTTAACCACAACGTGTCCCATACATTCTCGACCCGAATCCGGTGAACTTTGGTCCACAGATGGCTGAGATCTCATTGCGGTTTTTGATCTACTTTCATTGTCAACGTGTTCACATGGAGGTCACTGAACGTGAGTCAAGTTCAGTCAAGCAAACTTTGTGACATGTTCGGAAGTGGGCGAGATTTGAAACTGTGCGTTCACAGTTTAAGGGCTCTCTTCCCAAAAACTGCCTCACACAATGACAAAAACTAAATTAGAGTCTGGGTGTCAAAAGAAACTAAAGCACAGCAGCGTTTTAGAAAAGCCTTCGACATACGTCGTGATGGCTTAATTATTGACCGTAATGGCGTGGGGTGGGATTATTGGGGGAAAAGACAGATCGCAAGCTGGGGCCTTTTACCAGCTAGGGGGTCTGGGGAGTGTTGTAATCCCGGACGCCTGAAGGCATGGTACTTGAAATTGTTTTGCAGGTCCTTAATCCATCCCTGCCTTGTATAGGTCTGAGCAGTTGTAGATTTAAATTAATTTACAAGCTTAAATCAAAGCAATTTCCTGTTATGCAATTTCCCGGCGTGTGGTAATTAGTGGGAGGACGTATCTGCACCTCACCCTCCACAGAGGATTTACGTAAAACGCGGGGTCGCATCGTGGGAAAGTTGGGCCAGCCTCCTCCCGTGGGGACGTTAATGATCAACCTCGTCATAAAAGCTACCATTTGCAATGACACTTCACTATCATGGATGTTACGAGGCCATCGGCTGAATGGCGGGAAATCGCAGCGTTCCTGTTACGACTGACGAGTAACGACGTCGTGCGTATGACCGGCAGCGTATGAGACGACGGTTGCGTGGCATACGCGGTGCCAGTAAAACATCGTAAAACTGATCGGTAACACAAAAACCGCGGTATCGACGACTCAGTCAATCCGTACGGTCTGCCGTCGTCCGGATCTATCGCTGGCCAATAGCAGCCGGCGAAGGCTGGTTTACGGCTTGTTATCTGGGCCGAGGTGACGATAAACAACCGGAGCCGGTTGCCATAACGATGTTTTACGGACGAACACCGGACGCACCTCGTCGGTCAGACGGCATTAACTGTTTCCGATGAACGACCTCGAACTGGACACATATACCAGGCTATCGAACACCGGCCAGGACATTTCACGATGCGATGAGTTTACTGCGCCACATTATATACGATGAGCTTTTGAGCTGGCTGACTAAATCTACACGGTGGGCTATAAAACAATTTAGGCCTACATGTAAAAAGAGCCTGTCGACATTTCTGTTTGGGATTAACTGGCCACGACACATCGTGACAATTTGATTATTTTCGCCTTAAAATACTCTTACTTACTTACTTACTTAACACGGAAGATGGAGTCACTATATAATAGGGCGCAGCAAAACGTGCATTAGCAAAGGCTATAACTACCTTTATATAATGCATATAACAATTTCTCAACTCCCATCCTGTCCTAGGAACGTTATATAATTTATGGACGACCCCCAATACGGCTAAGACAAAGGGCATGGTATCGTCCAAAGAGAAACAAACGATTGCAATACACATTAATTGTACGAAACTGGAACAAGTTCAGTCTTTTGTGTACCTTGGGGTTCCAGGAGTCGGGGAAATGTAATGCGGACATCAAGACACAATTGGCTCAATTGCAATGCAATTGCTAAGTAACGTTCGGAAGTTGCGAGAGATTTGTATGCCGACAGAAGTCCGGTTGCAGAAAGCTCTTGTATGGTCAGTTGCAACGTGCGGGTGTGAATGATGGACAGTGTGTAAGGAGGACCAACGGCGAATTGAAGCATTCGAAATGTGGTGCCTAAGGCTGTTATATCAATCATAAAACAAATGAATGGCTGCTGCATGAACTAAATGAGGAGAAACAACTATTGCAGAACATAAATAGGCACAAAATAGGTTATCACCGACATGTTATGAGGAAAGACAGTGGTCTGGAGAAGGATATTATACAAGGATATGTTTATGGAAGAAAATGAGTTGGAAAACAGAGAAGAAGATGGACTGAAGATATCATGGAATGGACCGGATTAATGACGCTCTACGAATTACTGAAGACAAACTCCGACGGCCTGATGTTCTGCTCAGCGCTAACGCTGCTGGAGGACGACGCTGTACAGACGACGACGTCTGTGAAAATAAAAATAAGTGTCTACAGTGGGTTTGTGAAATTTGCGAGTGTTGATGCAGACTGAATGTCCAGCGGTACTAAAGAGTGTTTTATGTAGCGAGACAGAGCGAACGGTGCGAGGTTGCTGCGTCGTCGTCCTTTTCATGGTATCAGCAGATCACCATGACTTGCGAAACACAGAAGGAAGCGGATAGCGACAGTTGTGACAGACATTAAGCTTATATCGACTGTTTATACCACGAAAGCGCGAGTTTTGTGTTTTGACAGAAGCAATGGTACCAGCAGATCATTGTATTAAGGAAGCTGTTATTGCCGCAGATGAAGATTTTAATGAGGACCTTGTCAATCATCTGTGTAAAAAGAATTTTAATAACTTTTGGAAAGCATGGCGTAAGAGATTCTGTTCTAAAGAC
>Ga0049105_1000960_pt1 | contig 11675 bp, 1 predicted proteins | sample WorMetvaBAHAMAS1_FD_61260 | JGI IMG/M metagenome (GOLD analysis project Ga0049105, IMG submission 61260) | Worm MetaG Olavius vacuus BAHAMAS.1 | ecosystem: Host-associated > Annelida > Digestive system > Unclassified | place: Germany: Marburg | collected 2013-04-09 | reverse complement strand
TGTAATGCACTCCCGGTCTACCTAGCAGGGAGCGCACTAGAAATAACCGCTGTTACTGTTACTGTTACTGGACTGATTCCATAGACTCTCGGACCATTTAACGTTTTTATTCTGCTCAACGGTTGGATTTGTTTGCATGGCGTGTTAGTCTAAGCCGGCTCTGAGTCGGTTTTCGAGCGCACTTAAACTCAATGCACTTTCATTGATTCATTCATTCATTGCTGGCACTGTTACTACCACTGGTTGTATTCTAGCGTAAAGCATTAAATCAATGGCACGTTAAACCTTACTGTATCTCTATCTGTCTGTTATTATCACAAATGGTTGTAACTATGTTCGTACTAGGACTCGGCGCCGTGTGACGATGAGCGACAGACCATCATGCAAGCTCTGCAGGCCGATGCCAGTCGTCTGTTAGCGGAGTACGACTCGAGTAACTCGGCTGGCAACAAACTGCAGCGACGGCTCCTCACCTGCGAACATACATTCCAACTGCTCAACGACAGGTTTAGTTGTGTTTGCTCGAGGCTCTGTTGTAGCGCTGACCCATTACTGGGTATCTTCAGTTTACGAGGTACTACTTTGTTTGGTTTTAGTCTGCGTAATTTTTCTGTGTTTTTTAAAAATAAATTTTTCTATTCTTTTAATTTTTGTTTTGTTGCTTTTTTGCAGGTGTAGATGTTTGTGTGAATGTTTGCTAAATTGCAGTTGTGCTGATCTGTCACCTCAGCTAAATATTGAACATTGTTTGGAAGAAGTAAAGAATTGCAGTAGATTTATGTATATTTATTTGATCTCTAGGTTGCACGAACGGACGATGGTAGCCAATGGGAGACTAGAATCTGAGACTGAATCTGTTCCCATTACAAATGGCGTATGTGGTGGATCTGCGTCTTCACTGGTTGCATCCACTGGCAGTACAGATGAATCACTTACAGTCCAGCCTAGTGACAGACCACCGTTATCTGCCTATGATTCGGGCTTGCTGCCGGACACTGCGTCGCAAGATCGGCTGGCGACAACACTGGACGATGGCGATGTTTTAAATGGCAATTACGTGAGCTCTGGTGAGGACCAGGTACCATCTTCACCGACCTCACATGTATCTGACGAGTCCTTGTATATGCCAGTAACTGTCGATACAACAATAAGCCATGGTGAAACTCCAGCTGCATTGAAGCAGCAGCTGCAAAGCCATGTTGCTGCTGTAGAGTCTGACAGGAATGCTGTTACTGATGCTACCGTGACCGATGCCAAACAAGCTACAGTTTCTACTAAGGAAATTGAAGTGTTCCAGTCCGGTAAACCAGTGTGCAGTGAAGAGGATATTACTTCTCTTGAGGCCAGCAATAAAACAACACCGGATGTGAAACGACTGGAATTTTTTCCTGTGCCTGTTTCTGAAGAATCAGTGATAAGCAAAGATAGAAGAGAGATTCCTACTGAACAGGTTGGAGCCTTAGAACATGCCTCTACCGATGGAAGTTTATTTCCATCAGATAAGACTGGCAAGTCTTCTTTCGTTGCTCAAGAGACTGAAGTAGTTCGTGTTTTTGACAAAGATAAACAACAGGATGATTTTGGCGAAGGTTCCACTGAGAAACTTCCGTTTACCGTGAGTAGAGAGAAAACAGCGCAACTGCCAGAAGAAACTGTCACTGAAGATTTGACCAGGAAGATCCCTTGTACTGTGCCAGATCTGCAAGGATCTCTTGTTGATCAGAGTGAAAGCGGTAAGCCTGGAAGAGAGCCACAGCTGGTGGATATCAGGCAGAGAGATGCTGAGCTGGATGTACTGAGACCTTGGAAGATTCAGCAACAGACTGATGATGCTGCTGCTGCTGATGATGATCAGAAGTATGGTGCTCGTGAGCCTCAACCCTCGGGTACAAGTGCAGCTGGAGATGACAGAAGTCTGCCGAGAGATAAAGCTGATGATGCTGACAGTTTTTCCATGTCAAAAGCGGTCAAAACTGGACTGATGGCCGTAGCTGCTGCTCCGTATGTTGCAGGAATGGTGATAACTGATGCTCTGAGGTCTGACACACGTCCTTCGACCAACGTACCTCGTTCTCATGGTCAGCGTCCTACAGAGATGAGAAGAACTCCGACAGAAGATCAGCAGAGAAAACCACTTGACGATAGAGACATTGCCTCTCGATCTTCTGAATCAGTTGATGTCTCTGAAGAGTATGTAGATTCGTCATATTTAGCCAGTAAAGTGCCAGCTGAGGAACAGTTTACTTGTGATGATGCTGTCAGTACAGAGCAAGGCAAGGAAATCCCAAGTGAAGTGGTGAGAGATAATGATCGTGCTGTTGTGAAGACGCATGTTGTTGCTGACGGAGACCATGCAGATGTGGGCGCTGTTGGCCGCGGATCCCGGCCATGTGACATATATCCAGAAGACGAAGACACGTCAGCGTACAGCGGCAGTCAAGCGGATGTTCATCAAGATGCTAATATGGGGACTTCAGGAAAGGTTGATGAATGGGAAGTTAAGGGTGATAGAACTGTTCCTCAGCAAGAAGTTACTGCCGTGATGCCTTTCAGTGATGTAAGTGAACCTAGCAAACAGCTGCCTTGTGATGATGAAGGTGCAAGTATTTCCGATGGACTCGTTGACCAAGCGGAGAACAGAGAAGCCACAGTTGTGGCAGAAGCTGCCTCACATGATAGAACAGTTCCACGACAAGAAATCACTGTTGCGATGCCTTCAAGTGACGTAAGCGAACCAGGTAGACAACTGCCTTGTGGTGATGAAGATGCCAGTATTTCGGATGGACTTGTTGACCAAGAGAAGAGGAAACAAGCTGAAGAAGCTGTCTCGCATGACATGAGTGCCACTGATCTTGGGAGCATAATGGATTTTGATGGTGAAGGTGAGTTGAGGAGAACAGAGGCCGAGAGAGATTCCTCTGTTGGATTTCCCAAGGATGATCGTTATGATAACGGTGTCGAAGATGAAGATGACAAGTATGATCTTGGTTTTCATGGTGACGGAGATAAGGTGGATTCGGCAGGTGATGACTTCGATGATGATGCCACGTCTTCGCAGGTTGCACCCCGATCTGTGAAGATGCAGGAGACTTCTAAGGGGAAACGGCCTGGCGCGAAAACATCCACCGTGGTATGTGCACGACCGCCAAAAGGATCAGGTACAAGAGCCTCAAAAACGCCAGCTGCTGGTCCCTTGTCAGAAGCAGTTGATACCACAGAAGTTCTGCATGGTGACGATTCTGACAAGAACAAAGAAGATGACGACAGACTGAAGCACCATGTTATTGCAGATGGCAGAGAACCGAGTGTCGGAGACGGTAGCCATGAGAAGATTCCAGGATTTGATGATATTGATCAAACTCCGGCTGTTGACTTGTCTGCTGGGTCCGATGATCATCAACTTCCAGTCAGCAGTAGTGGAGCATCAGAGGACGCTTCTCGGAAAGAACCTGTGGTCCTTTTTCCAGCTTCTCCGGTTAAAACTCTTCCATCTCGTGATAAGGCAGATGTACGTCCAGATGCTGTAAGTAAAGATGCGGATGATATTCGACAGACTGTGGAACTAGGTAAGAGTATTACAGCCACAGCTGTGAAGGACAGCCAGTCCATCACTCGGGGTCCGGAGGAACAACTTGCTGGTGCAGAGACTGTTTCAGGGAACACTGCTGGTCCTGTGCCGGATTTGCAAGGATCTGTTGTAGATCATAGTGAAAGTGGTAGAAGAGAGCCTCAGCTGGTGGATAGCAGGCAGACAGATGCTGAGCTGGATGTACTGAGACCTTGGAAGATTCAGCAACAGACTGATGATGCTGCTGATAATGATGATCAGAAGTATGGTGCTCGTGAGCCTCAACCCTCGGGTACAAGTGCAGCTGGAGATGACAGAAGTCTGCCGAGAGATAAAGCTGATGATGCTGACGTTTTTTCCATGTCAAAAGCGGTCAAAACTGGACTGATGGCCGTAGCTGCTGCTCCGTATGTTGCAGGAATGGTGATAACTGATGCTCTGAGGTCTGACACACATCCTTCGACCAACGTACCTCGTTCTCATGGTCAGCATCCTACAGAGATGAGAAGAACTCCGACAGAAGATCAGCAGAGAAAACCACTTGACGATAGAGACATTGCCTCTCGATCTGCTGTGTCAGATGCTGTGGAAGATAGGTCGGACTTTACGAAACCTGGTGCACCAAGTCAGCTGGACAAAGATGCAGTGCAGCTGGTTGACTCTGCAGATGGTCGTCATGACAAGGCATCAGATATGGAATCTGTGAATGCTGATGTGGTTGTAGTGGACAGTTCTGTGTCAATGCATCAACCTCGTGATGCATTGGAAGTCAACTTCCAGCAGCCGCTGTTAGAACCGACATCAGCTGTAGTGGGAGCTAAACAACCTGCTTCGTCAGAAATTCATGACGATCGATCAGCGCAGTCATCGGTGAAGTTGGAACCTTTGATGCCAGTTGTGGCATCAACTCAGCCACTGCAGGTGACTGTGGCATCCACTGTACCTACAGATGTAGCTACTCAGCCGTCCACATTGTCTTTGGACTCTGCTTCATCAACACTGTCATCTGCAGCCACCCCAGCAACTACAGCTTCTGATCAGCTTTCTGAGGAGTCACTGAAGGTTGTTCCGTCTGATCTAGACTCAACTGAGCCATCAGCGCAGACTACTCGGACCCCGTTGCCAACTTCTGCATTGTCTAAAGAAACTCCTGTTGTAGCTGTAACATCAAAACAGCCTCTGGTAGTAACTGCACAGTCCGCTGCACAAGCTGTGCCATCATCGGAACCATTTTCAGAGACTTCGAAGTCCACTGTGCCAAGTGAGGAGTCAACTGCACCTTCTAAGCCGACTTTAGTGACTGCAGTGTTGGGTCACCCATTAACAGTGACTGAACGATCCACAGCATCAACTATACCATTAGCTCAGCCTTGTGCTGAGATGGTGATATCCACTACTACAAGTACAGAATTACCTACGTCTACGTCAGCAACATCTGTTCCGTCAGCTGCTCCATCTGCGGGGCTTTCAGCTGTAGCATCAAGTCAGCCTTTGATGGTGCCTGCTGATGATGATGATTCATTGAAGGCATCCATAGGAGATGAATATTCACGAGAAGTAAAGAGAGGCGATGTCATTCAGCAGGCTTATGATGATGTTCTACCAGCAAGTGCCAAACCATCTAAAGAGATTGTGCAGCCCGCTGCATCAACCACAGCACCGACCCAGCGCTCGGAGACCGTGCAGCCCCTTGTTCCAGCTGTGCCATTGACTCAGTTATCTACCGATGCTACACAGTCCATTCTACCAGCCGGTGGACCTGGCTCTTCGTCAATTGACTCACTGCAACCCACTTTAGATGTTAGTTCAGTAACGGCTATATCTAGCACATCTTCTCCGGTGATGTCTGAACAGGGGTCGCGATTATCTCTACCAGCGTCCACACAGGAGCCTGACGTCACATCATCGTATACTGTTCCATCTGCTGTGCCATTAGATCAGACCTTCGACCAGTCTTCAGACCGGTATAAAGCCACGTCACATTTGAAGCCATTTACTAAACCATCAGAATTCTCACAGATTTCTCCAGTACCCACACATGAAGAACAGACTGGTGATAGGTTTATTGGTAACGAGATGACATCCTTGCAGAACGTGGAACCTGACAGGTCATTAGTCGACTACACTGCTGTTAGTTCTGATCTGGATTCTCCGGAGCTGCTGAGCGAACCGAAAAAAGCAGAACCATTTTCAGACACTTTGAAGTCCACTCTGCCAAGCGAGGATTCAGCTGTGACTTCTAAGATGACTTCAGCGACTACCGTTTCAGTTGCAGTGTTGGGTCAGCCTTTAACAGTGACTGCACAGTCCACTGCACAGCCGAGCGAACCAGAAAAAGCAGAAGGTGATGATCAGACAACACATGTGACACTTGAACGGCCAAAACAGTACGTGATATCAGATGGTGAACCGCGGACATCGGCGATGTTACTGGAAGAGGACCGTACACATACTGCGCTGCCAGTTGACCGGGACCAGGACATTAGTGGTCGATTTCAGCCCGAGAACCAGGTTCGTGATTCTGAACGATCGTCCGTTGCTGAGTCGGTGAAGAGAGCAGTTCAGGTCGGTCTGCTCGGGTTAGTCGGAGCTCCGGTGCTTGCTGGAATGGCGGTTGCCGATGCTTTGAAGTCGAGGTCTCCAGAGAGCCAAGGTGCGCGGACTGCAGGATCAGTGCAGGATCTCTCCACAGACGATGTGGCCGTTAGTAGTAATGCTGACGCAGATCGTGAACACGTTGACACGCAAGCAGTTTTTGATACAGGATTCCAACAGCAGAGTTCTGTTTATAGTAGGGGCACTGATGATGGTCGACGTGAGTTGGAACCTAGTGACGATGACTATAGTAAGCACAGGGTGAGGTCAGAAGAATCTGATGTTGAGCCTGCTGTTACAGAAGTACAGGAGTCGGTAGAATCTTTGGATGAGCCTTCAGCATCAGCAGTCATAGTTTCAACTGATGATGGCACAGATCATAAATACATTAGCACACAAGCAGCTTTTGATGTAGAAGGCCAACAGCAGGTTCCCATTGATAGTAGGGATGTTGGTGGTGACAGGTGGCAACAGCTTGACACAGACAAGGAGGCAAGAGATGAACCAGAAATTGCTTCCTACCAGCCTGTCATTGCTGATGAAGTGCGGAATGATCTTGTCGGAGATATTCCAAGTAGAAGTCTTCCAGAGCTGTCACTGTCTGAAGCACTGTTGTCATCGTTGTATGACCAGCAGAACAATTGTTTCATTGATCCGAAAACTGGACGTCGCATTAGCCTGGCGTCGGCAGTCGGGCTTGGTTTGATTGACGGCGACAGCAAAGTGATAGCCGACCTGAGTTCTGGCGAGATGATCAGCGTGCTGGAAGCTCTCAGTCGCGGAATCATCGACTCCGAGACCGGAATGGTATCAGTTGATGGGGAAGCTTGTGTTCCTCTGAATGAAGCTCTTGCCAGCGGACTGATCATGGACGATGTAGACGGGGACTTAGTGGAAATGGCCGCCAGTATCGGAACTGCAGGTGGACCGGGGTGGAACGATGTCACGAGCTCTGTCGGAGAAATACAAGAGTCACAAAGAACTGCTTCACACCAGCCATCATGGCAGCCATCACGACCACTAAAGCTTGTACAGATGCTCGATCTCGGTCTTTACAACCCAGAGTCTGGAGAATTTCGAGATCCACGGTCGGCGGACTTGCTCTCGTTGGCCGATACCATCAGGTGCCGTCTTCTCGACAAGGACTCGGTGGTCATCAACGACCCGCAGAGTGAGGAGGTTCTGAGTCTGGAAGAGTCGATTCGTGGTGGACTGGTGTCTGGAAGTACGAGTCTCGTTCATGATACGAGTACCTCGGAAAACATTTCTTTGACCGAGGCTCTTCGTCGAGGGATTCTGGTCCCACGACCCATGTCCATTGCTACTGCAATTAACATCGGCTTATATGATGAAGCGAATGGCATGTTCTTCGATCCGACTAATGGTCTGTACTTTGCCCTCGAGGAGGCAGTCGAGAGTGGTCTAATTGACCCACACTCCTTGGTCATTGATCCTGCTACTGGCAAGGCGATGGCAGTTGCGTCAGCCTTGGCATGTGGCGTTCTTGACGCAAGACATGGTAACGTGGTCAACATCCACACAGGTGAGGTTATTCCACTGAAGCAGATGGCAGTCAGCAGCCAAGCAGTTCTTGGAAGCCAGCCTGTTGGCGTTTCAAACCAAGTCGCTGCTGTTTCTGCTGCTGCGGAAGAAGGCATCAAACCGGCAACTGGTCCAGATGTACATGAGGTGTCCGAAAGTAGAATTATGGATAGTTCTGGACTGTCTAGTGATGTGTTACCAACTCCTGATGATGGTGTCGTCACCAAAGATGTAAAAGAAGATGAGGTACTTGCATCAGCAAAAGGTGATAGCTCTGAGATTGTGGAGACTGCTTCTGCTCTTGATGTAACTAGTGAGGTTTCAGATACTCGTACAGGTACTTCAGATACTCGTACAGGTACTGTGGAAGGTGGTAAAATGTTTTCTGACCGGTTGCACCAGGACATTGATCATGTACCTAGTGCGGCAGACACAGCAGCGAATGCGCGGCTGTCAGCAGATAAACTGACAAATTGCATTGTGGATTCAGCTGATGAAGTAGCAGGAATGAGTGGACAAGCAGCGTCAGGCATAGTACAGTTAGTGCTTCCAGGTGAACAGCGAGTGAATGCTGTTGCAGAGGCTGCAGCAGCTCATCCGTCAGGTGAGGCATCAGTAGCACCCGTCTGTGATGAGTCATACAGGGCACCTGCTGGTGATGTGACGTCAGAGACACCTGTTTCTGATGAGTCGCTGAAGGAGCCTGTTGCAGATGATGTGTCACGAGAATCAAAGGATGGTGATGACAGTCGGCTATCTTACAGTGATGTTTCCTCGTCAAGCACTTCTGCCAGAGTGCCTGATCAAACTGCTGGCAAACCATTTGTCAGTGACGATTCCGGCCAACCGATTTCAACACCGGTGTCAACAACGACTACATCACTGACAGTTTCTCGCGAGTTTCATCCGACGATGATAGTTCAGCCGGAAGACGATGGCCAACGTATGTCAGAAGTGGACGGAGTTAGCAGCACAGTCAAATTGCAACACATACTGTCTCCATTAGTCTCAACTGCAGTGTTAGACAGTCCACTGAAGGCTGACGATGTTGATTCAGCTGGCACTGTGGAGTTAGAGCAGACTGCTATGGCCAGACCTTGGCGGCATGAAATGGACATCATCTCTACAGGTATGACACAAGCAGAGACAGTGGAAGCTGCGACCAGGCAGATCCCGTTACCAGACAGTCTGAGTGATAGAGTACAACTGGAGCGGCCGACACAAGTAGAGTTCACTCAAGCAGATGATCGTGGCATCAGTCAGCTGCTCGATTCTTCCGGTCCTCGTGACATTCAACAGCTGCACAATGTGAAGCACATTGATGTGGAAGTTGTTTCCAGTGACGTAACAAGGACAGATGAGGAGAAGAAAATGGACTCACATAGAGCTGACGTGTCAGAAGATGGTAGGCAGAAAGACGATAGAATGAAATACGATGTGAAGAAAGGTTCGGAGCTTGTTGTCAAATCCCGAGATGACACGCAGCAGCCAGGCAGGACTGCTGTAAAGGGTGAAGTGAAAACTCTTCCTGGTGATGATGGCAAGAAAGAAGACTTGACAAGAGATGATGCGTTTAAAGATGATGCAGAGAAAGATTTCCTCGAGAAAGTTGAGATAGAAAAGGATACTGTAAATGTTGCCGAGTCCGAAGACGACATGCAGGGGATAAGTGATATACTTCGTTTTGAAGCAAAACCACATCTTGCAGATGATGTGATGGAAGCTGTTGCAATTAAAGATGAGGCAAAGAGAGATGATTTGTCCGATGATGATGATTTGAAGAAAGATAGTTCGAAGAAAGGTGTTCCTAAGAAAGTTGATGATCTCCAGAAAGATGCGCGGAATGATGTCGAGTTTCGGGATGCCGAACGTCTGAGTAACGTTGTGCCGATTGCAGTGAAACCTCTTCCTAGTGATGACAAAAGGAAAGATGAAGGGAAAAAAGATGACTCAGTGGGAGACAACTTATTGATGGAAGGCACGGATAAAGATGCAGTGCAGAAAGTGTCAGCAGGTGTTATCGAGAAACCTGTTCCTGCACACGATGTGGAGAAAGGCATTGCAAAGAAGCACGATACAAGGGATGGTGATCTGTCTGAAGACGGCTCAAAGAAAGCCGACCACAAGAAGGATGATGCTCAGAGAGATGCTGTGAATATTGTTGAGTTTCGAGATGACAGAGAGCAACTGAGCAGTATTGTGCAGATCTCGGTAAAACCTCTTGCTCGTGAAGATGTCGAGGAAGGTGGCTCGACAGAAGATGTGAGGAGAGACGTTTCAGTGGAAGAAGAAAAAAGAAAGCAAGATGAGATGGATAAAGGTGTTGTGAATGTTATTGAGCCCCACACTGATGTGCAGCAGCTGAGCAGCATCCTGCAGTTTGAAATGGAAACTCCGTCCTTTGATGTCGGTAAGAAAGATGAAGTGTCGGATGATGTAAAGAGAGCAGATGCTTCGGAGGATGGCACGAAGAAAGATGTTGCCAGCAAAGATGGTGCATTGAATGTTACCGAGTCCCGTGATGATTCACAGCAGCTTATTGGTGTCACACAGGTTGGAGCAACGTATCCTTGTGGAGATGAAGTTAAGAAAGATGTCTTCTCGAAGAAAGAAGATGAAACGAAGAGTGGTGACATATCTGGAGATGATTCAGGAAAAGAGATCCCCGAGAAATACGATGCACGAAGTGGTGCGATAATTGCTGAGTCCCGAGATGATGTTCAGCCACTAAGTAACATATTGCAGGTTGAAGTGAAACGTCTTGCTGAAGATGTTGGCGATAAAGATGATATGAAGAAGGATGCATTGAAGGCAGATGATGTGACTAAAGACAGTGAAAGGAAAGCTAAGACGAAGGAAGAAGCAGTTGATGTTGTCAGGCCACAAGACAAGATTGCTGAAACTGAGGCATTTGTAGACAATGCAGAAGCTGCACGGGAAGGTTCAGCAGATGTAGAGCAGAAACCATCAGATGTGGTTGACACGCTGAGCCAGCGTCAGAGAGATGTGGATGTAGACACCGATGTTGATGAAAAAGTTGATGTTGGACTAGAAGTCATTACCACGGATGTGGAGCCACAACCACAGCAGGAGGTTGTCTCGGCTGCTGATGTGATGTCTGATGAGGAAGTGTCAGCTGTCAGGCGTCATGATGATGAACCTGTTGTTGCTGAGGATGATAATGAGCAGCGAAAGAAAGATGTTGCCGTGGACCACGATGTGCCTGTGGCAGCCAGAATTCTGGTAAGCACTGAACGTTCTTGCTGTGTAGTTTCAGCATATATACAAGAATTGATTTTCTTCTGTTCTAAATATTGAAATACTTTGATTGAATTAGGATATTTTGCTGAAAAAACTGTACAATTAAATGATAATTTTTCGATTTGCATGAAAATTCAACCGTTAATAATTATACCATTATTCATGTTCAAAAGTCTTCTTTCCAATTCCAACAAGAAAAAATGTCGTTCAACCCCGTCTTTAAGGTGCGATTAACAATATTAACGCATGTGTTGACGCGATTAAAAAATTAATCGTTTTCCAGCTCTCTTTGTAAAGATGGAAAAGAAAAAATAAAAAAAAGAGTAAAAGAGTGGAGACATGTACTGTCACATTTTAATCTTAAGCTTACACTATCAGAACCATTTGAAACACTGAGCGTTGTGTTTATAATAACAGCATACCACTCTCTAGTATTACTATTGTCGCCGTTGTGTTGTACTGTGCAGGCGCCAGGTGGCAGCAGCAGCGAGTATGATATGTTAGTGGGTGAGTTGGTGGAACAACAGAACTGGTTGTTGTGTGCCATGATGACTCTCTGTAGCCAAGCGGACGTCTGCACATCGGCTGCTGACAGCCCTGACACCATCCGCAGTCACATCTCTCACTTACAGGCATGACAGACCTTTAGTTACCGATCTAAAGTAAAGTAAAGTAGTTTCTTTATTTAGATCTGACAAACGCAAACCAT
>Ga0049105_1000959_pt1 | contig 11683 bp, 11 predicted proteins | sample WorMetvaBAHAMAS1_FD_61260 | JGI IMG/M metagenome (GOLD analysis project Ga0049105, IMG submission 61260) | Worm MetaG Olavius vacuus BAHAMAS.1 | ecosystem: Host-associated > Annelida > Digestive system > Unclassified | place: Germany: Marburg | collected 2013-04-09 | reverse complement strand
ACTGAGTGTTAGTTGTGTATGTTAACCAGGTGTCACAGTCTAGTAAATCCTGTACTTAGAGACTCATAATCCTGCATGGAGATCTGGGCACTTTCTGGTGGATGTTCCCCCAATTATTTCCCTCTTGACAATTCCCCCGGATATTTTCTAAGACAATTTTCCCCATCCCCCCCTGCAAAAAAAATATTCCCTCGGAGAGGTCCCTTCCCCAGGCATGTCCCCTTTCTAATTTGTGGCAAGCTGAGTGTCAGAGACCATGGGCTACTTGTCGTTGCAAGTTGGTTATTTTGTGAGTTTTCATTATCACACCTGTCAGCCAGTTGAGTGTGTTATCATCAGTGGTACTGGGTTTGTCTTTATAATGAGCATTTGTCAGGTGGTGCAGTTTCAGTATTTGTGCAGATTTGCAGCAGCATTCTGTTCTGTCTGGAATTGCTTTAGCATGGACCGTGACTGACGAGGGAGGTCACAACCTGGTTGTTGGATAATTAAATCTGACGCTTCGATGTGGTTAATATTATGGTCCGCTGTCTCTTTTTGTCATGTTAATGGGTGTTGTGTCAGACCATGTTGTTTTTAAGTATGCGCATTTTTCACTGGGAGACTATGAAACTTACTTCTGTCTGGAATTGCTTTAGCATGGACCATGACTGACGAGGGAGGTCACAGCCTGGTGGTCGGATAATTAAATCTGACGCTAAGATGTGGTTGATATTATGGTCAGCTGTCTCTTTTTGTCATGTTAATGGGTGTTGTGTCAGACCATGTTGTTTTTAAGTATGCACATTTGTCACTTGGAGACTATGAAACTTACTTGTGTACTTATTGCTTGTTGCCGATGTACTTGTTCAGATTTGATTCGTGACATACGCGATCCAGAAAAGCCCGAGACTCTTGAGGAGCTTAACATTGTCTGTGAAGATGGAGTGAAAGTCAAACCGTTGAATTCCCAGACTTGCGTAATTTCCGTTGAATTCTCGCCAACTGTACAACATTGTTCGCTGGCAACTGTGATTGGTTTGTACAATGCTATGTTGAGACAGTGTGACCATTTGTACGAGAAATTCTTAACTCTTCGTTGTATGAGTATGTAAATTGTTTAGCAGCTAGCAGTCATAAGTTCATCTTGCACTGTAGCCATACATAGAAGGCTATTACTCACTTTCATGGTACTGGTACTGATTTCACAATGAAAATCTGTGAAAAAGTATTCACAGTAGCAATATTGAAGCCTGTTGCCATTATCGGGTGTTATATTTCTGCAGTGTTGCCAACACTGGCAAAACTTCAGCTTTCATGGTCTGATGATTACGAACTCACCACACGTAGACACTCGACTTCCAGCTACACTGTGTCTCAAAAAATTTTAACCCCTGTTACATTTCTAAATAACTTAAGTAAGTCTGGGTTGGTAGCAGTAATTTTTGTTAATCGTTTGGTCTTTACTTTGTTGCATTATTATATAAAACCTGCTTGCCAACTGGAGTCATCTGTAAGATGGATATTGCTTGCATTTCTTCAGCATACAGACAGCCATGCAGTTCCTGCTGTTGTGGAACACACTGTTGCCTATTAATAGTTATATACATGGCTTGTTGCACATGCCTAGTCGTCAGAAAATTAATTGAATAAGATCGACACCAGTGGACGGTTTCATTTGTTTCAAGCAGCGACTGAAAACGCTGCTGTTTCAATGTGGATTTCACTGTAATGTCTGACTACAGGACACTGACATATTTTTTACTGTTAAGTGCTCTCGAAGTTTTTTTGACTTACGGCACTATAATAATACTCATTTCTAATAATAATAATAATAATAATAATAATAATTTCAAATGTCTTATATGCAATGCAGTCACATTTGTAGTATTATATAATTGCAGGTTTATGTCTGCGAGCAAAGTTAGAGCAGGGTTTGCCATATCGACATAAGGTACGTTGCAGTGTGAGTCAAAAATATTAACATCTGAGGGGTCTCACCAGTAAAAATGATACATTTCACACAAATATTCAGGTAAATGGACCAAAATTGGTGTAAACGTAGGAATATGTTTGGCAATAACTAAGGTAATTTTCAATTACACAGGTCATTTACCTTTTACCTTTTCCTTAGGGGTGGACAATTACACAGGTCACCATGAGAGAAAATATCGCAAAAAGTTTTGGGGGATACCTTTTCTTGACTCACACTGTATATACCAGCTTATTTCGATGTTGTTGTCCGACCCTATAGAACTCGCTGCCACCAACCGTGCATGACCCGTCACTGACGTTGACTCACTTTTGTGTGCTCTTATAAGACCATGCTGTTTTGTGGAGCTTATGAAACGCTATTATAACACCTCCGTGACGGTTTAGGCTGCAAGAACTGCTGTGCTATAGTCAATGATGTTGACAGACGCAGGCTCCAATGAGCCTCTATGTCCGTATCATGCTTGAAACACTACTACAACTTTTCAATAACTTTCAGTGTCATACTCAGATCGTTCTCCGGTACCGGCAAGGTTGACAGTGTAATCATATTTAACATCTTGGGACATCCAAAAATTGTCTAGTTTAAGACTTATATAAATCAACAGAGTCAACATCAACTGCAGCATTAGGCAAGCTGTTCCAAATATTAACAATTCTGTTAGTGAACGAAAATTTCCTAAGATCATAATGAATTCTATTTTTCGACAGTCTAAAATTTCCTCTCGTTACTTTATTGATATTGTAAATCAGTTCAGGTGCAACTTTATATCATATTTATGTTTAATTATCTTAAAAACCTCTATCATGTCACCACATAATCTTCTGTGCTATGTTCTTGCTTGCTTACTTATACAAACTGTTTGGTTTAAATTGATTTATAATAGCACGTTAATGTGTTGTATGTTAGTTGGACATAAACATCAAGGAAGGCACGCATGAAACAGCGCAGCAGAGTAAGCTGATTGGCTCAGTTTATTATACCTTAGTTATTGCCAAACATATTCCTATGTTTACACCAATTTTGGTCCATTTACCTGAATATTTGTGTGAAATGTATCATTTTTACCGATAAGACCCCTCAAATTTTAATTTTTTTGACTCGCACTGTACATAATAACAATAATCACAAAAATAATAATAATATAGCAATTTTCAAGGCACTGTAACACGACGAGAGCTACTGCTACTTTTTGAAGCATCTTGTACAGTTAGAACGACAACAGTGAATTATTTAACTATAGATTAGCTGTGAATATTGTGTCTATATGTCAAACTGACACGCTGCTGGTCATATGAAAAAAATATGATTGCATACTGATGTATGTTTGTTTTCAACAATAATTTGCATGAATGGGCATTTGTGAGTAAGCAAACAAAAGTGAAATTTATATAATTTTCGCAGAAATGACGAGAATTGTAATAGTTATAATAATAGAGAAGGTCTTTTTTTCCCCGAGTGACATGGGCCTGTACTGCGGCACTGATTATTCCATAGTGCTAAGCAAGACACTCGCTTATACACTGCAATCAGTCAATCAATCAATCAATCAATCGTGGATTTATATAGCGCATAAACGCAAAGCCTCTAATGCTCTAATGCAACCGTGGATATGGGACTATTACTGGTAGGCCTACTCAATTTGCCTACCCTGGAAGGATGGCCAAGCTGAGTTAACCTCGGTGATTGATTAAATACCATGATGGCGCAAATGCAGCTCAGACATGTGAACAGTCACCCATCCCAGTAATATCCGGGCCCGTTGATGAGACGCCATCTTATACAAGACCACCATGCTACCATTATGCCAAACCATCACATTGTAGTAGTAGAATGTTTGAAATACATGATTAGCAAAATGTTGCTAAATATAAGTACTTGTTCCCTCGTTCTGTGTTTCCGTGTCTTCTGTATTCTGCATGACCTGCAATAATTCATAGCGCCCTATATCAGATGTAGTCATCTTCTATCCCATGAAGAATTATAATCCTAAGAACCCTATCTTCCTTCAGCGCTTTGACACTGTTGGCTGGATTATTTGACTCGTAGAACCCCGTCCCCAATATGACCTATAATGTGTCTGGTGGGACGTTAAACCTTGCTCAATCAATCAGTCAATCCACGAGTTAACTCGTTTATGATAAGCCTTGAAGTGTTCGGCTGTGTCTGTGTGGGACGCTAAACTTTACTCAGTCTATCTGTGTCCAGACGTAGGCAGAAACACAAGATTTCTAGCCCCCTTGCTGTGACATGAATAATCTGCAGGTGAAAATCTGTTGTATTCACCGTCATAAAATGAAGAAGGGAAAGCATAGATAGATAGATAGATATTTTATTTTCCACAATAAGAAAGAAAACAATAATTAAAACAACTAGATATACAGTGGAAGGCTACCAGAAGGAACAACTCCATCAAAGCTGGTCGCCTGATTACGTAATATAATATATATAAGTATAAGACAGACAGATAGAGACAGACTGACAGATAGAAAAAAAACAGACATACATACATAATCGAGTATTAAAAGGGGGATTGGAACAATAGCATAATTGTTAAGTAATACATAGATGTGTTACTTTTGATGGAATGTTTGCTTGTATTAAATATTGAAAATATTTGCCTTGCCGATTGTCTTGCCCCTAACATTAGTTATTCAATTTAGTTATATGCAAGATGTAATTATATCATTCTTTTGCAGTAAGGTATTGCCGTTGTGGTTGTTGGTGTTTTGTGCAGTTAGTAAGCAAATTAATGACAAAGAAAGAGTAGCCGCTGCTCTGGAGAACCCGAGCCTTCTCAGTCTTGTGAACGAGTGCATATCAGATGCCGAGTATCGGTGACAGCTGCTGAGAATTGACATTTTGTATGGGACAGATGTTTTGTGGTACGGAATTAAAACCCACGGGGTTTTTCCGGCCCAGATTTACAGGTTTGACAGTCATCAACATTGGGTACCTGTGGGGCCCTGGGTCCACCAACGTCTGTCGCACCTACGCCACAACTCATGTCGACTGGCGTACGTACGGAAACCGTCGTACGACCGTTTGTGAATAGATCGCCTGTGTGGCCTGGTGATAACAAGATGTGTGTGGCATTGTGTGTTCAACAGATGAGTAAGTAAGCAGAAGCAGCCTTGATCTCTTACCTTTGCTGAAATATATAATTTTTGTGGCTAAACCACTGGCAGTCATTGATAATGCTATAGTAGTTGTAATTCAGATTAATCGTACATTTTCACAGTGTCAAAACTGGTGTTGCTTTTTCTCTGCAGAAGTCAAAAATTGTCAAACTCTGATTTTGAGTTGTGCATAACGGCGGGTTTCAGAGTATGAAATTGGTAGATTACCCAGTGCCCCTAGGTGCTGTAAACCTAGGTTTGCATTCCTCTGTGAAGGAGGGTTGCGGTTTTCTTCATGTTTTGATTGGTCGGTTTGTCACTTGGTGGGATACCACCACTAAGAGGATTTATCCCAAAATTTCTAATCATTGAAACCCAGGTTTACTGATGAGTTACAAATAAATTTTGTGAATATTCATCTTTAACTGTGACAGTTGTAGATCCTGAGACGGGAAACAGTCGATTATATTTTGGGCTGTATAGGATCTGGATCCGGCGTTACTGACCCTTGCTTATCATTCCTTTGTGTCTGTGTACTGTATTATGTACAAGTTACTTGTTGTTTGAATTGTTTGATAAATATTCCGTAAATGGTGCTACATCAAGTGACTCTGACAAACAGTTGTTTTCTTGTAGCAGAATATATCTAACTTGTGCACAAAGCTTTCTGTTTCTGTTTTTGTGTAACGAATGAAATGAAATGAAAGTGCAACGATTTAAGTGCATTCGAAAACCGACTTAGAGCCGGCTTAGTCTAACACACCATGCAAACAAATCCAGCCGCTGAGCGGAATAAACACATTAAATGGTCCGAGAGTCCATAGAATCAATCTGGTAGGAAAGGAAAAGGTCTGAGGAGGAAATGATTTGCCGAAAAGCCAAGTCTTAAGTTCAGAATGAAAGACTTTACGAGTGAGAGAAGATGCAAGTGGTAGTAGTGAAGATGGTGAAGAAGATGATGATGAACTGCCATGTGTGATAGGTGAAAGTGCAGGAGACTGTGTCTGACGAGGCTCGCGGAGATCAGTGGGGAGTTCGTTCCATAGACAAGGTGCAGCGTACCGAAAAGTGATTTGTGATTTCAAAGAGGACCGGGTAGGTGGGCGATCAAGAGTGACCATAGATGAAGAACGTGAACAATAGAACAATATAATAGAACAATAGACAGTGTACACAGGGTTCCCACTATATTTTGGTAGTGAAATTCAAGGACTTTCAAGGACCCTAAAGTTGAATTTTCAAGGACCAATTTTCGACGAAGTTTACAGCATGGACCGTATTACAGCAATATTTAATATCTATTTCTTTGATTATGGTAACAGTTTTAGTTGACAAAAACAAAACATGACAATTATTAACAAATCCCGTGTTGGGCAAAATACCCGGCAGATTTGTAAGTAAAGTATATTCATTCCAGTCCTATACAAATGTTGTTTAACGAAGTTGCTGATATCACGTAGTTTGACTTGGTGAATTCAAGGACTTTCAAGGACCTGTGGAATGAAATTCAAGGACTTTCAAGCACCTGTCCTGTTTTCAAGTACTTTCGAGGCCTTGAATTTAGGAGAAAAAAATTCAAGTACTTTCAAGGATGTGTGGGAACCCTGTGTACAGTAAGTACATCTTAGTGACTTTGTTGAATTTATAAGTGCTATATAAATAAACTTATCTATCTATCTATCTGTAGACCGGTTACATGGCTTGTGTTTAATAAGTTAAAAATTTTTGACTGATTTTGGAGCACAATTCACCATTTATTAAACGAAGTCGTTGAAGAATACGGCAAATGCCACTTGAGCACTGCGTCGTGACATAGTCTTCGATCATGTTGATTTAAACTGATTTACGGCTACAATTAGGGGAGGGACCCAAAGCCATGAAAAGGGCCCACAACATTTTAGCCGTTCCTGGGCCCTGAAATTTATACTTTCACCAATACTTTCACCGTAGGCCCTGGAACTGCTATTGATCTTGGCTTTCTTTTTTTCATTGTTGGATAAATTAAAAATGTGCCTAAATGCTGGCACAGTTATGTACGATTTTATAATCAAACTCTTGATCTGAAATGTTACAAAAAAATACTGCCAGTTCATCCCGCCCAATATCACACAGAAACTCTGTTCGAATAAAATATATCTGATCAACACAGCAACTGAAAACATTTTCAAAACATAAAACAAAACACTAGCAACAGCAGACTTGTATCAGATGGTAAATGTTTCACTGTAACTCCATGAAAGTAATTAAAGGTACACACTGTCACTGACAAATCAAGCAGTTGTTTTGTGATGTAGGCTAGTCGTAATATTCAGTTAATTCAGATAACAGACCTATTCAAAAATAAAGCAATAGTAGGGACAGCCATGTCTAAAGAATGAAAAAAGACAATACATTAACCAAAACAAGATACTACTGACCAATGTTCAATATAGACTTGCACAGATAATAATCCAAGATAAAAGTTTCGAACACAATTCAGCACATAGGGAGAATAACGATTTCGACGATAAAACATCGCAATAATGCAGTATATATCATATATATCATATATCATAAGAATATTTAAAGTGGCCTAAGTGGCAAAAACCACTGCGAGGACCACTATAGGAGCAGGTAGAGAAGAATTTAAATGTTAGCAATAGGCCCAGTATGTACGTGTGGACATGCAACCAGCGGCGATGAATAAGATGACAAACACAGAAAACTATTCCACTCATGTAAATTTACGCGAGAAGTAAGACAATAATACGGGCATGGGAACATGGCAATTTACAAATGCGAGTTGCACGATAAGAATGATAATACACAGCATGTTGCCCGTGCAACCGTGCTTTACAAATGCATCAGCGGAATATTTCAATGAAATTTTTCACACAAGAAACTGTCACAGTCAAACTGAAGCAGAGTAGAATGCAACTATTCGTGCAGAACATGCTGGACAGACAGATACTTTAGTGCAGTGAAGTGAACGACAAGAATGTCAGCATAATACAGCAAATGTTAGCAAAGCAATGGGTGGCAAATAAACGGTCTATATTGACAAACTGAGAAAAATCGGAACAGCACCAACCGGTCTAAATGAGCACAAAAAGTGATGGGCGTGATCAAATGATCAAATATTGTACGTGCAACACTAGTCCGTTTGGACAAAGCAATTCCAATGACGGAGTGGCAGGATGGTAAAATGGTGCCATTTTCACGGTAACCATAATGATGATGACCATGATAATGATGAGAAAAATAACGATGGTGATTCGCATGATAGCAGTGCACGACAGAAGCGGTGGGCGATTATTACAGACTGCAGTCACACGACACTGGTAATAATTCTGACTGTGTTGGTGTTGATGAAGACAAACGGTGAAACTCACAAGTTTCTACAGCCACAGAAAATGACGATCGTATAACGACAGGCCGATAAGATGTCAAAACCGGCACAGCCAAGAACCAACGAATGATGACGACGATGACGATGATGTTGATGATGATAAAGATGATTACAAAGATATTCACAATCCTCTGGCACGGTCACATGACACAGGTTAAGCTATTTCTGAGCTGTTGGCTTCCAAATGCAGACTAACGAGGCATAATGATGACAAGATGATCTCCGGGGCGACGGCACCTGATGCGAACACTGCACGCGTGCAATTACGTAGATCGAAACATGTCCTTTTTGTACGATGACTTCCAGGCAAAACCCGACATTGATGTTGCGGAGGACGGTCCGACGGAGAGATGCTACTGTGTGATGTTGAAGACAGCCATCGGCCAAACGATGCGAAAATGTTGTCGCCCCTGTCACATCGTCTGACCGGCACCATCTGACCAACTACCTTCGGCGTCCTGCACCACGGAATCAACAACAACCTCAGACAGACAGCAATGAAATGACACTGAATGTCACAGCCTCATGCAACCCCCCCTACCATATGAGCTGGACAGACCAACATTCCAACCGGGTGCTTTCGAAAACAGCTAGAGCATAGAAGTGCACGTCTTCTGGCTGACATACAAAAAGGAAGCTGGAACAGGGAAAGTGGACAGACCGAAAAGATGGAGGTCCGACATCAGTCATCCCCTTCACTTCCGGTCTTCCGCCAGCGTCTGAACACATTCCTCTTCCACAAATCATTTCCTGATGTTGTAAGACAGGCAGAGACTACGCTTTTGTGGACTTAGTAATGGCTTATTGCTATTTTAGCCACGTTAAAAATTTCTTGATTGATTGATTGAAGACTGGAGAGGACTCGGTAGACTTAATGCATCAGAGCTGCAGAGGACAGACAGTGGAGGACGCAAGTCGATGTCTCTGGTTGCCAGTGTTGGTAATTAGGACGAACTAGTCGCATGAAGACTGTGTTACTGCCATAAAGCACGTTGTGTCAGCTGCAGGAAGTTTAAAACTGCCACATGAGTAAGTGATTAACTAAATAACTTGCCTACTGTATAGTCTCACAGTCCTGATTCACGTTCCTGAGTCACACGTTGTCATCATCACTCCATCATCACTCTCATCATAAACATCATCTACTTACTACAGTGCTATCGAATTAAGCCGAATGGCACCTTACAATAATTACGAGTATAAAATACACAGTAACCGAAGATCAATTTTTAAAAACCATCCGCTTTTGGCTGTGGATCTAGATAGCAGCGGGGGTTGAAATTTTTTAAAGGATTCTTCAACTTGCGAGATAGAGCACTTCTCCACAATTTAGCTTTGAAGGTCTGTACTCTCTGCTCTTGTTAAACATATATTTCAGCTCCAGTTTATCTCGCATATTCATCACATTTCATCAATCTGTCAAAAATGCCCAAATTACCTACTAAATCAAATTGCAATTTTTGGAGCTACTGGACCGCAGCTAGAGAGTTCCGAAACAGACGAGTCGTCGTACGTACGGGTAGGTGTGCGCGATCGGGAAGCAGAACGCCCTGGACCGTGACGCTGCTGTGCATTCTGCGGAGGCTGCTGGTTGGCCTGTTCGAACTGTTCGAAGTAGAATCTGAGCAACCCGTAGCCGCTCCAGCAGAGAGCCAGGATCGTCACAAACAGTCTGCAACATCAACATTACATCATCTTGCAAAACGTGCATTTTTATCAGTGTTTACCATTTTTTTATTTTTTATAAAAAATGCGTCTTTAAATTTTGCTCAACAAGTATACAGTGCATCAGTCATATCGTAAATTTTAAGTACCATAAGTGCCGACACACTGGCTAATATTCTGTACCGTCTCGGCACTCGCCCCCACAACATGACAATGATTAACAAAACCAAATTTTTAAACAATACCGATTTCACAATCCGTATGTCGCGTAAATATTCATACTAAGATTGCGTAAATTTACGCTAAGCTTACTCTCACAGTTAATTAATTTTGTATGGTTCCATTTGACAAGCTCCATTAATCGCATATGTTATTGTTATGGCACAAGAGTGTCGGAAGTCTGCACAATATACACGTGTATAAACTCCGATAACGTAAAAAATAACTGTGACGCAACGAATTCAGAAATTCTGAGGGGCAATTGCATGCGTACGATTCACAACTGGCAGCAGCTGAGTGCCACCTCACTGAAGGCTCATCCTGGCTGCCTGCAGTATCTCAGCTGTGTACCCTTAACTCAACTTTATTGTGACGTACTTGCAGCTGAACAACTGGATTGCTAAATATAGCTCAATAGCCTAGGCCTATACATGTGGCATAATGCAATAAAACAAAACGTACAATAATACAATCAAAATGCAGTGAATGACACAATAATACAATACAATAAAAACACGTTGCAATTCCAGATAAATGTAACAGTGTGATGTGTGTGGAATAGTAGGGTTGGTAGAGAATAGAAAACGGATCTGTCTGTGTACGTACGTATCTAGTGATGAAGATTGCGTATCAAAAATCTCGGATGAGCAAAAAAGTGGTGCCTTGGCCTATAGACAAATTTTCACCTACTGTAGAGTTTACACCCCCGAAATAGGCACAAGAGAGAATTTTCAAGAATAAAGATTGCAATGGAGAAAGGAGAGACTAGAAGGGAAGAGAAAAAAGGGGTAGTTTTGGGGAGGGCAGAGGAAAAAAGATTAAAAAGGGAGTTAGAGAATAGTGAGAATGAAGATAAATGGAGAGAAAGTATGGTTTGCGGATACGCCACCAAATGGAACAGACAGACGTTAAGATAAGACATAAGACGTTAAGACATAAGATAAGGTAAATGTGGATTTGTATAGCGCCTCGTCGTGAACTCACCTCTAAGGTGCTCGGGTATGACACGCGTGCTCAAGGGATCTCACAGTTTTACCTGCACACCCTGGGACAAAGTTTACTGCCATCATAACAATGTTGACGTGGTCTTGTCAATATCGTTACAGCTAACGGTCACAGACAGCGGCAGCACGTAATGCGGTAATTACCTGAGGACTATAGGCAGCTCCTCACCATAGCTGAAACACATCCAGATGTGTTCGCACGATCAGAATCATTTCACGTATGATGTTTTACACACATATTTTGTAGTTATGAAGAATATAACGTCAGTGTTTGCGACGTTACACGGTCGGTGGTTAAAGTAAGTAAGTAAATCGA